>Ga0209542_10002922_pt1 | contig 37455 bp, 39 predicted proteins | sample RifCSPhighO2_01_FD_184028 | JGI IMG/M metagenome (GOLD analysis project Ga0209542, IMG submission 184028) | Soil microbial communities from Rifle, Colorado - Rifle CSP2_plank highO2_0.1 (SPAdes) (version 2) | ecosystem: Environmental > Terrestrial > Deep subsurface > Rock core/Sediment ... | reverse complement strand
AGCAAATGTAGCTTGAGCGGTAGTCTTTAGATCACAGCCTGAACCACTACTGCCTTTTGGCCAACAGCCAGAATCACTTAACTTTGAATTCAAAGCGTCTTTACACTCTCTTTGAATATCGGACTTATAAGACAAAGCTAGAAGAGAAAAGATTTGCTCTTCAGTTGATAATGAGCCGCAAGTATTGGCAACTTTTCCTTCTAAACAAAGATAAGCCTTATTTATGCCTGTAGCCCCCGTTGCTGAATTAGCAGCAGATTGATTTGAACCTGAAGAAGTTGTGGAAGTTGTGTTACCAGAAGACTGCGCAAGAATCAAGGGCGAAAATAACATTAATGAAATTATAACTACTAATAATAATGTCTCGCCCCCCTTTTTCATTCAACTACTAACTATTTCTTGTTTTTAAAATTTTGCGTGCAGAACACTATTTATCTTTAGTATTTTTTACAGTTTTCTTCTTTGTTTTTTCTTGCGAATTTTGCTGAAAAGATTTCTTTACCGTATAATTTACAGGATTTTTGTACCTTAGCTCTTCTTCAGTTGGAATTACCCCTATACCCTTGTAATAATCTTTATCATAATTAGGGGGCAAAATTTTTCCTTTCTGCCTTTTTTGCCAGTCAACCTGCGCCTTAATATATCCTTCTTTTAACGGCACTTGATTCTTTGAATTCCATTCGCCCACTAATTTTTCTATCTCCCCCAAATCAAAATTAAGACATCTGAAATAATTAAGCAAAACAAACAAAGCGCGTTTTCTGCCGTCTTCCACCCCTTTCAGAATTTGTTCAATTACCGGAGCATAAGCCATTTTGCTTCTGTCTATATTAACTTCTCTGAATGTTCCAGAACTGTTTTTATTTGAAGGTGAATCGCTTTTGTCTTCTTGAAAGACTCTATTCTCCCTATACCAATCCAAAGCCTGCATGAGCAATTCTCTTGCTTCATCTTGCTCAGCATTCTCAGGCAAAAATGACCTAACTCGGACTTTTAACGGGTCTGCATTATTTGGCTGGAAATCTTTTATATCTTCTTGATTTAAAACAACACTAGCCAAGGCAGTCTTTTCATGCAGAGAATAGGGAGTTCGGAACAAATGCCTTGGAGAAACGAGAATAAGGTCGGGCATAACTTTTTCTGAAACTGAAAAGTCTTTAACGTATTTATTTGTGATAGTTAAGTTTGTTATTTCATCTATAAGTTTGGGTTTTATCAATTCGGTTAAATAGGTCGTTATTATCCTTGGCCATTCTGGAAACATATTAGAGGTTTTTGAATTAAAAACTTCTTTTGGAAACGCCTTAGAGGGAATGATTATGTGAAACCCCTTACTGCCGGAAAATTTTATTCCAAAGTTTTTTATTCCATGGAACGATAAGGCTTCCAACAAAGCTTTAGCGGCAATCTTACTATAGTCGAGATATTTACTATCAATGTCCAAAAGCAAATCCCACCCCTTTCTTAGAGCATTAAACTCTGCCTCTTTCATTGAAGTTGATATTTGTAACGGATCATGCCATAACTCTTGTGAAGAATGAAAACTTGTCGCTCCCCTCTTAACAAGTTCTAAGATATCTGATTCATACTGGAGTGTGTCTGGCCTCTTTCCAAAACCTTCAAAATATCTAGGGATTAACTCGCGGTCTTTAGAAAATGTTAAAATTGCCTTTTGTATGTCCGGCCGAGAGTAATATAATTGAGTTATACTCCTTATCCTCTCTTCTTTAAAGTCAGACTCTTTTTTTTCTTCAGGCGAATTTGCAGTCATATTATTAAATTGCTTGCAAACTTTAAATAAATACCTTATACTTCATTATAGCAATCCTTAAAAGCATCTTCTTTTTTAATCCTACAAGAGGTAAATGAAATGCTTGTTAAACTTGATCACCCAGGTCTATTGGCCAGAGCAGTTGAGATTATTTCTGAACTTGTTACCGAAGTCAGACTAAAATTTACTGAGAATGGATTAACAATAACTGCCATAGATCCTGCAAATGTTGCTATGGTAAATTTTAAACTCCCCAAATCCAGCTTCAGCCATTTTGAAATTAATAATGACAGACTCGGAATAAATCTTGATAATTTAAAGCAAGTTTTGAAGAGATGTGGTATAGGAAGTCAGTTAGTAATGGAAACTGAAGAAAATATGCTTAAAATATTCATTCATGACAGAATTAAAAGAAATTTTAATCTAGCTTTGATAGAAATACAAAGTGAAGACAAAGAGCTGCCAAGCCTTGAGTTTGCTGCCCGCGTTGAAATAGCCTCAGTCGATTTAGTAGCGAGTATAGAAGACTGCAATGTTGTTTCAGATGCCTGCACTTTCCATATAAAAGAAGGAAATTTTATTATAGAGGCAAAAAGCCTTAATTCTACAAGATCTGAATTCTCAGGTGACGAAGTTAAACTTCAGGCAGAAGATTGTAAGGCAAAATACAGTTTAGAGTATTTACAAAAGTTCATGAAAGGGGCAAAAATGTCCGTAAAGACTGTTCTTAATTTTGCTTCTGATTATCCGCTTAAAATGTCTGTTACAAATGAACAAATGGAATTGACATTTATTCTTGCTCCCCGAGTTGAGACCGATGACTGACAGTTTGACTAACTATCTTGAAACTCTTAACGTAAATAAAAACTGTCTGTCTGAGCAGATGATTAGCAATTCAGCTAGATAGTTGATATGATGGGGATTGCTGATCGGAGTAGATGATTAAGCATAGGATTAGTAATTTGATAATTCCTATATTCAACTTTTTTGAGTAACCTTTAAAAACTGCTGAGACTTTCGTAATATTAAGTAATATAAAGTATATCAAATATACTTAGTGATATAAAATAATACTATAAGAAAAGGTGATATGGGAAAGGAGAGAATTTCTGCTACAATAGATGAAGGTACTTCTAAGAAAATTGAAAAACTGATAAAAGATAAAAAATATAGAAATAAATCTCATTTTATAGAGGATGCAATTAATCTTCTTCTGAAAGAGGAAAGCAAATGAAAAAAATTATTAATAAAACCCGAAAAGCTCAGGTCTCAATATTTGTGATTATAGCAGTGATACTAGTAGTAATAGTAGGACTATTTTTCTTCCTTAAAGATAAAGTTTGGATAAAGTTTGGCGGCGTAAACCAGGATTTTATAACAAACCCCGAGATTTTTATTGACTCTTGTTTACAACCCAGCGTTAGAGAAACAGCAGACTTAATGATAAAACAGGGAGGTTATGTTAATCCAACGCTTTACAGAGATTTTGAAAATGAAAAGGTGGCGTTTTTGTGCTATCAGGAGGATTATTATTATTCATGTGTAAATCAAGAGGCGGTATTATTAACTCACTTAAAAGATGAAATTCACGAGGCTATTTTACCGGATATGAATGATTGTTTCAAGCAACTCGAAGACGGAATAAAAAGATCTGGGGGAAGTTTTACTAAAAGTAATTTAAACTATGAAATAAAGTTAAACTCAGAAAAAATAACAGTTGAAATTTCACTTGATGGAAAAATCGAGAAGTCTGGAGAAATAAATAACGTTAAAGCGATGAGAAGCGTTATCACTCATCCATTGTATGATCTTGCAGTAGTCGTTCAAGAGATTACAAGGCAGGAAGCTGAGCACTGCGACTTCGAACAGTTAGGGTTTATGTTGTTTTATCCGCATATTGGAGTTGAAAAATTTGTGACAGGAGATGATACAACGGTATATACTGTAATTGACAGGGAGAGTAATAAGAATTTCAGATTCGCTGTAAGAAGTTGTGTAGTACCTCCAGCAACTACGGGAAGATAAAAACAAAAAATATAAAACAAAAAAGAAGAATGAAAAATAATAAAAAAAGAGGGCAGATAGAAAACAAAGAAATTAAACTCATAAATAATAAAACATCTTATAATAATATCGACATCTTTGGGTTTAAAAAAACTTTATCACTATTTGTTATCTTATTTTTAATATTGACTGTAATAAATACATCCATAACCCTTGCAAGTATTGATAATGATGTTTCAAAGCAGTATGAAACTCCACTTTATCAGGGAGATTACAAGTCATATTATAATCAGCAATTTGCCGACGCTAACAGTGCTTGCTGCCTTGAACTCAATAACGGGGCGGTATGTCAGAACGTTCCTTCAAGTTTCAAAGAGTGTAAAGGATCTATAATTCCTACAAGTTGCGATGCGGTTGCTGAATGCCAAATAGGTTGCTGCATTGACCAAGAAGAGGGATTGTGCACGCCAAACGCGCCAGAAAAATTATGTACTTTACAGAATGGGAGATTTGACGAACAAACATTATGCGGAGTAAGTGATTGTAAAAAAGATTGCTGTATCTTAAACGGAAGAGCAGAATATGTAACTGAAGACCGATGCGAGAAACTTTCGGTATCGCAAGGAGTTGCAAAAGATTTCAGACAAGTTGAAGATGAAATACAATGTCTTTTACTAGCCGACAACTTGGCTTCAGGAGCGTGTGTATTTGAATCGGGCAGCTGCGTAGCCACTTCTCAGCCACACTGCGATTATCTTCAAGGAAACTTTCATGAAGGATTATTATGCTCAAGCCCAAGTCTGGAAACGGGATGTAAAAAACAAAGCTATATTGATTGTGCGGCAGGAAAAAGCGAAATTTATTGGTATGATTCTTGCGGCAATAGAGAGAATATATACAGCTCCGACAAGGATAGTTCTTGGAATGGCGGAAAAGTTCTAACAAAATCTGAATCTTGCAATCCGAACTCAGCTAATACAAATAGTGCTGATTGCGGAAATTGTAATTATCTGGCAGGAAGTCAGTGTGCAAGAGCGGGAGCTTTAGATAATAAAGTGCGAGATGGAAATTTTATATGTCAAGATCTAAGTTGTACTGACGATAAAGGGAATGTGAGAGAAAATGGCGAGAGCTGGTGTGTATATGACGGAAATACCGGAGAAGGGAATGATCCAGTAGGAAGCAGGCACTGGAGAGAAGAATGTACTAATGGCGAGGTTAAAACTGTAGGATGCGCAGATTATAGAAATGAAGTATGTGCTGAAGAAAAGATTAAAAATGAAGCTGGAAAAGAAATAAGTTCAGCAACGTGTAGAATAAATAAATGGCAGTTGTGCGGAGGATTAGAAGAGTCAAGTTGTGAGGATGAAAAAGATTGCATGTGGCAAAAAGTTGAATATGGTGACACCCATTTTAATGTTTGCACACCGCAATATGCTCCCGGATTTGATTTGTTTAATTCAGAGTTAGGCGGATCATATGGGGGAATGTGTTCTGCTGCGGACTTGACATGTGATGTTGTGTTCATATGCGGGAAGTGTGTGGCTAACTGCGACTGTCTAGAAGAAAAAGATACAATAAGCTGGAATAATTATTGTAAAGCTTTAGGGGATTGTGGAGCCGACGTTAATTATGTGGGTAAAGTTACAGACGGAGGATATAGTATAAAAGAGGGGGAGAAGTTAGGAAATAAATATTTAGACTCATTAAAAGATTATATTATCCCCGACCCAGGGGAGACCGTACCTGCAGGAGATAAAGATGCAAACGATTATCTTAAAGGTAGCGGGGGAGGGAGCGGTGGAGCAGCAGCGCCGCCTGCGGGTGGAGCGGGAGGAGGAGGTGCGGCGGGAGCAATTGCCGGCATAGCGGGATTAGGAATTGGGGCAGGGGTTGGAGCATATTTCGGAGGTAAAAGTGGAGCATTAATTGGACTTGCTATTGGAGGACCTATAGGTGCATTAATCGCAGGATTATTGGGAGGAGGAGCGTTAGGGGGTTTACTTGGAGGAGACAGCTGTCCGCCTGAAATTGTTACAGTTGAATTTCAATGTCTATCCTGGCAACCGCCGAGCGGTGATAGTGATTGCGGAAAGTGTAATGAAGATAAAGACAAACCTTGTACAGCCTATAAATGTGCAAGTTTAGGAGCGGCATGTGTTTTATTAAATCCTGAAACAAGCAATCCAGAATGCGTTGCTCTCGCAGATAACGACGGAAAAGCACCAGAATTAAATTTGTTTAAGGGCCAAAGCAAATTTGATGAAGCTCTTAAAGAGTTTAATGGAGTAGATATAACTGACTACAGCAAATTATTTGATGAGATAAGCGGCGTTAATATACAAAAGTCGGGAAATAGATTTATAATAAAAGGCGAATCACAAGGAGAATGTTTGCCTGCTTTCTCGCCAGTATCATTTAAATTAGAAACTTCAAAACCTTCAGAATGCAGAATCTCATTATTAAAAGACGCGCCATTTGAGGCTATGACCCCTGACTTTTTAGAAAGAAATGCTTTCACAACAGAACATACGTTTTTGTCAATGGCTCCAAGTTTAGATTCAATAGAAATAAAAGAGTCGCAGTTAAATTTGAATATATATGTCAAATGTCAAGATGTTTATGGAAATATAAATTCTGAAAGCTATATTTTGGAAATGTGTTTAAGCAGTGAAGTTGACACAAAAGAGCCAAAAATACTTTCCTCTTTCCCTTCGGATAATGGATATTATCCTTTTGGAAGCAATAGTACAAATGTGGTCATAATAACAAACGAGCCGGCAGAATGCAGAGTTTCTAAGTTAGATACAGAATTTAATTTAATGGAGAATCGAATGAACTGCTATAATAATCTTACTGCCTTAACTCCTTCAGGATGGGTGTGCACTACAGTTGTAAACAATTTAGGAGAACAAAACACACTTTATGCAAGATGTGAAGATCAGCCTTGGCAAAACGATGCTTCAAAAAGAAATTCAAACTCTGAAAGTTATAAATTTACGTTCTCAAGCTCAAAAAATGCACTCATTATCAATTCAATAACTCCTTCAGGAGATATTTTAAGATCTGAAGAGCCAGCAATAGTTGAATTAAAAGTAAAAACCTCGGGCGGAGTTGACGGCGGAGCAGCAGTGTGCAAATTCAGTGAAACAAACAAAGGATGGAACTCAAACTTTTTCCTAACAAATTCAAACGAGCACAGCCAAACATTCACAAATTTAATAAGAGGAATATATGACTTTAAAGTAACTTGTACCGACATTGGCGGAAATGTTGCTACAAACAACACTAAGTTTAATCTTGCAATAGATAGAGAAGCGCCTTTAATAGCAAGAATATTCAATGAGGCTGGATCACTAAAAATGTCAACAAATGAGGAGGCGGAATGTTATTACAGCAATATTAAATGCAGTTTTGATATAAATGAGAGTGGTATAGCAAGAAGCATGACTAAACTTTTGTCAAAGGATCATAGTGCTCCCTGGAATGATGGACTAAGCTATTATATAAAATGTAAAGATGTTGTAGGTAACTCACAAAGTGGATGCTATAGGGTATTCACAGGCTAAGTGAAGACAATTAAAACTATAAAAAAGAATATAAATTGAGATTTCATTCAAAATAGGAGAAGAAAAAGAGTTTATGAATAAAAAAGGTGAAAATGGTTGGAGTTATTAGTAAGCCAGTGATGGTATTTAATGTGGTTGAAAAAGAAAATCGAATAAAAAGAGGTAATTATCTAGTATGGCTGGTATAAAAAACAGAAAAGCACAAGTTGCCCTGTTTGTTATAGTTGCAGTTGTAATCGTGGCATTAGCTATTTTGCTCTATATTTTATTTCCGAATATAAGAACTGCAATTGGTGGCGAGCCTCAAACTCCCCAAGGATTTTTAGAATCTTGTTTAAAGGCAAGCGTTGATGAAAGCGTGAAAGTTGTAGGGCTGCAGGGCGGAACTTTGACGCCAAAGAATTATGTTTTACACGAAGGCTCACAAGTTGAATACTTGTGCTACTCAAACGAATATTACAGGCCTTGCGTAATGCAATATCCTGTTTTAAAAACACAGGTAGAAAATGAAATTGAAAAATCCGTTTCTGGGAAAGTTGATGAATGCTTAAATGAGTTAAAATCATCTTATGAGGGTAGGGGATATAGTGTAAGCATTACTTCAAAAAGTGTAGCGGGTAATGAGGCGGCAAGTAATCTGGTTGAATTGTTCCCAGGAGCAATTATAATTAATGTAGACAAAACTATATCCCTGAGAGCGGGCGAGGGTGAATCTATATTACTCAACGGAATTCAGATAAGAGAGAAAAGCGGGCTTTACGATTTGATTATGATTGCAACAAGTATATTAAACTGGGAAGCTAGATATGGAGATGCTGACAGCGCAACTTACATGACTTATTATCCAAACATTAAAGTTGAAAAGAATACAAATACTGATGGAACAAGAGTTTACATACTAACTGACCGCGAAAGCGAAATTAAATTCCAATTTGCATCAAGAAGCATTGCTCTTCCCCCGTTATACGGGGCAGACGAAATAAACATTCAGGAATAAAAGATGAGAAAGAAAAGATGTGATGAAAAGAGTGTGAGATTTTTACCTTCAATCATTTTACTAGCAGGATTGTTAATTTTATCCATTATCTTATCTGCAAATTTATCACCTGTTTCATCTCAAGAAACAAGTTATTGTTGTGAGCAGACTAAAACTGGAGCGTGGTGCCAGAATGCCCCATTAAGTCAGTGCAATACTGCTCAAGGACTAAGAGCAGTTCCTACAGCGTGTGAATCTACATCTTATTGTCAGTTGGGTTGGTGTTATGACAGCCAGGAAGGAATATGCATGGAGAACACTCCCCAGAAAGTTTGTGAAATTCAAGGAGGGGTATGGGAAGCTGAGAAAGCTAACGAAGAAGTTCCATTACAGTGTACACTTGGGTGCTGTTTGATAGGTGATCAGGCAGCGTTTGTAACACAAGTCAGGTGCAAAAAGTTATCTGCAACTTACGGATTAGAGACTAACTTTAGAAGTGATATAAATAATGAGGCGCTGTGTGTTGCTCAAGCGCAGTCTTCTGATTTAGGAGCGTGTGTTTTTGAAAAGGACTTTGAAAGGACTTGTAAGTTTACAACAAGAACTGATTGCAATCAGATTACTGGAAGCCAAGGAATTACAAATTTGACTACAAGTGTTTCATTCCACAAAGATTTCTTATGTTCTTCTGAAGCGCTTGCGACAAATTGCGGCCCTACAGAACAAACAACTTGTGTTGAAGGAAAAGATGAAGTTTATTTTGTTGACAGTTGTGGTAACAGAGCTAACATTTATGATGCCTCAAAAATAAAGGACAAATCTTACTGGGAAAAGATTGTTCCTAAGGATGAGAGCTGCGGAGGCGACGGCAGTAATTCGGATTCAAAGTCTTGCGGTAATTGTAATTATTTTTTAGGAAGTATTTGCAAAAACTACAAAATAGGAACTGATAAAGCAAGTCCTCAGTTTGGAGATAACATATGCAGAAATCTCGATTGTAATTTTGAAGGACAAAAATATAAACATGGAGAGAGCTGGTGTGCTAATGCTCCGGGAATAGATAAAAATTCTCCGGGAAGCAGATATTTCAAAATGCTATGTTTCAATAATGAAGTGACTGTTGAGGCATGTGCAGATTTCAGGCAGGAAGTTTGTTTGCAGGATAACATTAACGGATATAAAAATGCGCAATGCAGAGCAAACGAATGGCAAGATTGTTTTGCCCAAACAAAAAAAGATGAGTGTGAAAACGAAGACAAAAGAGATTGTGTTTGGCAAGAGGATTTTGAATTAGCTTCTCCGATTGCTATTCCCCAACAAGGCTCTTTCCAAGAAGTTCAACAAACAAGAATTACTGGAGTTAGTGATATTGGTGTTCCTAAAGCGCCAATAACGGGCGCTTTTTTAGGTATTGGAGATGATAATGAAGAAGAAAATAAAGATGATCAAAAGGGAGCTTGCATTCCTAAATTCCCACCAGGAGCAAATTTCTGGAGCGGAAGTGAAGCAAATCAGATATGTGCATTAGCAAATTATGAATGTATTGTCAAATACGAAACAAATTTACTTGGTCAGAAAAAATGTGTTGAAAATTGCGATTGTATAGAAAGCGGCTTTGAAGCTGAAAGAAACGCTTTATGTACCTCATTAGGTGATTGCGGAAATTCGGTAAACTACTTAGGTTATCAGGGATATGGAGATTCAACATTGGTTTCAAAAAAAGATGAAAAAGATGTTGAAGCGGCAAAAACAAGGGGAGCACCCGGGACGACTACAGGAATACAAAGCCTGATTCAAGGCTTGTTAGAAAGGATAAATAATTAAATAGGGAGTACTAATGTTACTTTAAAATAGTAACAATACAGTAAAGTTTAAAAGCTTAGAAAAGGTAAGAATAAAATGAAAAAATTCGGTTTAAACGCTTTCAGAAAGAAAGGTAAACAAAAAGCAGAAGCTAATAGAAATTATATGCCTGCAAATAAAACTGCCAAGGAAATTACTCAAAGAAAATTCGGTTTAAGAGGAAAGAGTCATTTAGTGGGAATATTAGCAGCCGGAAGTTTATTTGTGGGAAGTTCTTTGTTTACTACTGGATGTGATACTTATCCTGCAGGCTCACCGGAAGCATATGCGCAAGAGGCAATGTTTCATAGAATTGGGGCTATTGGAATGAGAAGTAATGCTATTCATGCCGATAGTCAAAGAGAAGCTGAAGGATATTTAATAGGCGCAGCAGCTGCAGATATATTAGCTCAAGACAGCACATTAAAAGCTGGATTTGCAGCTGGAAGAGAAAATGCTCAATATATAGGTAATTCAAATGTTCAGGCTGCTGGAATAATTGCAAGTGGGATGCAAGGAGGAAGTCAGAATATTGGAATAATCGGACCAGGAAATCCAATCACTTCGGATGTTTACTCTTCAGATAATTTTAAACTTATTACATATAACTATCAACATGATTTTAATGGGGATGGTGCCTTGGATTATCCTGAAGATTATGTAGGTATAAAAAATAAATTTAAAAAAAGCGAGGAAATAATAATCTGCTATTTACCTGACTTTATCGATAATAACTACCTTGGAAAAATGCATTATACTGAAATTGATATCTTTGGTCCTAAAGGGGATAAATTATGGACTTTACCAATTAATAATGACCTAAGAAATGCAAGACCTGGTGAAATAGGTGTTGCTGGCGGAACAGTGGGCATTCCAACCCCTGGGAGTAAAGATTCAGATTTAATGGAAAGTTTGATAAACAATAGTCTTGGTGGTATAGGTGCATATAAGGTCGTACTAAGACAAGACGGAAGATACATCAAAACACACGAATTTGAAATAACTGAATAAAAATCAATAAAAAACAAGACACAAATGAATAAAAGAGGGAGAATAGCAAAAACAAAATGACAGAAGAAAAGCAAAGAACAGGAAACGGAAGGAGAAACTTAATTGGAATTATAACTGGTGTTGGATTACTTGGAACTTCTTTAATTGGGTGTGATACTTATCCTGCAGGCTCACCGGAAGCATACGCGCAAGAGGCAATGCTTCACAGAGTTGGAGCTATTGGGGCAAGGGATAATGCCATTCATGCCGATAGTCAAAGAGAAGCTGAAGGATATTTGTTAGGAGCGGCAGCTGCAGATATATTAGCTCAAGACAGCACATTAAAAGCAAGAATTGCAGCTGGAAGAGAAAATGCCCAACATATAGGTAATTCAAATGTTCAGGCTGCAGGAATAATTGCAAGTGGGATGCAGCAAACACCTTATTTTCCACAGAGAGCTGAACCTAGAATTTACGATCCTGAAAAGAAACAAATGTTTTTGAGATTAGATTCTGATAGAAATAATTTACTTAGTTGGGATGAATTAGGGGGTAGTTATAATCTTCAAAATCTTGATATAAATAGTGATGGATGGGTAGATGATAATGAGTTTGGTCGGGCAAATGTTACTAACTATAATGGAAGTTTGAGGAAGACTCCACGAATTTTCAATGAAGATAGGAAAAAATTATTCTTAGAAATGGATACTGATGGAAATAATCTTCTGAGTCCAGATGAACTAGGAAATAGTTATAGTTTTCAAAATCTTGATATAAATAGTGATGGATGGGTAGATGATAATGAGTTTAATTAATAAAACAAAATAAAAAAGAAATGCTAAACAAAAGAGGTGTGATTACAAGTGCGGTTGTCTTTGAAATATTAATATTAGTTGTAGCTATTGTTGCATTTAGCTATTTGGTTGGTGCACAAGAACCAGCAATTCAGGGAAGAACTGGAGCATACGCCCCCCAGGATTTTGAATCAAGAGATGGGAAAATATTCGATAAAAGAACTGGTAAGCAAGTAAATCAGTTAAATGGACCAGGAACTGTGACACCACCAGCTGCAGTTCAACCTGTAAGATTGGTCTCGGGATTAATAGACCGGTCAACAATACAAAAGTACACCTGGGCAATCCCTAAAGATAATCAAAAGATATTCGAAATTACCAGGCCGGATGGCTCTAAAGAGAATATAGACACCACTGAATTAAAATGGACTGGAACATATAAACAAGGTGAAACTAAAGTCTACACACCTGATGGTGCAGAAGTTCCGGAAAATATTCTTAGTCAATTGGGTTTCGACCCTTCAAAAGGTCGGGCTGTTGGCTCTTCATCCCCCTCATCGGGTCAAGGCGCCAAATCAAATCTTGGATTTACACAGGGAGGAATTGCTGACAACGCTGTTCATGCCTTGGAGATATTGGGATTAATTCAGGGTGTAGGAAGAATATTTATGGATGATGAGAAAAATGTAAACGCTTTTGCCTTCGCAGCATCGGCGGGATTCTTTATTGGAAGATCAGTAACGCATTTGATAAAAAGTGGTTTTGGAGAGGATATATTTTCTTTGGGCATTGACACATTAAAAGAAAAACCGGCACTAACTGGATTTATATGGGGCGGGGGAGCAGCATTAGCAATATTCTTATTCATGTATAAAAAAGATTCCGAGGAACAAGTAACGTTCCAGTGCTTCCCTTGGCAGCCTCCAAAAGGGGGAAGCAGATGTGAAGAGTGCAATGAACAAGGAATATTGCCTTGCAGTTTATATCAATGTAAATCTTTAGGACAGAGCTGTGACTTATTGAATGATGAAAAAAGCGGAAAGGCATTATGTACTTATGTTAATAGGCTTGATGTCTTACAGCCAATAATAAAACCGTGGCAAGATCCACTGTTAAGAAATCATACTTATGCTCCAAATAATGCAATTCAGCCTCCAGATACTGGGGTTAAGATCATAGACAAGGGTAACTCGCAAGGATGTATAAAAGCTTTCACACCTTTAAGCTTTGGAATTGAAGTAAGCGAGCCAGCGAGATGTAAAGTCGATACAATTGCAACTAAAAATATTGACGAAATGAGATTCTTCTTTGGAGGGAATAGTCTGTTTGCATACAATCACAGCATGATAATGTCTCTTCCTGGACCTAACGCCATAAACAATGAATCTCCGACATTGCAAAACGACGGCGAATACAATTTATTTGTTAAATGCATAGATGCAAATGGAAATGACAACAAAGCTAATTTTGTTTTTAACTTTTGTGTTGAAGCGGGCCCCGACACAACTCCACCATCAATAATTTCAACAAGTATTGAGAACGGAGCACCAATAGGCTATAACAAAACAAAAGTTAACCTAGATGTGTATGTAAACGAACCGAGCTCATGCAAATGGAGTATACAAGACAAACCTTATGCAGATATGGAAAAAACTATGTCTTGCAGTTCAAGTATATTTGAAATGAATGCTCAAATGCTTTATACTTGTAAAACAACCCTAGATGGATTGAAAGACCGAACTGTGAATAAATTCTACTTCAGATGTGAAGATCAACCTAAAGCGGCAAAGAACGACAGAAACGTAAACTCTCAAAGTTATGAATTTTCTTTGGTTGGAACGCAGCCATTGCTTATAGATTCTTTATCTCCAAACGGAACTATAAAAGATTCTACAGAGCCTGCAAAAGTTGTATTGGAAGTAAAAACAAGCCAAGGATACGATGACGGAAGAGCGAGCTGTTATTTCAGTGATAAAGGTTTTAATCAGCCAGATAGTTTTGTTTTGTTCGGCAGCTCTGACAGCCACATTAACACACAAATACTTTCACTTGCTCAAGGATCTTATAAGTACTTCATAAAGTGTATAGATCTTGGCGGAAATCAGGACAGCGGTGAGATAAGCTTTAATGTTGAAGTAGACAAAAACTCGCCAAGTGTTGTAAGAGTATACAAAGATGAAAATTTCTTGAAGATAGTTACAAATGAGGAAGCTGAATGCAGATATAGTATAGAGTCTTGCAGTTATGCCTTCGCTGATGGAATAAAAATGACAACTATTCAAGAAACGCAGCATTTTGCAGACTGGAATACAAATATAAATTATTACATTAAGTGTGCTGACACCTACGGAAATCAACCTTCTCCGAGCGTATGTAATATAGTAGCGCGCCCAACAGAAATAAATGTTGTGGGGGGCTAATTAGTAGAACTTCTCCTCAGGATTTTTTCTTTTAAGGAGACTAAAGTGAAATTAGTACCATTTAATAGTTACAATAAAAAGAAAGATTCTTAAATACCACTATTATTAGTTGTTTTATGCAAGAAACTCGAAATCTAGATTTTTTAAGGAACTTATCTGAGGAAATACGTACTAGTACTTTTGAAACAATCCTTAATGCAAACAATGGTCATCTTGGGGCATCTTCTTCATCTGCAGAATTAATGACGGCTTTGTATTTTGGCAATATTTTAAGATACAACCCAAGTAATCCCTCAGATATGCATAGAGACAGAGTTTATGTTAGGGGACATGTAGGTCCTTTAAGATATAAGATTTTTTCCCTACTTGGTTGGATTGATGAAAAAGAACTAATGACATATAGGAGTCTTGGCTCAAGATTAAAAGGTCATGAATCAATGCATCACATGCCTGGAGTAGATATAACTCCAAGTGGGTCTTTAGGTATGCTTCTTTCCTATGGTGCTGGTGCTGCCTATATGACTAAAAAGTTAGGTTTAAAGGCAAAGCATTTTGTTTTTTTGGGGGATGGTGAAGAACAAGAAGGAAATGTTGCAGAAGCAGCAAGACATATTGCCTCAATTGGCTTAGACAACATAGTATGTATTTTAGATAAGAATACCAAACAACTTTCTAGACCAACCAGCGACGTAGACACCGCCACGGATGTTAGGAAAGTTTGGGAAGGTTACGGATGGAAAGTTTTAGGAATTGAAAGTGGTCATAATGTTAGAGAAATTGTTCAGATTTATGACCAGATTGGTAATAATTCTGGACCCATCTTCATTGTGGCAAATACCCAGAAAGGAAAAGGACTAGAAAATCATGTTAATCATTTTAATGGCTATCATACTCTAAGTGCATGTAGTAGTAAAGATATAGTTTCTGATGCCATAAAAGAGCGGAGGGGTAAATTTGGGCATAATACTCAAGATTTATCCGAAAGTCTGAGTAAAGTTGAAGTTAGAGAATCTTTAAGTGGTATAAGAATCAAACTATCTCAACCGCAAACTTATCGTGTGGATATAGAAGTAAACCCTAATAACAATACAAATCTTGATAATTCTCAAAGCGATTATTTCACGAGACTTGTAACCTTATCAAAGACCTTAAGAATGCCTTTTTTTTTCATGACTCCTGATTTAATTCATAAAGAAGATGTAGAGTCAATAGGCCTCGATCAGATAGATGGTTATATAGACACCGGTATCCGGGAGCAACATACAATAGCTATGGCTCATGGAATGTCACAAACAAATCCAAATGCAAGAATATTTATTAATTATTTTGATGCTTTTTTATACAGAGCGTCAGATCAATTAAATGCTGCCGCTCAAGGCAAGAGTAGAATAATCTTACTATCTGAAATGAGTGGTTTAACGCAGGGTAAAAATGGTGAAAGTCATCAATCTTCTGGTCAACCGGCCGTACCTTTGATGATGCCTGGAGTAAGATTTTACGAACCTGCTGATGTACAAGATCTTTATAATGTTTTTAATTATTGTTTTAGCAATAATCTTGGAATTTCTGTTGTAAGGGCACATAGAGCTGATATTTCTCCTCTAGAAAGAAATGTTTTGGATAGAGAAAATATTGATTTTTATACTGTTTTTGAGCCTGATAAAACCCCAGATATTACCTTAGTAGGAAGTGGATATGTTGTTGGTGAATTAGTTAAAGCTGCCAAAAAATTAGAGATTGAGTATAATATAAATGCCCGAGCGATTAATGTAATAAATCTAAAACAACTAAACGAAAGATTTGTAAATCTATTATCAGAAGGTCGACCAGTTTTAACAGTTTATAATGGTAACCCTAAAATTCTTCAGTCAACCATAGCCTCAGTAGTTATGGAGCATGAGGTCTCTAGACCTTCAAAAATAATAGGACATGGTTTTGAATTCGGTGATACTGGTAGCATAACCGATCTCACAAGACATTATAGGTTTGATGAAGCGGGGATAATTAATATCATAATGGAGAGAATTAAGCCAAAATGAAAATAATATACCATCCCTCTGTTATAGACTGCAACAAGATTATTCCAAAAAGAGACGAGCTCTCTAAGTTATCTGTAATTGGCGAGGCAATAGAAATTGATTTTAATGTAATTCCTTATATAAGGGGGGTTCATAGCGAGCGACATATTAGTAAGGTGCGGGGAGCCTGTTTAAAAAAAACAATTTTGGCAGAGGTTCCAACAAGGCCTGAATTGTATACTGCTGCATTAAATTCCGTAGGATTGGCTATAATGGCCTCAAATAATTCAGATTTTGCAATAACAATACCACCCGGACATCATGCAAGACCGGAAGAGGTTAGAGGATTTTGTTTTTTTAACAATATTGCTATTGGCGTTCAGAAACTTATTGAAGAAGGAGAAAGGATATGTATAATAGACATAGATGGTCATCATGGTGATGGAACTGAGAAAATCTTTTATAAATCTAATAAAGTGATTTATTTTTCAGTTCACCAGGAAGGAAGTTTCCCAAATAATACTGGTAAAATAACGGATATTGGGTCGGGAAAAGGCAAGGGATTTAATTTCAATATTCCAATTCCTTCTGGTTCTAGAGATGATATATTAATAAGGTGTTTGAAATTTTCTGAACCCTATATAAAAAAATTTAATCCTAATAGAATAGGGGTATCTGCGGGCTTTGATGGATTTGTTGATGATCGATTGCTTAATCTTGAGTATACAACGAGGGGATTTCATGAGGCGGGCAGAATTATTGCGGAATGGGGCCACCCTGTTTTTGGTGTTTTGGAGGGAGGTTATCATCAAAGAGTTTTAGAATGTTTAAGCTCTTTTGTAGCAGGGATAAATAATGATAAAATATATTTTGACAAAGATATTTCTTTAAGTGAAGAAGACATCAAACAAAGGGTAAACTCAAATCTTGAAAGAATAGTACGTAAACTTGAAAATGAGAATTTATGGATATAATTTAAGGACAGACATAGAAAAAGGACCTAATGGACAGATAGATATAAATAAATTAATTCATGAATTCATTACAGATAATATTAAGTGTGATTTAAACGTCCCTTCAGAAGTACAAATAAATTCAATTAGTCATGTCCCACAAAAAAATCCAGAGAAATGGGAAAGATTAATGGCTAGTTTGGTTTGTGCTCTAACGGGGAAAATACCATCCAGAGATGAGATTAAAAGAGGAAGACAAATATATGAAGCACTACCTAAAAGTATAAGGAAAATTTGTGTACGGGAAGAGATTTTTGGTTTATTCCCTTACATAATCGCTGGCTTTAAGATCAATCTTAAAAATATAAATAGAAATGACACTAATAATCTAGAAAATGCTGTTTTATTTACAGGTGAATTGCTTTCTACCGAAAATCCTGTTATCACAACCTTTTTTTGTGCACATAAAGAAGACAGAGAAGTAAATAAAGATATGTTGCGTCCGAATATTAAAAGGCCTTACGCGACTAGGGCAATTAATCTTTTTAAGGGATTAATAAAAAATTCAAAAAAAGGCTGCGGTTCAATTATTCTTCATCAGGCTAGAGGGAATTATTATGGTATAAACACAATTTTTCCTCAAATATTTCTTAAATACGTATCAACACGCAGCCTTCCTGCTTTAAGATTTAATATGGAACAACATTTTGCAGAAATTTCTAGGATAGCTTCAGAGAGTGCTTCTCCCGATATAAAAATAGAAGTTAGAGATATAGTCTCACATTATCAATCAGCTGAGACTATGGCTTCCCGTATGTTTGGAGAAAATTGGAAATATGCCAGATTAGAAACATTAAGTAATAGACCAATTGATAGATTTGTACATTTTGCAGTAAAGGACCTGTCTAGATTAATTACACATTCAGAAATTGATAAAACTTTTGATGAAAGTTCTAGAGAATATCTAGCAACTTTGGCAGATAATGAACGAAAGGCCACAGAACTTTTTGAACAAAATAGCAGAATGACAATTGTCGGTAGAGCAATTCTTGATTGTATGTTCTTTTATCAGTGGGGGAGAGTTAGCCAAGAAGAGGGACTTATTGGAGTAGGATTAGATACAGACCACAATATTCATCAGATGGCATGTTTTTCTTTAGGGTATTCTAAAGATTTGAATTTTTCTGCTCCTATTTTATATGCCAGAAAAAACGGAGAAAAAGATAAAATCGACGATTTATTTGGATTAGACAACTTATCGATCAGACAATTTTGGAGGTAATAAATATAAACTAACCTAACCTTAAATTAAAATGGATCTTATAATATTGTCGGGAAACGCTCCTGAAAATAAAGAATGGGCTGAGAAAGTTGGTAAATTATTCAAGGATGAATTTGACTCTATCTATATTCAATATTATGAACATTGGCCAAACCAGAAAAAAATAATTGATTTTAATCTAGAAATTAGCAAACTTGTTAAAAATAATAGGAGAAATTTAATAATTATTGCCAAATCTGTTGGTGTGGCTCTTGCGATTAAATGCATTCATACAAAGAAGTTAAATCCCCTAAAATGTGTTTTCTTTGGTCTTCCAATAAAATGGTGTGAAAAAAATAACATCCCTCTTCAAAATTGGCTTATAAATTACAAAAGACCAAGCTTATTTATTCAGCAAACTGAAGACCCATTTCTCTCATTTAGTGAACTAAAGCCTTTGCTTGAAAAACTAAACGTTAAAAATTATTCCCTGTATGAGGTAAATGGCAACGATCATATCTATTCAAATATTAAAAAACTAAAAAATACAATGGAGAAGTTTATCTTTTAATGAAGAATCTTTGTCAGGAGTGAGTACAACTTCATTCCCAGATTTTGCTATTATTTTAGCAACTCTGTCCATTAGGTCCTTTTTCTTTCTTTTAAACTTCCCGTAGTTATTCTATTTGGACCGATTATTTCTATTTTTCATAATGTTTTAGTAAGACTTTCATTGTTTTTGCTTCTTTCTTGCCTAATTTTTTCCCTATTTTTGTATAAAACTTAACTTTCTTGAGGTTATTCTTCAAATATTTGTAAGTTTCTGACTCTTTTCTTCCTATTTTAGATCCGACATATAATGCCTTCTTTATGCCATGCCTGCCAATATTGTCCAACAAATTTGCATCATAAACCAGCTTTTCCTCAATCAAAATAGGTTTTTTATGGGATCTCAAAAGGGATTTAATATGAGATTTATTGAATTTGGTTTTATGTTTTATTATATACTCTTTTAACCCATGAAAATTTATAAGAAAAGTCAGCAGATCTCCATCAATGTTTTTATATGGCCTTCTTAGAATTTTTATGTTTCTTTTTATACAGAGAATATGACTCCAATTATGCATCTTATCTTTCTTTTTATAAATTGTCTTTATTTTTGAAATTTCCATTTAAATCTTCACAAAAGTTAGCAATTACTTCATATTAAAAAACTTTTATAAGTCTAAGTTTTTTCTTTTTCAATTTCTTCTCTTCGTTTTCTTTAGCCTTTTTAAATTCATCAATTTGCTTTTCCCAATAATCTTTAAGCCAAGACTTTTCTTTCCCAAATTCTTCTATTTTATTTTTATGTTCCTCAATTAATTTATCAAAACTCTCAATGCTTTTCCTAATTCTTCCTTTGCTTTTCATATTAATTTTTCCTGCCCTTCATATCGACTTTTCTTGATCTTTTAATTTATTTGAGATATATTCATGTAGCTTTTCTGCCTGATCTAACGGTAATCTTTTCTCCCTTTTTCTATTTGCCTTAACTCTTACATACCCCTCATAAGCTAACTTAGATCCAGTTATTTTTTTTACTAGGTTTATTAGATCTTTATTATTCCATTTTTTGTTTTTCATCAAACTTTCAACAATATACAAACTCCTTAAATAAAACACCAAAGAATATGCTACTGCATCCGATGCGTATTTTGAATCAACTTCATTTTCCAAATTTAGAGCGGCTCTACTTACCTTTAATCCAGACCTAATTATTTCAATATGCCATCTCAAATTCTTTCTAGTTAATTTTGAGTTTTTATAACTCTCCAATAAACTTTTATTAATAATGGTCTTAGCTTCTTTAATCATCGGTAGTAGGGGCATAATATTACGTTCTAATTGCTCTTCAAGAGTTTTTTTGGCTATTAATAGCAGATCGTATCTCTCTTTCTTTATTCTTTTTTCTAAATTGTCAGTTATGACTAAAATGTCTATATCACTTTCTATTGTTTGTTCTCCTCTGGAATAACTACCGATTAAGTAAACGCCTAAAATCTCTTTTAGTAGGTTTTCTTCTGTTAAAATATCTAGAACATCTTTTTCTATATTTAACGGAGATAAAACTACCTTTACTTGTGAGTTCAGCCATTTTTTAGGCAACAAAACTCCAGCCGAATTTCCTACCTTGATAGTTCTTTTTATCAATTCCATAAATGTTATAACATGTTATTACTATTTAAAGGTTGTGCACCAAGCTATTTCATTTAGATTAAGGCCAGGCAAACCAAAAAACCTTTATTAACCTCAAATTTCTTATACTAAAATGAGTAAAAGTGGTGCTATGGAACTAAGTTTTGGTATGATCTTTTCAATATTATTAATTGTATTTTTCATAGGGTTTGCTTTTTTTGCAATAAGCAAATTCATAAACGGAGGAAGGGAGGTGTCGGTAAGCCTTTTTGTAGATGATTTAAACAATGCTATAGACGATATGTGGAGAGGAACAAAAGGAGCGACTCCATTCTCACAATCTTTGCCTGATAAGATTGAAGCGGTATGTTTCATAGATTTTAACAGGGAAGCAAATACCAGAGAAGAAGCCTATTATGAATTCTCACTTTATGAAGACACTGGATGGAATATGTTTTTTTATCCTATAGGAAGCAGTCAGGTAATACAAGGCTATAAGTTTGCCAATCTTAACGTTAGTTCAACAACGGCAAGAGAAAATCCGTATTGTATTTTGAACCGCGACGGAAAGGTCTCATTCTCAATAGAAAAAAATTTCGGGGAAATTCAGCCAACTATAAGATAAAACTTGAAAGATAATATTAAAATAATAGATAATAACTGTAAAATAATAGATAAGCAATATCTGGGTGGATTAAGGGATAATTACAAATACTGAAAAAGAGTTGATTAATTATGCTGTACATATAATTGTTAAAAATACGGGGATAAAAATTTTAAAAAGATAATAGGTAAAAAGAGGTGTTATTGTTGATGAAAAAGTCCTTGAGAATTTCTGTGCGAAGGCACAAATCATTTTAAGATGTGTGAAAGAAAAAAGAGGTGATTATTTAATTTAATATGACTTGTATGAAAAACAAAAGAGCTTTTGAAATGAGTTTTGGATGGCTTTTTGCTCTGATTGTTGGAGCATTCATATTGTTCTTTGCAATTTTCCTTACAACAAGAATAGGGCAGGTAAGCGAATACGAAATAGATACGACAACAGCCGCGAGAATTGGTGTACTATTAAACCCTATAGAGACGAGTTTTGCTTCAGGAATATCAACTTATATGATTCTACCTTCTGAAACGAGAATTTTTAATGAGTGTGAACTTGAATCTGAGTCTAATTCAGAGGATAAATTTGGAATTCAAAGGATAAGTTTATCACAATTAAGCAGAGGGAAGTGGAGTGAACCGGGAGGAAGAGTCGGTTTTAATAATAAATATATTTTTTCTACAGGGATAGTGCAAGGAAAAAGATTTGAGCTGTTTTCTAAGCCTTTTGAATTCCCATTTAAGGTAGCTAATGTTATTTATATGACCTCTTCAGAAAAGAATTATTGTTTCAGAAACCCACCTGAAGATATAGAGATTGAAATAAATTCGCTTCAACAAAAAAATCTTGGGGCAAATAACTGCACATTCGCAAGTTCGGAAGCAAATGAAACAGTAAATGTTTGTTTTGGGGGTGGAGGAAGTAATGCAAGGGGATGTGATATAAATGTATATTACAAAGAAGGTGGATTTGGCGAGTTATCTGAAGGATATGTGGAAAAATCTGCAGGAAGTGAAAAGGTCTTTTTTGTCGGAGATGCTTTAATGTATGGGGCAGTGTTCGCTGATAACGAGATATACAGCTGTCAAACTTCAAGACTTATGAAAAGACTTAACATATTAACTGAAATTTATATAGACAAATCCAAGTTTCTTGCTGGAAAACAATGCACTTCCGGTCTTGAGGGTGAGCTCACAAGCCTAGCAAATTCGGCTTTGGAATATAAATCCGATGTAGATTTAATATCTATGAAAAGTTTTGTTGAAGATCTAGATGAAAAAAACTTTGAGGTGGAGTGTAAGCTATGGTAGAAGATATCGGGAACAAGTTGGATAATATTGAAAAAAAGATAAAGAAAAGTATCTGGGAATATTTAAAGAAGTAATAAAAAATGTTGAACAAAACAAGATGAAGATAAAAGAGGTGATAATTACTTAATGTAATTGGGAAAAATGAAAGACAAAAAAGCACAATTAAAGATTCAGCAAATGGCATTTGTGTTAATAGCAATAACTATCTTCTTTGTTTTGCTTGGGCTGTTCTTTGTAGTTATAAAAGGCGCAAGTTTAAGAAAAGAATCAAGTGAGATACAGGAAGAGGACGCGAAAAACCTGGTGATTAGACTTGCAAATGCGCCAGAGCTTGCTTGTGGAAATGCCTTTGGAACACAAAAATCAAACTGTGTAGATACAGATAAAGCAATGATGTTCAATGTTGAGAAACACAAGCAGGACTATAGTAATTTTTGGGATATTGCAGAGATAGAGATTATAAAAACGTATGAAAGAGAATCTACAAGAGAGGTAATATGTACGTTAAAGGACTACCCTAACTGTAATACTATTAAAGTATATGAAAGACAACTTACGCCAGGAGGCGTAAAAGGTCCATTTGTATCAAACTATGTAAGTTTATGCAGAAAAGAGCAATATCAAGGCGAAGTTTACGATAAATGTGAGGTAGGTTTACTGTCAGTAAGTTATGAGGTTAAAAATGAGTTTCAATAAATTAAAAGTTCCAGAGAGATATAGGATAAATAACCTAGAGGAAGATAACATACAGCAATAAAAACTTCAGATAAAAGAGGTGATAAAAACGCATAGAAAATGATAAATATAAAGAAAAAGAGAGCAACTCGCGCCCCGACTTTGAAATTTAATAAAATATTGCCAAAGTCAAAACGCTCGCAAGAGGAAATGGTAGGATTTGCCCTTATAATCATAATTGTGGCAGTAATTGTTCTTGTATTCATAACATTAGGACTAAGAAGTAAAGCAGTTGAAGAGACAAAAAGCAGCGAGATATACAATTTTTTGCAATCCTCTTTGACTTATACTTCAAGGTGCGCTACCGAATATGTACCTGACTACAGTACAGTGGAAAGGCTTATTGATGACTGCTATTCTGGAGAAATATGTGTTAACCTTAATGAAGAAAACGCCTGCCTTGTCCTAAAGGATACTTTAGAAAACATGTTAGAAGCAAACTGGCTTGTAGGAGAAGCAAGTGATGTTAAAGGATATTCATATGAGATATATGTACAAGAAACAAACCTTGTAAATATAACTAAAGGAATAATCACTAGAAACTATAAAGTTCCAGATCAGCCTTTAACAAGCGGAGTTGATATAATATTTAAAGTTTATTTTTAGTAGTGGATAAATAGCTAGTAGCACACTGTAGGCACTACACATTCAAATGAATAGTTATAGAATCGACAATTATTTCTGGTCTAAATCTTTCTCTTTTCCCAGTAGACTCTTTTACAAGATCAATAAAACCAAACCTCTTAAGGAGTTTTATATCATCATTTACTGCCTTAAAACCTCTACCCAAAATCTTAGCCAATTCATAAACAGACTTAGGGTTTCTTGTCTTCAAGGTGTGTAAAATTTTAGCCTTTTCATTGCTTAAAAGCTGTCTTAAGGCAGCAATTCCAGCAAAATCAAACTCTTCTTTACCTTTTCCTAAAAAAGAAAATGCTCCTTTTGTTTCAACAATTGTTACTTCTCTTACTTTCGTTTTAGCCATTTTAAAACCTGCGGTTTTATATCCCTCAAGCAACTTCTTCTCTACACCTTAACAGAAGTTTACATAGTGAACCTTTTTATCTAATTTTACACGTAAAACTTACTATAGATATTGTTATAGATATCTATAATATATATTATATGTTTATATATATCTTTCTAATATATAAAATAACATATAGTGATATTACTAACCATATATTAATAAATCTTTCTTTTTTGGCATTTTTGATGATATGGAAGATAACTATAACTATAATAAAGTGACATCATAAGGTTTATATATAAAAATTAGGTCTTACGAGTAGGATGTTTCTGGGAGTGAAAAAATCTTGTTAAGCTTTATAAAGGAGTCTCAACTTTTTGCTATACCTTATTGACAGTAAGCGTATGATCAATATAGGTGAAAGGAGGTTATTAAAATGAGATTTAATTTTTCAAAGATATCGGCAGTGTTGGCTAGTGCTATAATGATAGGTTCATCTGCAGGTATTGCTGCTGCGGCAAATTACCCTTCACCTTTCGTAAGTGGAGGAACAGCTGATGTAGCAATTGTTTATGGTACTGGAGCGGGAGTTAGTGCCCTTGATTCAGTAGAAGCAGGATTCATTTCAACTGACCTTCAGTCTAGAATGTCTGGGGGAGGAACAACAGTACAAACATCTTGTTCTGGTGGAGACTGTTATCTAATTCAATTAGCGTCAACTAATTTGAACTTTAACGATGCATTAACAACTGTCAAATCAAGTGCTATTGACGATTCTGAATTACCTAACTTATTATCAGATGGAACATACATTAGTGGAGATGGAAAGTCTTATGGGTTTACTCAGAAAATTAACCTTTATCCTAACTTAAAGTTCCTATCTTTTACTGATAATGACTATAAGGACAAAACGCCGGCTCTTGGTATAAAAGTCAACAAAAACGTAAGAGTGCACAATTACAGTATAACATGGAAAAAACAACCTCTTTCAACAGTAGACTCGGCTAAGAGACTTGCTGACTTAGAGGATAGTGATCTTAGCATTCTAGGAAAAACATACACTATTCTAAACGCTTATAACGCAAGCGAAAACTCTGGTAGGGCTAAACTTGAATTGATGGGTGGTGCATTCTTGGGAACTGTAAATGCGGGAGAAGTAACAACAGCTACTCTTCAGGGCTCAACATATGTTGTAAGAGCCTCTGATATAACATCATCTACAAATGCAGATGTATGCATAGCTATTGATGGAGGAGCTGAAAAGTGTTATGATAACCTTAATGCAGGAGAAACAAGAGAACTTGCTAATGCGGTTCAATTAGGTATAAGAGATATTGACTACCATTCAAAGACTGGAACTATAGATAATGTAGATTTCAGTTTGGGAGCTCAAAAGCTTACATTGGAAGCAAACCAGACTGTTGAATTGAACGATGTAGATATTAGTGGACTTACTGTTCACTTCGAACAAAGTCCATCGGGAAGTAAACAGCAACTTGGAAATATTGTCTTCAGCTGGCAGGCCAAAGAGGAATACTTTATTGCAGATGATAATTCTGCATCTATTCCTGGACTTGGAAGAATAAAATTGGCTTCTGGAGGCTTCTTTAGACCTACAAATGAAATTATAAAGGTGAATCCTGACAGCAGTCAATCTGCTATTTTAGAGATTCCTATAAAAGATGGAGTTGCTAAGGTCCCATTGCTATGGAGTACTAATGGAACTCAGTGGAATGCTATCGGTAGCGATATTGATGAGTGGCTTGCTACTACCAATAGTTCAACGCTAGCCTGGAATGGAACAAGAAGTTTCGGTGCAGGAAGTAGCAGTGATATGGCTGACGAGTACTTTGTCGCATCATGGAATTCATCAACAGATGCTGAGTCATACCTATTATCAGTTACAGAAGTTAAGGATGATAAAGTTAACACTACAGTTATAAAGAACTTAGTGAGTGGAGATGTCCAGGAAGCTAAGAGTGGGGATGATATAAAGTTTGGAAACGTTGTATTGACAACTGCTGTTGCTATTGCTGATGACGATTCAGTTAACTTGACTATAAACGCTGGAGGTTCATTCGATAGAATATATTCTAAAGAAGGAATTGTGTTTTACTTGCCTAAAGTTGTGAACCATTCTTCTGTTGTTGGAACAAGTTCTATGCAGAGAGGGGCCATTAACATGACAAAATATGGACAGAATGGAACTGTTGGAACTCTCAGAGACAACAATGTTGGAACTGATATGGATAAAAACGACACAGTATGGATCTTATGGGGTTATGAAGAAGATAAAGATGGTAACCTTGGTATGGGCCAGCTTATTAACTTTACCTTAGGATTCAGTGGAGAAAAAAGTAGAGTATCCAATATTAGAACCAATTGGAGTAGTGATGGCGTCACAACAAACGATCCAGACCTTGAAACTGAGCAGGAGAGTAATATATATGTTGACTGGGTTACTTCTGATTTAGGTACGAAAATTACTATGGATAAGCCTACAGGAAGTGGGTCACAATTTAGTGCTGAATTAGAATACCATGGCGGAGAAACATACGGACTTATTTACATTGCAGACGAAAATGCTGATATCTCTAAAGTTGGAACAACTACATCTACTACAACAGTAGCTCAAATTGGTGAAGTCTTAGTTAAAGATTCACAGGTTAGCTCAGTAGCTAGCAAGAATTTGATAATTGTTGGAGGAACATGTATAAACTCGGCTGCGGCAACAGCATTGAAGGTTTCAGCAGGAACTTGTGGTAGTGCTTTCACAGACGCTACAGGTGTAGGTGCTGGACAATTCTTAATCCAAAGTGTTGGAGATGCTTTCGCTTCAGGTAAAGTTGCATTAGTTGTTGCAGGTTACAATGTGGATGACACAGGTAATGCTGCTAAGTTCTTGAGAACTAAGACTGTAGATACAACTGCAGGAAGTAAGTACAAGGGAACAACAGCAACAGATGCAGCTATGGTAGTTGCTTAAACATAGAAATAATTTTTTATTTTTTTCTTTTTCTTTTTTTCTTTAGGATATAGTTGGGACTCTGTAAAGAATAATATAATGGGAAATAAACACCTCTTTTTACATCAGTTCTGCCCAAAATTATACGTGAAGGGAGCAATAAGTGAATATTATTTTCTAAAACATTAGATTTTTAAATGAGAATATTTGATATTATTTATGGCTTTAAGAAGAATTATGACCCAAGAACAGGAACATAAGAAAAAGAAGAAAAATCAATTCTTCATAGGAATTATATTAATTTTCGTAATGCTCTCGAGCATTATAGGATTTGGGTTTGTCAATAATGCTGCAAATAATGGCGCTGGAGATCCAAACGAAGTTGCGAGTGAGAGTATTACATACAATGGGCATGAATTCTTGAGCTATGGTGGAGTATTCTGGAGTTTGGCTAGCAGACCTGAAACTTTCTTCCAATTTAACCCTACTCAAGTAGAAAACATAGAGGTATCTGGCTTGAAGTTATCAGATAGTTATGACGGCAAACCACTTTACATATACTCTGAAAGTGAAATAGCCCAGCAGGAGATAGCAAACAATCTTGGATCCCAAACTTTGAGAATGCAAGAAGCCTGTCCAACTAGCAAAATGTCAGAAACCTATAGTTTAAATGCATTTTGCGAGGGAGAAACGCTAGTAAAAGAATGCGAAGAGAATTTTATAATAATCTCAAGCAATAGCGGCATTACGGAAAATTCAATTATGCAAAAAGAAAATTGTGTTATAATAAAAGCCAAAAGCGGCGATGAAGTTAAAGTCGTTGACGAATTTTTATTTCGCATTTATGGTGTAAAATAATCAGATTTTGATAGATAAGTTTAGCATTTTTCACTATCATAATTTTTAAAAACACTGAAATGTACCTTTTGAAGTGATAAAATGGAAGAAAAAGAAGTGTTAAAAAACAACTTGGGAAAGAACAACGTGCCAGATAAACAGGGTAAAAAAGGCTCCAAGATTGCTATTATTGTTATAGTGGGATTTGTTTTATTAGTAGCTGCTTTTATTTTTGTTGGAAATTCATTGACAAATTTTGAATTTAAGGGAACGGGGTATAGTGTAGTTAATGAAGGTGAGCTTAAATTTTACAAAGCTCAAATACCAATGATTTCTAATGGTGTGCATGTGGCTGATTACAACCTTTACCTGCATGAAGATCCAAGAACATTGGAAGATATTTATCTGTCAAATCCGGAAGTGGTAGTTACTCAAAATATAGTTGTAGCTACCGATGACGATTTCAACTGTGATGGCGATGGGATAATAGCACTTGCGAACTTTGCGAAGCTTTATCAAACTTTTGGAGCAAAAGTCTTCAAAAATGATAGTCTGCAGTGTGACAGGTACGCACCATATACACATGTATTATTTCATAAGACAGATGAAACAAGCATAGACAGACCAAAACATAATTGCTATGTAATAAACGTCAACAATTGCGAAATACTAAGAGCTTCGGAAAAGTTTATGATTGAATCTTTAGCAAATGTGAATGGGTATTATAATCAATGATTATTAATTATTCTATAACCCATTTATAATAAGTCAATCACATTTGACTAACTTATTTCTGGAGTAGCAAATCGCTATATGATTGAGAAATCATGTCTTCATTTCTAATTCCAAAGAGGCCCATATAATGGTTGCATTGCTCTTGCAATTTTTCTCTTCCGATTGTTCCTTCCGAATCTATTGCTTCAACTTCCATAAACGAGCCCAACCCTTTAACTTCATCTAAATGAAACTTCACATTTCCTATAAAATAAATATCTCTTTGTTTATCTACAACTACTTTTACTCCTAATGTTGTTGTTAAAGCTTGTTCTAAATTACTTCCAGGTTCGACTCTAACAAGATGAACATTTGATTGTTTTGCTCCAGCATAATCTTCTCTTTCATAACCAATCAAACTGTTTTCTATATTTCCTTTTCTTAATTTGAGTCTCCCATTTGGGACATTAAAATAAACATCTATCTGATGGTCTCTTCCTTTATAGTCTGCTCCTTTGCTTTGTAAAATTTTTCTTATTCCCTCAGGTTCACTACAACGTGCTTTAAATTCAACATTTATATGCATAAAAGAAAGTCATTAAAGGAGTTTATAATAATTTATCTTCTTGACTAACTTATCCTAACTAAGTCAATCATGATTTTATCGTCTAAAAAAATAAGTTAGTCAGTTCTGACAGGCATATTTATAATAAGTCAATTGGTTTTGACTAACTTATTTTTTCTAAATTATAACTCGTTTTCATCCAATAAAGAATAAATATCAAAAGCTACTTCTTCATAAGGATGTGCTTCTTTCATTATTTTAATGATAGATTTAGCTTTATTTCTAGGACATATAAATTCAATTTTAACTTCTTTCACCTCTTCAAGTTCTCCAGACTTTCCGATGAAAGGACTCGCCTTTTCATTTGGCTTAAATCTTCCAATTCCCTCACTTGAAAAACTGCAATAAGAATAGTTCCCAATAACTCCTCCACCACTTTTTCCAATTGCCTCTAAAACTTTCTGTGTGTGAGTTGTTGGAACAAAAACAACTATCTTTACATTTTTCATGATTACTTAACAAATTGAATAATTATAAGGTTTCCTATATTATTATCTTAACCAAGAAAAAATAAGTTAGTCAGTTCTAACAGATTTATTTATAAAAAGCCAATAATAACTGCAAAAAGCATTTATAATACAATAAAGAAAAGTATTGAATTTGTTAGAATATTAACTAAATTTATTAAATAATTCTTGACAAATTAGCTGAGATTAAAAAACCATTACTTGCTGTATTTCTTAGCTCCCTTAAACTTTCTAAACTTTGATTTGTTATATAGATATTTTAAATCGGTGTAAATCGGAATATCTTTAATTTGGAATAACTTTACTTCAACAAACCATGTTATTACGACAAAAATACTGCTTAAGGCATACCAAAAGAATTTATGTGTAATATCAAAGTAATTTATTCCGTAAATGAAGACGAGGACTAGGGCAACTATCCTTATTATATTCAAAATCAACAACGCTGCAAATGAGAATAAAAGAGCTTTTACTCTGACTTTAGTCCTCATTGGTGTGGATAAGTTTAACACGGTAAGAAGATAATATGCCGCGCCAGCAACACAAGCATCTATAATTTCGACTCTAAAGCTATCAAATATAATAAATGGAGACGATAAAGTAATGTTAAAAAATACATTAAGAATCCAAAAAACGGGATATATTGTTAAGGGCGTAAATATAAAATAAAAAAGAGCCAGATTTGGAAAAGCTAATAGTAACAAAACCAAATACCTAACTACCACCTCTTTCATATCCATGAAGTTTAACAAACAAAAATCGTTTAAATATTTTCACAAATAGGGGTTATTCAAAAATTATCTTCTTGGTATTCTGTCCAATAGTTTAATGGTTGTTAACTCAAGAACTCCCCCAACTCTTATTCCTCTGCCCCTCTCCTTTGCTGATTTGTCAAATTCTCTTACTAAATTACCATAAGCTTCTCTAAATCTTTCAAGACTGGAATATAAAAGACCATCTTTATCAAGAACACGTTCCACTTCACCTTCACCGGAATTTTCTGTTAGAGCTAAACCAGTTTCCGTTCCATTATAGAGCATATTGATTTTCATTCGTTTAAGAAAAAATATAAATTATAATTAACTCTTAGCAATCCTTATTGCTACGATTATGATTATTATCACAAGGATTACATTCAAAGCACCTATTCCCCATAAGTACCAGTTATCTCCGCTTATTATGCTTCCTCCAGTAATTCCACCCAAACCTCCAAGTCTAGAAGATTTTTCAACAGTAAATGAAACTGGCTGAGAAGCAACTAAATCGCCGTCTGATCTAACTTCAATTGTGAATTGCTGATCGCCTGAAACGCCTGTATTAACATCAAAGCTTAAAATAACGTCCTTAGATTCTCCTACTCCAAGAGCTACAACACCTGGTTCAATATTCCTTAATGTTCCCCATTCAGAATGTCCGGTAGCTTTAACTTCATAAGTTATTAATTTATCAGCTGAATTTTTAATATTAGCCTTAATAGACAATGGCTGACCTGCCTTAGCTTGAGATTCGAGTGAAGCTGTTACGTCAACATCGCCTTCACTACCTGAGCCTGAACCAGTACCTGGAGTTGAAGGACTTCCCTCACAATTTCCTGATAGTGTAAATGCCCTCTTGAAAACAGACTCGTCATTTTCATCGTTTTCATAAACATCTTCATCTTCATCAAGGACTGTGAACTGAACCTCATATCTGCCTTCTTTGGCAGTTGCAGGAACTTTTATCATTCTTGACAACCTTTCCTTATCGAAAGAATCTATATCTCCGATTTCTATTGTCTCGTAAATCTTAAGCAATGGAACTTCAAGGATAACTACAACATCGTTTTGGTCGTCATCACCAACATTCCATACATCTGCTGTAATCTGAGTATCAACATCACACTGAATTGTCTCTGGGACATTTATATTTGAAAGAACAACAAAATCGTTGTCAAGTAACATTTGAATATCATTTGAATCACTGTCACATGTATCCTCTCCGTCAAAGTCACCGCCATCTACTTCGCCTGTAGCCCTGACAAGAAGAACATAATCTTCCTCACTAGCTTCCAAGTCATCTGGATCTAAATTTATTGTGAATGTAATAGTATCATCGTCTCCATCCCTTAAATCGAAGTCAGACTCGGTATCATCTATAACCACCTTTCCATCTTTTGTCATTAACTGCCATTCTATTTCAATATTATCTATATCTTCATTTCCGTTGTTTTCTACTTGAACATCAACTTCTATTTCGTCACCCGGATACCACTGATCATCTTCAGGACCAAATCCTGTTTTAACGTTTAGGTTATCAATAGTAACATCCAACTTTCCATTGTTGCTTACAGTGCAAAATGAGTTGGTTGCAGAGAAAACCATATTTATTGTTTTAGTTGAGTTTGAATCTGTTGCTTCAATTGCTACAGTCTTAGAGTGTGCGCCTACATCTAGGCCATCAACTTCGTTTGAATCAACATTTGCAGTCACTATTTTTGTTGCATTAACTGCTAATGAAAATGTTGTGTCGGATAGTGTAACGGTTGCTGTGTTTCCAGAACTATCAGTTATTAAAACACTAGGTATGTTAAAATTAGCTGTCTCACTTCCAGTATTTTTTACTGTGAAGTTCTTAGCAGTGTTAGAAGCATCGAATGATAAGGTGCTGGGAGTTAAGGTAAAATTCGCGGTTGCTATAGCTACACCTGCAAATGCTACTAATAACATCACACTCAAAATCATTAGACTTGATATTTTGATTTTCATCTTGTTGTCATTTCCGAGTTAATATGGTTTATAAACTTTTCTGTTCTGCAGTATAATTCACACCAATACTACTTCCTTTTAGGTTTTATTGATATAGGAAACATTCACAGAGCATATAAAAAGATTTATATAATTTATTATGTTCTATTCAATAACTTAAATAAAATAGGAAAAAGAGGAAGATGGCAATTACTGCGCGTGAGAATAATATAGGTGCCTGGGCTTTCCTTGTTGGAGTTATTCTTGCGGTTATTATAGGAATAGGCGTATCTAAATTTATCCCCATACCTTCAATAGCCAGATATAGCCCCCAATTATATGGAGTTCTTGTTGTACTTGGTTTAATAATAGGAATTATGTTATCGGGAAGGGAGTCGGAGAAGTTTATGGTTGCTGGAACAGTATTAGTAATAGTCAGTGGGTTTGGAAAGGATGCTATAAGGGGTACGTTAATAGGTGTTGGAGTTGGAGATTTAGTCAGCGCGGTGTTTGCAGCACTATTGATTTTATTTGTGCCAGCCACAATGATTGTAGCATTAAAAAGGGTGTTTAACCTGGCGAGAGTTTAGTCAGGAAGGAAAAATTTGAATATGAAAAAGATATTTGTTAAAAACAGTATTCATTGCGGTTCTGGTGGTGCAATTTATGGTTTAGGCTTTATTGGTGCTGTAGTTTATTATGTCTCAAATGCAACAAGTTTCTGGATGGGTGTATTAGGAATATTAAAAGCTATTGTTTGGCCTGCATTTTTAGTCTATGAGCTGCTTAAGTATTTAGTAGCTTAACAAGGCTGATTATTATCTTATTGGATTGGGGGTTTTTAAGTGACTAAATGTTTATTAATACTTTAATGATGGCTTTTTTATGTTAGCAAAAAATACTTTAACTGCATTGGCTTTAACGGGAAGTTTAGCTTTAAGTGGATGTGGTGGTGAGAGAGAGTCTATTGATTACAACACTGAGATGGCAACTCTAGGGAACAAAGCAATTGCTATTTCTGCAGGGGATGATCATATATGGTCAAATGAAGAGCAGGTACAATTCTTCCAAGATAATGGATTAAAAGACATTGTAATATCTGAAGGAGGAGAACTTTGTTTATTTTATGTTGGTGAACATGTGGATGTTTATTCAGGTCCTGGAGTATATCTTACTGTTGGTGGAGAAAAACGGGCAAACAGAATGACTGGAAATTATGTTGGAAGAATCTCTAAAGAATCGCTAGAAAGATATATTAAAGAAAAAGGGTCTAGAGATCAATAACTTAGTCTTATGCAACAAAGTTGGACAAAAGTTTTTAGTAACTAAGAATTTTATGCTTGTTCTAACATATTATATATAATAGACAAATAAGAACTAACTAATAATCAAACCTCTTCTCTTCTTTTGCGGGTGGAGGGGCGTCTTTGTGTATCTTGGCAAATGAAGGAGTTGCTATAACAATGTTTTCTCCAAAACCTGCAATACTGCCCTCAAGAGCATCTATTGTTTTCTTTATCTTTGACACCGCCCTTTTAAGCTCTATAGAATCTTTTTGCCTTAAGGTCTTTATATCAATTATTGCAATTGTATAACCTTCTCTCAAAGCGCTAAGAACTGCATTAATATCTTCATAAGTCTTTAACATAAAAAGCTTAACAAGCACCTTATTTTCTTTAGACTGAGTTCCTACGTCAATCTCCACATAATCTTCACCCATTTCGTCATCACCACCGGAAAGTTTTGATAACCCCTTTCTTATTGAATCGAACACCATTACCTGAATAGAAACGGGAACTTTATAAAGATTTCTGTAGAAAATTGTACAATTCAATTATTATTAAAAATGTACTAAAAAGGTTTATTAATAATAGAATCAAGTATATATAAACGGAGTAAATGGGGTGATTTTGATGAAAGTAGCCATAAACGGGCTTGGAAGGATAGGAAGACTGGCTTTAAAGATAGGTTTGGATAAAGGAGTTGATTTTGTTGCCGTAAATGAGCTTGGAGATGCGAGAAATATAGCCTATTTAATGAAATATGACTCTGTTTACGGCAGATATGATAAAAAAGTAGAGATTAGGGATGGGTTTTTAATAATAGGCAACAAGAAGATACATTATTTCTCGGAAAAAGATCCTGAAAAACTTCCTTGGAAAAAACTTGGAGTGGATGTTGTAATTGAATCAACCGGAGTTTTTACTGAAAGTAAAGAGGCTGAAAAGCATATAAAAGCAGGGGCAAAAAAAGTAATTATTTCTGCTCCTGGAAAAAACTGCAAAACTACTTTGATATTGGGGGTTAATGAAAAAAACTCCAATAGTAAGGATAAAGTAATATCTATGGGCTCTTGTACAACAAACTGTTTGGCTCCCGTAGTAAAAATCCTCGATGACAATTTCGGAATTGAAAGCGGATTTCTAACGACAGTTCATGCATATACTTCAACACAGGCTTTAGTGGATTCTCCAAATAAAAGTTTAAAATTCAGACGGGGCAGAGCTGCTGCATCCAATATTATTCCCACAACAACTGGAGCAACACAATCGGTTGTTGAAGCAATTCCAAAATTGAAAGGGAAATTAAATGGAATGGCTATGCGTGTGCCGGTCTTGTCTGGAAGTATAATTGATTTTGTAGCGGTTTTAAAAAAATCACCTACAAAAGAGCAGGTTAATAATGCATTCAAAAGCGCAGCAAGCAAAGAAATGAAAGGAATTTTAGAATATACTGAGGATGAAATAGTCTCAAGCGATATAATAAAAAATCCTCATTCTGCTATTGTCGACGGCTTATCAACCCAAGTTATAGGAAATACTGTAAAAGTTCTGGCCTGGTACGATAATGAATACGGTTATAGCACAAGATTAATTGAAATGGCAAAATTCCTGTCCAAGATTAAATAGGGTCTTAACCAATTTTAACATGAAAAATCAAGTAATAGCTGTCGATTTAGGTGGAACAAATTTGAGAGTTGCAATTGTTGATGGCATTAAAATTAAAAGATTAATCAAAAGAAAAACCCCTAAGACAAACCTTAGTCGTGAAATAATAAAGGAGATTTCTAAATTAATGAATTCTGAAATCAGAGGTATAGGTATGGGAACTCCCGGATTTTTTACGGGAGGAGGGATAATTAACAGCCCAAATCTTAAAATAAATCCTATGCTGCCTAAAGAGGTTGAGAAAAAATTTGGGAAAAAAGTTTTTACTGAAAATGATGCTAAATGCGCTGCTCTTGCAGAATTAAAATTGGGATATGGAAAAATTAACAGGAACTTCATTATTTTAACTATAGGCACCGGGATTGGTGGGGGGATAGTTATAGACGGTAAATTGTATAGGGGAAGGGGAATAGCAGGAGAATTTTCCAAGATTATTTTTCAAGATGGAAAAGATTTTGAATTTTATTCAGGTGTTAAAGGCCTAAAACGCTTTGGAAGAAAAAAGCGAGGAGAATATCTTGGAAAGGGTGTTGCGGGCTTGATAAACATCTTCGACCCTGAAATTGTTGTTTTAAGCGGCGGAGCGAAAAAAGAACCTGGATTAATAGAAAACATAAGAAAAGAAACCCAAAAATATGCAGTAAGAAAAAATACCCCTATAGTCTGGAGCAAATTAAACGAGCCAGGGTTATTAGGAGCAAGTTTGCTTGTGAAGTGATTAGAGATAAGATGATGGTTATCCCCCATCTTAATCAATAGCAAATTACATTAGACCAAGATTATTAATTATAAATAGTAAAACAATTAATTGATAATGAACTAGATTATATTAATAATAGGTAAAAAAGATTCAATCAATTATCTAATTATGAGTCACAACAAGTATAGTGCTAATATTAACTTGATAATTTTAGATATTTATTAACAACATCAAAAATAATTGGGTGGGGCGAATTAGAATTTATTTGAAGAATTATTTCTTATCCCTATTCATACTCTTAACAACTTCGTCTCTTAAAGACTCAAGCCGTTTTAATATTTTTTCCTCTTGTTTTTCCAGAGAGTTTAAACGTGCCTCAATCAGCTTTTGGCGGTTTTGCATTTCATCTTGAGTTTCTTTCTTATCAACCTTTACCAATAACTGCCCTATCAGCTTAAAAACATCATCGCCGGAGGCTTTCAACGCTTCAATAGCACTTTCTGTTTCAGATAAGTCATTTTGAAAAGTCTGTTTTTGCATTAAGAACTGTTGAAGCTGCTGCTCTAGCGTCTGCATTTCATGAAGTTTTTCTTGTGCGTCCTTTTCCATTTTACTCAAAAATTAGTTATAATAAGCAGCTAAACTGCTTTTAATTTTTTGACGTGTGTTCTTGGCTTAAAGAAAATCTTGCTGCCACAATGAGGACAGACAAATCTTTTGTCAAGGTTAGCACTTGAAATCTTCTTCCCACACTTGAAACATTTATATGTTACGGCCATCTTAAAACCTATGGTTTTATATCCCTGAAACGATTTATCTTCCTGAAACCAGGTCGACGGCAATCAGCTCAGACCAAAACCTACTCTAAATAATAAGCACCTCCTGTGAAAGTTTTATCGCATTTATTGCATTTCCAGATGCCTGTTGAAAGACGCTTCGCACTTAATTTTTCGCAATAAGGACATTTTTGTTTTTTCCTCTGTTTATCTTCTACGCTGGAGTATCTTTCTCTTACTTTTTTTCCATATCTGGCTCCAAATTTTCCTGAAGCTTTTGACTTTTTTGTTTTTACCATTTTAAAACC
>Ga0209542_10002919_pt1 | contig 37474 bp, 40 predicted proteins | sample RifCSPhighO2_01_FD_184028 | JGI IMG/M metagenome (GOLD analysis project Ga0209542, IMG submission 184028) | Soil microbial communities from Rifle, Colorado - Rifle CSP2_plank highO2_0.1 (SPAdes) (version 2) | ecosystem: Environmental > Terrestrial > Deep subsurface > Rock core/Sediment ... | reverse complement strand
CTTTTTTAAATGCTTTTCTTCTGCCTCATAGATTGTTTCCCTTGTTGTCTCAATTGCATCGGGGTTTACTGAAATCGACGTAATCCCCCACTGGACAAGTTTTTGTGTCAGTTCAGGGTAAATAGAAGGTGCCTGGCCGCAAATCGAGCAGCTGATTTTTGCGTCATGAGCTCCTCTTACAGTTTTTTCCAGTGCCCATAAAACTGAAGGGTCAAGCTCGTTAAACTCGCCTGCTACTTCTTCGTTATCCCTGTCTGTCCCAAGAATCAGCATTGTAAGATCGTTTGAACCAATAGAGACGCCGTCAATGCCAACTTTAATAAATTCGTCAAGCTCAATGACGTTGGTAGGAATTTCGACCATCATCCAGAATTTGAAAGTTTCATCTTCAAAAAGTCCGACTTTTTCGACAAGCTCCCTCACTGTCGAAAGCTCCTTTGGGCTCCGGACAAAGGGAATCATCAGGTGTAAATTCTTGTATTTTTGGCGTGTTTTTAAAATAGCTTCTAGTTCGAGTTTAAAAATGTCAGGATCCTTAATGTACCGAAAAGCACCTCTGTATCCAAGCATGGGGTTTGATTCCAAAGGTTCATATCTATCCCCTCCTTTCAAGTTTTTATACTCGTTTGATTTTAAATCGCTTGCCCTGTAGATTACGGGTCTTTTGCCAAACGCTTTGCCGAAGTATGAGAGTCCTTCGGATAATTTATCCGTGAATTCCTTCCCCTTTTTCTCTTCGAGGAATTTTTTCGGATGGGTACCGATTTGCGCCAGCATGAATTCGGCCCGCAACAATCCCACCCCATCGACGTTTTGGGAAGCAATTTTGGCGGCAAGCTCTGGTTCTGCCAGGTTTACATATAGGTGCGTTGCTGTTTTATGGTGTTTGGCAAAAACATGCGATTCTTGCTGTTTGATATGTTTTTTGGCTGGCGAAACATCTCCTTCGTAAATCAAACCTTTGGCACCGTCGACGGTAATGACCATACCTTCTTTCAGGATTTTTGTAGCGTTTTGCGTTCCCACAACGCAGGCAATACCCAGTTCCCGTGAAACAATGGCCGCATGTGATGTTCGCCCTCCTCGGTCAGTTACAATGGCGCTTGCTCTTTTCATCGCGGGTACAAAATCGGGGTTTGTCATTTCGGTTACCAAAACATCGCCTTGTTTAATGCGTGATAACTCTTTGGCGCTTTTTAAGATAACTACCTTACCGGTTCCGATAACCGGTGAGGCAGGGGAGCCTGAAAGAATGGGTTTTTTGGTAATCTGATCCGATTTTTTTGCTTCAAGTTTTTGATCGGTTGCTTTGATTGTTGTAACAGGCCGTGTCTGGACTATGTAAAGCTTATTATCTTCAAGTGCCCACTCCATGTCCTGAGGAAAAAAATAATGTTTTTCAATCTGCACTCCGATTTTGGCAAGTTCTGTAATTTTTTCATCTGCAAGCTTCTGGTCCTTTCTGTGAGCGCCAGAAACCGGTACTATTTTGTTTGACCTTCCGGATAATGTCATAAACTTTTCCTGGGAAACTATGTTTTTCGAAAGGATTTTAAAAGTTTCTTTTTCCACTTCATAATGGTCCGGTGTTACCTGCCCTCCCACAATTAATTCGCCAAGCCCGAAGATTGCCTCGATAATTACTTTTTTCTTGTCATTTGTAACAGGATCTATCGTGAACATGATTCCCGAAATTTCCGACTGCACCATCTTCTGGACAGGTACAGCAATACCCACCTTAAAATGATCGAAATTTTTCTGGACCCGGTAAAAAATTGCCCTTGCCTCAAACAATGATGCCCAGGCACCCAAAATTGCCTCTTTGAGCTCTTCATGTCCGAGAACATTAAGAAATGTTGACTGCTGGCCCGCAAATGACGCTTCAGGCAGATCTTCTGCCGTTGCGGATGAACGTACGGCGACTCTTACATTTCTTTTTTTAGAAAGCTCATCGTAAAATCCGTAGATCGATTTTTCAAAATCCTTGCCGAGCCGGATTTTTTTTATTTCTTCCTGGCAGGCGTTGGCTTTTGACTCAAGAAGCATGGGATCATCGACGTTTAGGCCGTACAAAATACCCTTAATCCTGTCAAGTGCTCCGGATTTTGATAAATTATCAAAATAGGCGTCCGCTGTGACAATAAACCCGTCGGGGATCGGGATCTTGATTTTGGTAAGCTCCCCTAAATTTGCCCCTTTGCCGCCTACTTGGGCTCCGTCGTCTTTATCTACCTCTGAAAACCAGACTAGATCCTGCATATTGCCTTTAATCTGCCCAGCAAAAATATGGATGAGGGCAGATTGATGAAGGTTTAGATTAATTTTAACATCTAGGGGCTAAGGTACTTCAACAGTAGAACCGTAACCAGGGATTTCTCATCAATTGCGGATAAGCTGTTTTTAATTGTATAGTCCAGGCGCAAAAGACCGCGGTAAAGTCCGATAAGTTTATTTAGACTAAAAAGGTCTGCCTGCCTTTGAATTTTATCCCACTGCCAATCCAAAATATTTCTTTCAAAAAAGTCCTGTGATTCCTCTCTTCCCGCCCGATACTTGGCTGCAATTAGTAGAGATACCCTAAAAAGCAGGTTCCAAACCAGAAGATTTTTTTTATCGGGCGCAATCTGCGGTAAATATCTTGCACTTTTTGAAAAATCGGGTGAGAGAGAATCTAAAAACCAAAAGATGGTTGATTGCAACTTAAACTCTTTTATTTGCCAATCAGAGGGGCGTTTTACCTTTTGTCCCACAGTAAGCTTTGTATCTTCCAGAAAAATAACAGTGCGGTTTTTGGGAATCTCAGAAAGTGAGTTTAATTTGATTTTTTTGGAAGAGATCCAGTTTCGGCATATCACGAGCTTCTCTGTCTCAAAAAGGTCTTCTGCGTACACCGCTTCTTGGAATAATTCAATCCTATCCTTGTCAGTCAGCTGAACCTTGGGGATATCTTTGTAATTTACCAGGAGGCTTTTTAAATACCTTTCGGAATCATCGGTGTTTTCCCCGTGCAAAACGTGAATCATACTTTAACAACTGCGCTTTTGTCCTTTACAGATTTATCGACTTTAAGCCCAAACTCGTCGCCTTTTTTGGCTATTTCGATCTTGGCGTGCTCAATCTGCATGGATTTTATTTCCTGCTCAAATTCTTCTCCTTGGCTGTCTGTCAGCTTTACTTTGTCTCCCACCTTTAAATCCCCACCGGCAATTTTAACAACGGCCACACCGATTTTATCGTAGTAGTGGGTAATTTCACCCACTTTTTTGTCTGCTATTTTTAATTCACCTCCCCGTCTTTGATATCTCCATCTTTAAGGATATCGGAAATTTTAGTATTTGCTGCAGTCAGCTTATTTTTACAAAGTTTGTGCAAAGCGACGCCTTCTTCCAGTAGTTTTAAGCCATCTTCAAGGTCAAGGTTTGGGCTTTCAAGCTTCTCGACTATTTCTTCGAGTCTTGTCAGGGCCTGGGTAAAATTTAGGGTTTTTTGAAGTTTGCTCATTGTTTGCTGATGACTTTTGATCTTAAGCTTCCGTCTTTAAATTTTACTCCAATCAGCTCATCAACAACAACGCTTTTAATACTCCTGATAATCCGGCCGCTTTTGTCTGTGGTTATCGAATATCCCCGCGATAAAGTATTTTGGGGCGAAAGCAGAATAAGAGACTTATTGAGATTTTTAAGAATCTGCTTTTTGTTTTCAACTAAAAGAAAGAAGTCTTTTTTAAGAAGTTTTGTGAGCTCTTCCAGTTTTGTTTGGGAGGCAGAAACCAAAAGTTTTTCGTGGCGTCTCAGAGACTCTTTCAGGGAATTAATAATGTGAGGCAAATCTTTGAAAGTATTTTTAGTTTGGGTAAGTTTAAAGAAAATATGGTCGAGCCTCTGGAAATTTGCAGAAAAATAGTAAGCGGAATTCGATTTAAGGCGTAAACCAAGCTGGTCAAGAGACTCAACTAAAGATTGGTATCCAAAAGTTATAATGTTTGCCGCATCCGTCGGGGTTGATGCCCGCACATCCGCTACCCACTCGCAAAGGGACTCATTGGCTTCGTGTCCGATGGCAACGACCGTGGGGGTTTTTAAAGAAAATATCAGACGGGCTACTTGCTCATCATTGAAGGCCGCCAAATCCTCAATCGAGCCGCCGCCGCGCGTTATGACTATTGCATCAAAACCCATTTTATCGACCCCTGGAAGTACTTTGAGAAGACTTGGTACTGCGGAAATTCCTTGCACGCGAACGTCTGCTGTATATAACTCAATTATTGGAAATTTATAGGCAGTGTGTCTGACAAAATCATTATAGGCATCTGAGCCAACCGAGGTAACTATACAAATTTTTCTGGGGTATTTGGGGATGTTCTTTTTATGTTGTTTTTCAAAAAGGCCCTCATTTTTCAGCTTTTTGACAAGCTCGTCAAGCTGCTTTTGCAAAAGCCCTTCGCCAGCTGCTTCGGCTTTCGATATCCTAAACTGGTATTTGCCAAACGGCTCGTATAAAGAAAGGTTGCCGTGGGCCAAAATTCTTTGTCCTGTAATTTCCCTCTTAAGACTGCCGACTATAAATTCTTCGGCAATGCAGGGCAAAACGGCATTTTCATCTTTTAGGTCAAGATAATAAAAATTCCAGTTCGGGTTTTTTTTAAATGAGGAGATTTCGCCTTCGACCCAAAAGGTCATTTCTTCAAGGGTCTGTTTGGCAAAATAATTAACTTCCGAAACAGTGTATATCTTTTTGCCTTCTATAACCTTCATTCAAGTGTCTGGATTATTATTTCTCTTTCCCTTGGACCGTCAAATTCCGCAAGGCAGATCCTCTGCCATGTGCCCAAAAGCATTTGGCCGTTCTTTATGGGAATACTTACGCTTTGGCCGATGGTTGCCGAAAGTATATGCGAAGGAGTATGCGATAACCCGCCATGGCTGTGAGAAAACGGTCCTTTTGGACCTTCATTCTCAAAATAATTTAAAAGATCATCTTCTAGGTTATCTTCAAATTCCGAAATTATCAAAGCGCAGGTGGTGTGTCTTGCAAAAACAATAAGGATTCCTTCTAAGATTTTAGATTTAGAAATTTCCCTCTCGACATCTTCCGTGATGTCCACAAGCTGCCTTTTTTTATCGGTCTTTACAGAAATCGCTTTTTGCACATCAAAAGTATAAACTTCCGAGGACTGGAAGTCCTCGATATTGTCTTTAAGTTTACATGAGCGAGCAGAATATTCTTCGATTCGGAAGTATGTATTCGCTCATGTATTTATCCGCGTATTAATAGTCCACGTTGTTCTGCGAGCGAATATAGCACTACCCGTTTTGGGGGGTTGACAAGCTTTTTTACACGCTGTATATATACTTTTGCTTATCGCAAGATAGGCAACTTGAAAGGGCTTCTCGAAAGAGAGGCCTTTTCTTTTTTTGTCTAAATTACGTTAGAAATACTTAAAACTTGAAGCAATTTCGTCTAAACCTTCTTCGGTTTTGCCAATATCTTCAGTCTCGTCTAGCTGCGAGTAGGAGACAACAACAGGCTTTTCAACATCAAAAATAAGATAGGTAACACCCAATAGGCCGCGTTTTTGCGAACCGTTTCCGGTTGCTGTTGTTTTAACTTTAGTCACCGGCTTGCCGTCAATTTCCTTATTTTCAACGGAAACAATGTTTTGAAAATCATTGGGATTAAGATAAAGCTTTTGAAGATTCGGCCAGTCCAAAATGCTGTGTACCTCAAGTTTTACCGGAACAAAAAAATCACCGGTGTCAGCGGGAACTACAAATGCGTATGGGGCAAAAAACGAACATTCCTGGGATTGTTCAATGTAACTTGTAAACCAGTCTTTGGGATAAGAAACTTCGTATGAATGGACAATATTTGAGCAGAGTTTTACATATGATGCGATAACACGGCCGGTTTGGGTATCTGCGTAAGGGACCGGGGAATTAATTGGCAGGTCCAAAGAATTTTCGTTGCCGTTTTTGTTTAATTCACCGGAATCGATAATTCCCTGAATGCTTTTTTGGGATCCGAGAACATAAAAAACAACGGCATACGCAAGCAGAAAAACCGCTATTGAGGAAAACTTCAGGCGTTTTTTAAATTTGTGCAGGCTCAACTTTGCTTAATTTGAAGGGAAATTCCCCACAACTTAAGCTTAAGGTCTATAATCTTCCAATGTCAACAAGATTAAAGTTTCTATGCGGCTGTCGGGTCTCCACCGGCTACGGGTTCCTCTGGCTCACCTTCTGCAGGCGGGGCTGGAGGAACTTCAGCACCAGGCTCTTCCGGAGTATCTGCGCCCGGTGAAGGCATATCCCCTCCAGGAGTCTGAGGTTGTTGATCCTGTCCTCCGCCCGAGGGCATTCCCGTGTCTTGTCCGCCTCCCATTGGATCGGCTGGACTTTGACCGTCTTGACCTTGATCGTTAGGATCCATCTATTACCTCCTTTTGTATATTTTATCAGAAATAAACTTGGATTTGTAAACCCCCTAAACTGCCAATCTTATCTATTTCTTCTGCTGCTTGCAGAAAAACTGCCTGACAATAAAAATCCCGAGAGGAAACCTCCGGCGTGGGCAAGATAAGCAACCCCGCCTACCGACGCGGTAACCACAACAATGCTGGCGACACCACTGAAGGCCTGGATAAAAAACCAGTAAATTAGCATGAAGCCGGCAGGTATGGCCGCAATAAACGGCAGACCAAAAACCGGGATTATCGTGTCGATACTGTTTCTTGGGAAAAATTTTAGATATGCGCCTAAAACTCCGGCAATTGCGCCCGATGCACCAACCATGGGTAAATAGGACTCTGAGATAAAAATATACTGGGTGAAACTGGCCAAAATGCCGCAAAATAAATAAAACACCAGATATTTCACGCTGCCCATTGCAGCTTCGACATTGTCCCCGAATATCCACAAAAACCACATATTGGAAAGAATATGCAAAAAACCTGCATGCAGGAACATTGAAGTTACAAACGGGGTCAGGCTTTCAAACCGGAAGAGGCTGATGTTTGCCGGAACAAGAGCATATTTTTCAATAAAGAGTTGCGTACTTGGAGCCAATAACTCCTGTACAAAAACATAAATATTGAAAATGATTAAGGACAAATTGACAATCGGAAATTTGCCGGAATTTTTACTGTCTCTTATCGGAAACATAAGTTTGCCTATTTTAAGACAAGAGTTGATTTTTACCAAGAATTATATTGACTTTCGGGTTTTCTTCGGTTAATATTGAAACGTCACAAGGATGGAAACATTGATCAATGAATCAATTAAGGTGTGGGCAGTTTTTGATTCCGGTATTTCTCCGGTTGCCATGGATTGGCACAACCGTGTAATCAAATTTGACAAAGTTATTCTTAAAACAGACTCCAAAAGAGGTAAAACCAAAATTACCAATATGGTGTGTGCCAACAATAGTGTCGTCTATGAACTTGAATATAACCACCAAAACTTTTTATGGACTTTAAAGAAAATAATGCCGATTGTCTGAACCGGATTATTCTTCATGTCGACTTGGATAGTTTTTTTGCAACAGCGGCTCAACAGGCCAATCCCGGTCTTCGTAAAAAACCCGTCGGGATTGTTAAAGCAAAAGGCAGAAGCTGTATTATTGCCGCATCAAAAGAAGCTAAAAAATATGGTGTAAAAACCGGCAGTAGTGTTTTCGAAGCAAAAAAACTTTGTCCTTCTATAATTTTGGTTTCTGCCGAATTTGAAAAATATGAAGACATCACTTATAGATTCATTGAAATATGCCAAAAATATTCTCCGATATGCGAAGTTTTTTCCCTTGATGAATGCTTTATTGATATCACCGATACGGAAAAATTATGGGGCAATGCCCTATCAATTGCGCTCGACATTCAAGAACGATTAGCAGGCGAGATTGGAGATTATTTAACCTGTTCTGTTGGAATTTCCCACAATCGTCTGCTTGCCAAGTTAGCTTCCACTTGCGCCAAACCAGACGGCATCTTTTACCTTGACCAAAAAAGCACCTTTGAGGCATTGGATAAAGCGGCTCTTACGGACGTTTGCGGAATCGGTTTTGGACTTTACAGGCGTTTGGTGTCACTTGGCATTGGCGATTTTAAAACTCTAAGAACCTCTTCTTTAAAATTTTTATATAAACATTTCGGCCCGTTCTGGTCGGAACATCTTTATAATCTGGCACGGGGTATTGACAATTCACCGGTGATTCCTGCAGAAGATATTCCGGAAGCCAAAAGTGTCGGCCGGACTTATACAACACACCGAAATTTATACAAAAAAGAGGAAATTGAAAGACTGATGCGCAACTTATGTGAAGAAGCCAGCGAAAAGGCGCGCAAAATGAACCTTTGCGGACGTTACGTGGGTTTGGCATTAAGAGGAGACGAGAAGTCTTTTTACGGCCACAAGACGCTTAAGACTTATATTGATGACGGTAAAATGCTTTTTACAATCTGTCAGGTAATTTTTGAAAATTGGACTGGTAAATACATTCGTTTCTGCGGTGTGACACTCTCGCAACTTGTTAAAAACGAATACCGCAGCATGCCTCTTTTTCCCGAAGATCAACAGAGAAAGAATTTAATTACAGCAGTTGATAAGATCAATGACAATTTCGGCACCTATACAATTTTCCCGGGCCAGCTTTTAAAAACAGAAATCATAAGACCGGAGGTAACCGGTTATTTCGGGGATAAGAAGTTCAGACCAAACTTCTTGCGTAATTCCTAACGGAATTGACTAAAAAAATACAGGCTGAGTTACTTTGAGGTCGCCTTGACTTTGTAAAAATTTTGGACCAATATGGAATGGTGACAAGGAATTGCTGCCATTCCTGGATTTGTAACGTAGTCATTGAATGATTGCGTATTTTTTTAGGCCTATAAAAGTGGAATTTAATTGGAAAATAGGGTATAATTTGACCTATAATAAATGACTGCGGTAGAAACGTTACTAGAAATCAACGGAATTGCCACTGAAGATCTAGAAAAAGTTATTTCCCCTGAAGGTTATATTGCTTCTGATCGTGAGGCCAATTTTGGCGCTTTTTTTGGAAGAGATGCTGCCATTTGTTCAATTTTCCAGATCGAGACTTATAAACTACAAAAACTCGAGGAGTTAGCGGTTCTTAAACCGGTTAAGGATAGCCTCGTAACGATGGCGGTCAACCAAGGTCAAGTTGTGAATGAGTGGCGAGATGAGGAACCTGGAAAGATCGTTCATGAATTAAGAGATAGCTCAACTAAAAAAAATCGTCAATGGCTAAAAAATTTAGAGGCAAATAACTGGCCAGTAGAAGGTGGGCGCTTGAGAGGTTTCGAGTCTGCTGATTCGACTCCACTTTTTGTTTGGGCTGGTTGTGATTATTTACTACTTACAAAGGACCAAGGTTTTTTTAAGTGGATTGACCCCCATATTCGAAAAGCCATCGAATGGATGGAAAAATATGGAGATGTTGACGAAGATGGCTACATAGAATTTGAGGCTAAAAACAAAAATACGCTCATAAATCAAGGCTGGAAGGACTCCAGCGACTCCATTAAAACCGCAACAGGAGAAAGACCACCAGGGCCAATTGCTCTTGTTGAAATTCAGGGTTACCAATATCGAGCTTTGATGAAGGCAGCGGATCTTTATTCCGACAAAGAAGTGTGCGGTGAAGACTTATTTGATTCTGCTTACGCAGATCAGCTTAGAGCACGGGCTAAAGAACTAAGGGAAAATTTCAATCGCGATTTTTGGATGAATGACAAAGGATTCTTCGCATATGCATTGGATGGAAATAAAAGTCAAGTAACAGATATCACCTCAAACGTTGGTCATCTATTAATAACCGGCATTATTGAGAGGAAGAAGGTGCCTCGTGTGGTTAATCGGTTGATGCAACCTGACATATTAAGTGGAGGTGGTATAAGAACTCTCTCTCTTAATTCTCCAAATTTTTCTGATGAGGAGCCTTCTGCATACCACCTGGGAGGTAGTGTTTGGCCTCATGACAATGGAATAATTGCTCTAGGCATGGAAAAACTAGGCTATATTCAGGAAGCTGAAATAATCAGAGATCGGGTAATTCGGTCACAAGTATTGCTAAAAAGAAAATACAACATCCGCAACCCAGAACTTTTTATGGTTGATAGATATGGTCATCTGCGACCTTACGAGACGGCCCAACAACCTCAAAGTTGGGCAATTCGCTCAAATCTCTACTGGACCGCTGCAATTAGTCGGTAAAAACCTGCGTGAACCCTTCGGTAAACTCAGGGTTTACTCAATGTTTTCAATCTGTGAATACCTGAGTAAACATCTTGCCGTAGACTCCGCCGTCAACGACACCGATGCCGATTTTGCCAAAGGAGGGGTCCAAAATATTTCTTCTGTGCCCGGGGCTGTTGATTAATCCGGAATTAGCACGGGAAACTGTCGGAGCAAGAGCAAGATTCTCGCCAGCGGCGGAATAACCGATACCAGCTTTATCTAACCTATCCCCAACATCTTCACCTTCAGGTGAATAATGCGAAAAATAACCGCGGGTAAACATATCCCTTGAGTGGTTTCTGCCAACCTTTGCCAAATTTTCGTTCCATGTAAGCGACTTTACACCGAACTTGGCTCTTTCTTGGTTGACAAAATCGAACATAGCTCTTTCACTTTCGAAATCAACAGCCAACTCTTTTTGAGTAAACTGCAAATCGATTGAGCCTTCGTCTTCGGGCTTTACTGTCAAAAAAGTCAGGCTTTGCTTGGCAATCGGCCCAAAAACGTTGTTTAAGGGTTTTTCCAAAACTGTAGCACCGGAGACTAGAATGGAACCGATTTTTGAATCGTAAATATCGCGTTTGATATCAGGCCTTATCGGCAAAGAAACCACAAAAAGCAGGGCAAAGGCCAAAAAAAGCGATGCGTTTACCAAAGCCGGAATGAAACCAAAATACTTGTTGACGAATAAATCTCCGAATAATGTTAGAAATTTTTTAAACAATTTTCCAAAAAGGACAAAGAATATGCTTTCGGAAACCAGCCAGATTACCAAAAACCCGATCGGATTTGCGGCGATTTTCGGCAGATGGAAAAGCTTATCCAAAAGAGAAGATGCCGGCCCATAAAAAGTCAAAGAAAGGATAAGTGCCGTTAAAAATCCAAGGATATTAAAGACTTGGGGAAAAAATCCTTGACGCAGACCTTCAAACGTAAATAGCAAGATAATTAGAATTACTACGAAATCTACCCAATTCATAGTTGTTCAAGTAATATTGATGATCCGCAAGAACTTGGATATAATTATACGACCTTTTCCGGCCCGCTAGCTCAATGGTAGAGCAGTTGCCTTTTAAGCAATTGGTTACAGGTTCGAATCCTGTGCGGGTCACATTAGTCTCCTCAAGATCAAACTTGACCTTTTCGTGAAAATGTAATTAAACTGGACAAAGCAGAGCAAAATCTTCTCTATCTGTCCTGTGAAAGGGGGTGAGAAACGATGAGTTTTGAAGACCTCTCTACAGAAGTTTCCGCAGCAGTCTTAAATTCACTTGCGGCATTTATCAACTTTATTCCTCCCCTAATCGGCGGTTTGATAGTATTTGTAATAGGCTTGGTAATTGCGGCTGTAGTCTATAGAATAATTACGGCAGCCCTTAAGGCTATTCAGGTCGAAAAATATCTTACCAGATACGGAATTACCAAAGTTGACGGCCGCGATGTTGAATGGTCGCAGATTCTGGCAGAGCTTGCACGGTGGGCGATTATCATAATTTTTCTGGTCCCGACTTTGGAAGCATGGAGACTGGGGGCGGTAAATAATGTACTGAACCGGGTGATTCTTTACATTCCCAACGTGATTGTTGCCGTAATTTTGGCCCTTGTCGGCCTTGTTTTTGCCAAGCTTGCCTACAAAGTTGCTTTTTCCGCAAGCCGGTCGCTTGGAAAGGACCTGGCAAATACCGTGGCGCTAGTCGCTCAGTGGTCACTCACGGTTTTTGTGGCATTTTTGGTGCTTCACCAGCTGGGGGTTGCTCAGGAGCTTCTAAGAATTCTTTTTGGCGGTTTGGTAGCCATGGTTGCCATTGCCGGAGGAATTGCTTTTGGATTAGGCGGCAAGGAAACGGCACAAAAGATTTTACAGTCGGCGTGGGATAAATTTAATAAGTAAGCCGCCTGCGAAAATGCCTCAATTTATGGTAAAATCGCCTGACGATTTACGGCGCCATCGTCTAACGGTTAGGACACTACCCTTTCAAGGTGGTAATCGGGGTTCGATTCCCCGTGGCGCTGCTACAATCAGTTTACATGATTGTAGCGCTGCTTCTTAAATTTAATAGTAATGTACTATTTCTATATTCTTCGAAGTTTGAAAAATGATAAACTTTATCTTGGACAAACAGCCGATTTAAAGAAAAGGTTCGAAAGTCATAACATCTGTGCGAACACAGCAACCAAACCTTATAAACGATTTGAATTGATATATTATTCTGCTTTTAAAAACAAATACGACGCACTAAATTGCGAAAAATACTTTAAAACATCTGCAGGTTGGAAAAGAATACATAGGATGCTGGAAAATTCTCTCCAAGAAATGTAATTACGATTTTGACAGATTACACAAATAACCTATAGATCATTTTCACAATTTGATTTATAATTACTCTTATCATGGTCGAACAAATTCATGCAATCGTTTCTAACCCAAGCCTTGAAGTAGCACCTTCACAAGGTGATATTTGCAGACATCATTGGATGATTGTTACTCCAAACGGATCAACTTCCAATGGTACATGTAAAAATTGTGGCGAAGAGAAAACGTTCCGAAATAGCAATCATGATCTCGATTGGAGAGGGTACAGAACCGAAAGACCCGATGTGCCACCAGACGACTCAAATCAAGGAACCCCCACACGGTTTAAAATTCCAGCATTCGAAAACCCCGCTCAATTAGGAGGGAGAAGAATTGCCTAAAATAACCATTTACACAACTAGAACCTGCCCATTCTGCAAGATGGAAAAAGAGTATTTGGACTCCAAGAGTATCCAGTATGAAGAAATTTTGGTTGATGAAAGGCCTGAAGAAGCTCAAAAGATGATTGCGATGTCGGGGCAGTTGGGTGTTCCTTTTACTGTTATCAAAAAGGAAGATGGCCAGGAAGAAAAAATTTTAGGTTTTGACAAGACTAAAATTGACCAGATTCTACAAATTAATTCATAGTTCGTAACTCCTAATACTTGATACAAGCTACCTAATACCAGATACTAAATATATATGCGTCTTAGTTTTTTCGGTGCATGCCGTGAGGTTACCGGCTCAAATATGCTGCTTGAGACCTCAAGCGGGAAAATTGTGATCGAGTGCGGCTTTTTTCAGGGCGGAAGAAATTCAGAAGAAAGAAACTTTTCTCCATTTACATTTAACCCCGCTTCCTGCAATACGGCAATCGTAGGCCACGCTCATCTTGACCATACCGGACGTTTGCCAAAACTCGTTCGGGATGGATTTTCCGGCCAAATATATGCGACTGCCCCGACCAAAGACCTTACAGGACTGGTTCTTGAAGATGCCCAAAAGTTGATGGAGGAAGAAGCCGAAAGAAACGGCCACAAAGCTCTTTATTCAAAAGCCGATGTGGCAAAGACTATCGAAAAGTTCACAACAATTTCCTATAACGAAAGAGTAGAAATTGCCAAGAATGTTTATCTGACATTTCTAAACGCCGGCCACATTTTGGGTTCTGCTATCAGCGTAATTGAGGCTGAAGGCGAAAAATTAGTCTACACAAGCGACCTTGGTAATACACCTTCGCTTCTTCTTGACGAGCCCGAGAATATAACCGACTGCGATTATATTATTTGCGAAAGTACGTACGGCGGAAGAATACACGAAGATACCAGCAAACGCCAGCAGGCGCTTTCCGAAATCATCAATGGCACGGTTTCCCAAAACGGGATTTTATTGATTCCTTCTTTTGCCATAGAGAGAACTCAGGAACTTCTGCATGACATTGACCATTTCTGCACTATCAATAACTGCCAGAAACCGACATTTTTTCTGGATAGTCCTCTGGCGGAAAAGGTAACTGCAGTTTTCAAAAAATATCCTAAATTTCTTTCCAATAAATTAAGGCACGAACACGCAGATTATGATTTTTTTGGACTGGACAGGGTTAAGTTTACAACCAGTGTTGCGCAATCAAAAGAAATTGAATCTTTCGCTAATCCCAAGATAATTATTGCCGGTTCGGGCATGATGAACGGAGGCAGAATCTTACACCATGCAAAGAGATATTTGTCGTCTGCCAAAAATTCACTTCTTATTGTCGGCTACCAGGCAAAGGGTACTTTGGGAAGAAGACTTCTTGAAAAAGAACCGCAGGTTGTAATTTTCGGACAAAAGATTCCTGTAAACGCCAAAATCCGCGCAATCGGCTCGTACAGCGCCCACGCCGACTCTCCACAGATTATAGATTGGATTTCTAAAGTCTCAAACGTTAAAAAAGTTTTTCTTGTCCATGGCGAAAATGACCAGTCGGTAATTTTGTCTAAACTGATCCGGGAAAAAATAAACATCGACGTTGAAATTCCTCAACAAGGCGAGTCTTTTAATCTTACGAGTTCAACTCAAGAAAAAACATTTACAAGACAAGTCAGTGTTTAAAATGGCCAAGATTATTCCGGCAATATTAACGGACAGAGAAGAAGAATACCACAAGCGGCTTTTGATGGCAGAACACGTTTCGGATTTAATCCAAATTGATATTGTCGACGGAAATTTTGCCAAAAATAAAACGGTGGGGCTGGATGTCGTCAAAAAATACCCCACCTCAAGTTCACTGGAAATAGATCTTCTGGTTGCGTATCCGCAAAATTATATTGATGAGTTGATGTTTGCTGATCACGTTTCAAGAATTATTATTCCTTTCGAATGCGCAGGCGGTCTTCCTGAGGCTATTTACCATGTTAAAAATCATGGTAAACAAGTAGGCATTTCATTAAACCCCAATACGCCCGTCGGCGCAGTGATACATTTTTTTGACGATATAGATTTTTTGCGCCTTTTGGCAGTAAATCCCGGTTTTTCGGGCCAAAAATTTCAGGAAGTGGTTTATAACAAAATAACCCAGGCAAAAAATATTTTAAAAGAACTGCCGATTGCAATAGACGGCGGCATCAATAAAGATAATATTGTAAAGCTCTCAAAAACAGGTGCCGATTATTTGGCAGTAAACAGCGCTCTTTATGGTGCCGGTGACTTCAGAATCGCTTACGAAAAACTTGCAAAACTTGCCGAGGTTTCGAAAAATTAGAATATGGCCACTTCTCGACTCATAAAAAACGTCACGTTCCTAGGCTATGCCGATGCCAAAGAAGCAGACGACCCCTTCAAGGCCGCATATGAAGTAGCAAGGCTTTGTGCACAGAAAGGCTACACAATAGTAAATGGCGGCGGTCCGGGGGTCATGAAGGCATCAACGATGGGTGCAAAAAGCGCAAATGGTAAAGCAATCGGGGTAACGTTTTTTCCAGAGGACATTCCCGTCTTTGAAGGCCGGGATGAAACAAACAAAGTCGACCACTTAATAGTCGTAGAAAATTATCTTGAGAGAACATTAAAACTTCTGGAGCTTGGACATATTTACGTAATTTTCAATGGCGGAACCGGTACGATTTCCGAATTTGGCATGGCCTGGGGTCTGGCTAGACTTTATTTTGGTCACCATAAACCGCTGGTTTTGTACGGTGATTTCTGGCAGGAGATAATATTTGCGTTTACCAAAGGCATGTATATCAGGGCGGAAGAAAGGAATGTTTTTAGGATAGTCAACAAACCTCAGGACGCTCTTGACGCAATTTTAGAATTTGAGAAAAAGTTGACAAGCGCAAACCATGAGCACGAGAAGCCAATTTTTTCCATATGAAACTAAAACTGACCTATGAATAATTCTTTTGACCTTATCACAATAGGCGACTCCACAATCGATACTTTCATAAAAATTCATGATGCGACGGTTGAATGCGACATTAACAATAAGGACTGCAAAATCTGTATCAAATACGGTGAGAAAATCCCGGTTGATTCAATTAGCCATAGTGCTGCTGGTAATGCCCTGAATGTTGCAGTCGGGGGCCGAAACCTCGGATTAAATTCGGCAATTTATACCAATTTGGGCAACGACGAACACGGATACCTGATTAAGAAGAAACTTATACAGTCTAAGGTGTCCGGAAATTATATCCAGGTCGATCCAAACAAAGAATCAAACCTTTCTGTTGTCTTAACGTTTAAAGGGGAGCGGACTATTTTTGTTTACCATCAGCCTTGGGATTACTCTTTGCCTGAACTTCCACCTTGCTCGTTTTTATATCTGACCTCGACTGCCGAAAGTTTTACAAAATCAGACATTTTTAACCAGATTAGCCGCTATATAGAAAAAAATAAACCAAAGCTGATTTTTAACCCCGGAACTTACCAGCTCAAAGCTGGTATTAAAAAATACCCGCAGATTCTTGAAAAATGCCATCTTTTGATAGTCAACCGCGAAGAAGCACGAAAAATTCTCGAAATTGAGAAAGACGACGTAAATCAAAAAGATCTGCTTTCAAAACTTTTACTGTTAGGACCGAAGAATGTGGTAATAACAGACGGTGCCGAAGGCTCGTTTGCAACGGACGGCAAAAGTTTTTTCAGAGCCGGCATTTTTCCTACCGAGCTTGTTGAAAAAACAGGGGCAGGCGATGCATATTCCAGCGGGGTTATAGCGGGGCTTTTTTATAAATTACCGCTTGCCCAGGCCATGATCTGGGGGACGATTAATGCTTCGCACGCTATTCAATTTATAGGTACCCAAAGAGGCCTTTTGACAAAAGACGACTTGGAAAGACATCGCAAAGCAGTTCCCGAACTTATAGCTGTAGAATTTTAAATATCATAAAATGAATCTATGCCCAGCGTTTACATAACTTCGGTTATCCCTAGAGAATGCACAGAAATACTTCAATCCAAAGGTTTTGACGTGCAGGTAAATCAGCAAAACCGGAATTTGACCAAAAAAGAGCTGATGGACGTATTTTCCAAATACGACGCAGTTATTTGCTTGATGACAGATAAAATCGACAGGGATGTGTTGTCGGCTGTTTCCAAAAAACTTAAGGTAATTGCCAACTTCGCTGTAGGTTATGACAATATTGACCTGGCATTTGCCGCCAGAAAAAATATCACAATCTGTAATACTCCGGGTGTTGCCTCGGAATCGGTTGCGGAGCATACCTTTTTGCTGATCTTTGCCTGCGCAAAAAAGGTAATCGAGGCAGACAAATTTGTCAGGCTTGGCAAATATCAAAGATGGGATCCGATGGCCTTTTTATCAAACCAAATCTGGGGTAAAACAATAGGAATTATAGGTCTGGGGAAAATCGGCACGTTCGTTGCCCAAATTGCATTCGGGGGCCTGAGGATGAAAATTCTTTACTTTGATGTCTCAAGATCCGAAGATTTTGAGCTGTTAACAGAAGCCAGATTCATAAGTGTTGATGAACTTTTAAAAGAGGCCGATGTCGTAACTTTACATGTACCCCTTACTGAAAAAACCCATCATCTGATTTCAAAAAAGGAGCTTAAAATTATGAAAAATACGGCAATTTTGATAAACACTGCAAGGGGACCGATCGTCAATCAGGAAGATTTAATCTGGGCTTTAAAGAATAACGAGATTGCGGCAGCAGGCCTTGATGTTTTTGAGCAAGAATTTGACATTCCCCACGAGCTAACAATTCTTAACAATGTCGTTTTAACACCGCATGTCGCATCGGCAACTGTCGAAACGCGGCTTTCCATGGCCAAAATTACAGCCCAAAATATCATCGACGTTTATGAGGGAAAAGAACCGTTTGGATTGGTTAAGCTCTAGGTGCAAGTTTTGAGTAAGAAGCTAGTCGCTTAAGCCTTTTTCGATTTTCGGATGTCAGTCCGTAAACATCACCCAAAACATCTACAAAATCCACTAAGTATTCTCCTATATAAGTAACTTTCGGTCTTTTATCTAAAGCGATTCTTCTGGCCTCAAGCTTAACCTTGAACAATATCCTGTCGGCATTTATATGACTCCCTTGGGCTGATTTTAAAGCATCTTCAAGTTCATCTGAATATCTAGCTTCATCCGCAGCATTTGTAACCGCAACATTTAAATCCATTCCTTCATCGTTTGCACTTTGTATTCCTCTATTGTTAAGCCATATATTTATGCAACTATTTATCACACGTGACATTTCTTTCCCATTCCACCATGAATTAACACTGGTAAATCTTGGGAATTCTGGTGGTTGAGGCTCGTCGGGTATTTCCTTTGTGATTACTGCATTCCCTCGTTCACGATCAAAAATAATAGATTTGAGGTCTTTAATAGGTATTATTGCCCGGGCTTCTCTTGTCATAGCGTCAAATTATACAATTTTTATAGAGGAAATGCATTTTTGATTAGTTTAATGTCAGGTTCAATATTAGAAAGATCAACCCCGACAAAATCAATTCGCTCAAGGTCGGGAAGCTTCATTAAATTTTTGCGCTTTGCTCTGTAAAATTTAGCTGCCCTCTCGAGAAATTTTAATTTGCGTAAAGTAATACTTTCTTCGGGTCTACCGAATTGAAAGGATGTTCTTGTTTTAACCTCAATATAGACCAAGGTAATTCCGTCAAGCGCAATAATGTCTATCTCCCCACCTCTGATTCTGAAGTTACGCTCCAGAATTTTATAGCCGTTTTCCGCAAGGTATTTACAGGCAAGCTCTTCACCAATGTCTCCCTGAATCTTCGTACTCATGAATTTAGATAATTTAAATTGTAGGACATCCTGTGAATTTGGGTGAATCCGTACTTTCTGATTGCTTCTTGATGGACACGGGTTCCGTAACCTTTGTTTCTAGCAAAACCATATTGCGGGTGGGCTTTTGAGAGTTTTACCATTAAGTTGTCTCTGTGGACCTTGGCAATAATTGATGCTGCGGCAATCGATACCGACCTTTTGTCCCCTTTGACAATAGCCAGTTGTTTCTTCTTGGGGAAATGTTTTATGCAAAAAGCATCCAAAAGAAAAAAGTCAGGTTCGGGATTTAGTCTTTTTGCCACGAGCCTGAAGGCTTTGTTAGTTGCTTTTGATATTCCAATCTTGTCAATTACGCCTGCCCGTACTTCTGCAATCGATATTGTGATTGCCGCTTTCTCAATTAAATATGCAAACTCGACTCTTTTTGGGGGACTTGTGGATTTTGATTCGGAAAACCCCTGCGGAGGGGCAAAATTATCCGGCAATACTACGCCCGCTGCAACCAAAGGGCCCGCCCATGACCCTCTGCCGACTTCGTCTATGCCCGCAATGTTTAAAAAACCCTGACTTCTAAGCCTTTTTTCAAAAGAAAAATCGGGCAAGCACATGTTTTTAACGTTTTCGAAGATAGTAAAGTTTTGCTCTTCTGACCTTGGATTTTTTAACAACATTAATGTTCTCTATTGACGGACTGTTGATGGCAAAAATACGCTCAACAACAACTCTTTGGCTGGCACTTTTACGAACCGTAAAAGTTTTGTTTGTCAAATCTCCTTTGACGGCAATAACTATTCCCTCAAAAGGTGTCGGCCGTGTTTTTGCCCCACTTGGTATTTTAAATATGACCTTGACAATGTCTCCCGCCTTAAAATTTGTTTCTTTTTTGTTCATAATAAGTTCAAAGTATACAATTTCACCTTCTCGAAAGTAAAACTCACAGAATCCTGCAGCCTATGTTTTTTAAATCGGATTCAAGCTCTCCCGTCTTTTGGGTCCCAAAGGGAAGCGGCATTTTTTTTGAATTGCCGTTTTCTGAAGGAAGAACCAAAAATGTAGGCAGATCTCCGGGAGAATTTCTTAGAATTTCATAGATTCTTGAAAGAAGTACCCTGTCAGCATTTTTGGGAATAGCTACCTCCAAAGCGGCATCCTCTGCAAGCATTTTTTCTTCCGCTTCCTCAATCGTTTTTATGCTTTCCGCAATTAAAGTCAGGCTTTGTTCGTCTGATTCCAATTTGCCGTTTACCAAAACTATCTGGTCCGGTGAAAGTAAAGCTTTTGCCGTTGCGTAAACTTTAGGAAACACAATGACCTCGACTGTGGATGTTCTATCCTGAAGTTTTAAAAAACACATTTCTTCCTGCTTAATTTTTGTAAATGTCTTTCTGATGGTCGAAATAATACCCCCTAGACTTATTGTTTTGCCAACGTACTGAAAATGGTCAAGATCCGCTATATTAGATGTAATCAGTTTGGAAAGTTTTTCCTCAACTTTGGCCAAAGGATGTTCGGTCAAATAAAGTCCCAAGAGTTCTCTTTCCCAGGAAAGAAGTTCCTCCTTCGGTGCTTCGGGCATTGTGTCCAGAATTTTAGAAATAGCAGATTTTTGGACATCATGTTTTTCCAGCTCTTCCTCACCAAATAAACTCCCCTGACCGGTTGCGATTGTCTTGGAAAGGGAAGCTCCGGAACTTTTGATTTCGGAGAGAATTCTAAGCATGGCATTCCGCCTGCCGAATTTATCCATCGCCCCTGTCTTAATCAAGCTTTCCAAAGTTTTTCTGTTTACAACCCTAAGATTGACTCTTTTCACAAAATCATCGAGGGATTTAAAAGGGCCCTTGGCTTTCCTTTCCGTAATGATTGCCTCAATTGCCGCTTTGCCTACGTTTTTTATTGCAGAAAGCCCGAAACGTATTCCCTCGGAGTCACCAGACCTTTCGATAGCAAACCCGACTTTGGAATCGTTAACGTCGGGCGGCAAAACTTTAATCTTCATCTTCGCGCATTCGGCAACCGCAGCCGAAATTTTGTCGGCATCGTCCGATTCGGCTGACATTACGGCTGCCATTAATTCAACCGGGAAATTTGCTTTCATGTATGCGGTTTGGTAAGCAATCATCGCGTAGGAAGCAGCATGCGCCTTGTTAAAACCGTAGGCCGCAAACGGTTCAATCAGCTTAAATAGCTGTTCGGCTTTTGTAGAAGCCATGCCGTTTTTAACGCAGCCGCCTACGAATTTTTCTTTTTGCTTGGACATTTCCGTCGGAATTTTCTTGCCCATGGCTTTTCTGAAATTGTCGGCCTCTTCCCAGCTGTAACCTGCAATATTGATTGCAGTCAAAAGGACATCATCCTGGTAGACAATCACCCCATATGATTCTTTGAGGTAATCTTCCATTCTGGGATCGAAATATTTGATCTTTTTGGCGTCCCTTTTTCTTTCGATAAACTCCGGAATAGAATTCATCGGCCCTGGCCTGAAGAGCGAAATCATGGCCATGATGTCAAAAATGGTCGTAGGTCTTAACTCTTTCAGGTATCGAGTCATACCGGACCCTGAAAGCTGAAAAAGGCCCATCGTTTCCCCTTTTGCCATAAGATCGAAGGCCTTTTTGTCATCAAGGGCAAGACGGGTGAGGTCTATTTTTATCTTGCGGCTTTTTTTAACAATCTCAACAGCTTCTCCTAAAATCGCCAGATTTCTTATCCCCAGAAAGTCCATTTTTACAAGTCCTGCTTTTTCGATGTCGTACATATCATACTGGGTGATTATTCTTTGTTTGGTATTTTCAAGCTGAAGCGGGGTAAAATCGGTTAACATTGTAGGCGAGATCACAACCCCCGCCGCGTGGACTGAAACATGTCTGGCATTCCCCTCCACCTTTTGAGCAAGGTCTAAAAGATCCTTTACTTCGGGATCCTGTTTATATAAAAGCCCCAATTCCTTATTGACGTCCTTGGCAGTTTCCAAAGACATATGGAAACCCTGAGCCCCGAAAGGGATCATTTTGGCAATCCGGTCAGCTTTTGAGTAGGGCCAGTTAAGTACCCTTGCAACATCTCTTACCGCGGCTCTTGCCATCATTGTGCCGAAAGTACCAATTTGCGCCACTTTTTCTCTTCCATATTTATTGCGGACAAACTCAATAACATCATCCCTCCGGTTGTCGGCAAAATCCACGTCGATATCGGGCAGTGTCGGCCGGTAAAGGTTCAAAAATCTTTCGAAGGGCAGTTTGAAAAATAGGGGATCCACTGTCGTTATTCCCAAAGCAAAACTGACCAGACTCCCCGATGCCGAGCCCCTTGTCGTTGAAACTATCCCGTTTTCTCTGGCCCAGTTAACAAAATCAGCAACAACCAAAAAATAAGTGGCATACTTTTTTTCGACTATTACCGAAAGTTCATATTCGAGTCTCTCAGAGATGCCGGCAGTAATTTTAATCTTCTTTTTGTTAATCCCTTCAATACACTTCTGACGCAAAAGCTCGTCTGCTGACTTGCCCTTTGGCACGTCGAAATTGGGAAAAGCAACTTTCCCGAGTGTTAGATCAATTTTTACTTCCTGAGCAAGTTTTACGGTATTTATGGCAGCATCAGGAAGATCGCTAAACAGCTCTTCCATCTCTTTGGAACTTTTCAAGTAATAGGTGGGGGAATCTATCATGCGCAGTCTTTTTGTATCGGTGAGAACTTTACCGGTCTGGACGCAGACAATCACATCCTGAGCCTGGGCATCTTCCTCAAAGACGTAATGGATATCATTTGTTGCAACTAAAAGGTTGCCTGATTCTTTTGAAAGGTTTTTTACGCCGCTTATTATTTTCTTCTCTTCATTTGCCATTCGCTCAAGATCGGCATAAATGTCGCTGCCCTTATCATGAGCGGTCTTTAACTGATCAAATAAATGTCTCTGAACTTCTAAATAAAAGTTTTTCTTACCGAGTATCTGATTGTAGGTTGAGACGATTTTTTTGGCTTTTTCAATGTCCCCCGCAACCAACGCCCTTGAAACTTCGGAAGAATTGCATCCCGAAAGAACAATTAAACCTTTTGAATACTTTGCAAGCGTTTCTTTATCAATCCGTGGCCTGTAATAAAATCCCTCGAGGTGTGCAATAGACACCAACTTCATAAGATTCCTATAGCCTTCGACGTCGCGTGCCAGCACCGTTAAATGGTAGGTTTCTTTTTCTTCTGGGCTTTCCTTTGCCGCCAATGACGAACCTGCCATGTACATCTCACAGCCGATTACGGGATTAACCCCTTCTTTTGTACATTCCTCGTAGAATTTGACAGCGCCGTAAAGCCCTCCGTGATCAGTGAGGGCCAAATGTTTCATACCCAGAACTTTTGCCTGCAAAACAAGCTTGGGGATTTTAGACAAACCGTCTAAAAGTGAAAATTCGCTGTGGACGTGAAGGTGAACAAAATCAGCCATAATCTGTATTCAAGAGATATTTTAACACTAGTTCGTAAGAAGATTTTTCAACATTGCTTTTGCTTTTTGAGGATCGACATTTCCCTTTGATTCTCTCATCACAGCACCCACCAAAACCTGCAATGCTACGTCTTTGCCCTTTTTATAATCTTCAACGGCCTTTTTATTTTCACCTAACACCTTCTTGACTATTTCCTCAAGCTCATCGTCTGAAATGTGTGTTTTTTGGGTTTTCTGGTATATATGGCTTACTAAATCCGCGGGCAGGACTTTTTCAATATTAGGCTTTTGATTAATTATGAAGTTGGCAATTACCTTTGCTGAAATTTTTGCTTTTTCTCCCGCTTTTACCGCTTCCTCAAAATATTCAGCTACTTTTTGTTCCCTTGTTAATATTTCGGCATCGTAAACCCCTAAATTGAATTCTTTTATAAACCTTTGGTATTTTTCATCCGGCAACTCAGACAATTCATTTTTAATTTTTTCGAATTGTCTTTCTGTGAAGTGTAACGGGGGCAAATCCGGTTCCGGAAAATACCGATAATCATGGGCAAACTCCTTGCTTCTTTGGCTAACCGTAATGCCTTTCTGCTCATTAAAACCCCTCGTTTCCTGCGCCGGAACTTCGCCTTTATCAAGAATTTCTGCCTGTCTTTTAATTTCGTAATCAATTGCCTTCTCGGCAAACTTGAATGAGTTTATGTTTTTCAGCTCAACCTTGTAAGGCGGCAGCTCTTTTTTTGCCTTTGTCCCATTTGATACTTTTGATACTTCTGTTACCTTCCTCAGTGATACATTCGGTTCAATGCGCATACTGCCTTTTTCCATGTCTGCGTCGGATATTCCCAAGTACCTTGCTATTTGCCGTATTTTTTGGGCATAAACTTTTGCCTCATTAGCACTTTCCATATCAGGCTCCGAGACAATTTCCATAAGCGGAACACCGCTTCTGTTAAAATCCACCAGAGTCACTCTCCTGTCATTTATAGTTGCGTGAGTCAATTTCCCCGTGTCTTCTTCCAGATGAGCTCTGGTAATTCTTACTTTTTTTAAATCTCCTTTCTCTGTTTTAATCTGCAAAGATCCTTCTGTACTAAAAGGCAGATCGTATTGTGAGATCTGAAAACCTTTTGCCAAATCTGGGTAAAAATAGTTCTTGCGATCAAATTTACTACTCAATAACAATTTACAGCCAACCGCCGAACCGAATTTCTGAGTAAATTCTATCGCCTTTACATTTGCCTTTGGCATTGCTCCAGGTAGACCAAGACAAATAGGACACGTATGCGTATTTGGTTTGGCACCAAAGTAATCTGCGCTGCATGCGCAAAACATTTTGCTTTTTGTCGCAAGTTCAATGTGGATTTCAAGACCAATCACGGGTGCGTATTTCATATTTTAGGTTTTATCCCATACCACTTTGTTTCCTGCTCGTATGCATACCCTACTTGGTATAAAAGTTTTTCCGAAAAGTCCGGCCCAATAATCTGCATTCCAACGGGAAGATCGTCAATAAACCCGCACGGCACAGCAAGACTTGGTACGCCTGCAAGGTTGGCAGTGACTGTAAAAATATCTGCCAAATACATTTGCAAGGGATCGCTTACTTTTTCCCCAAGTTTAAAGGGCAACGTTGGAGATACCGAACAAACTATCACATCGACTTTTTTGAATGCATCGACAAAATCATTTCTGATTATTCTTCTTACCTTCATTGCTTTCAGGTAATAAGCATCGTAGTAACCGGAAGAAAGCGTATACGTTCCTAAAATAATTCTTCTTTTGGCTTCTGATCCGAATTTTTCCCTAGTTTTTCCAAATCTTATACCGTCATATCGTGCAAGATTGGAGGAAACCTCAGAGGGCTGAATAATATAGTAAGCAGCAACTCCATATTCCGTATTGGGCAATGAAATATCTTCTACTATAGCTCCCAATTTCTCCAGTTTTTTTACTGCTTCGAGAATTAAACCCTTAATTTTCCGGTCAAGATTTTCAAAATATTCTTTTGGGATGCCGATTTTTAAGCCCTTAACGGATTTTTCTATATCTTTCGTGTAGTCATCCGGTTTTTGAGCTGTACAGGTCGAATCAAAACCATCCTCACCTGCTGTCACATTCAAAACCAAAGCATTATCATAAACAGTTTTAGTGAAATGGCCAATACAGTCTAAAGACGAAGCCATAGCAATGACGCCATATCTCGATACCCGTCCGTAAGTAGGCTTAAGACCCACAATATTGCAAAACGAGGCGGGAAGCCTAATTGAGCCTCCGGTATCTGTTCCCATCGCCGCAAGACTTGATCCCGATGAGACGGAAACCGCAGATCCGGATGACGATCCTCCAGGAACTCTTGATAAATCATATGGATTCCTTGTCGGCCCAAAGTCCGAATTTTCACCGCTGGAACCGTGTGCCCATGCATCAAGATTAGTTTTTCCGACTATGCAGGCATTCGCATTATTGAGACGGGCAACACTAGCCGCGTCATAAACCGGAACATAATTTTCCAGAACTTTCGATCCTGCAGTTGTCCTAATATCTTTAGTCGAAAAAAGATCTTTGATTCCGAAAGGAATACCTGCCAACGCATTCATTTTCTGACCGTTTGCGATCAGCTTATCAACCTTTTTTGCCTGACTGACAGCTTCTTCCTCACAAATCGTGATAAATGAATTAAGTTTTTGATTGAGCTTTTTAGCTCTACCAATGGATGCTTCGGTAAGCTCTAAAGCTTTTAGTTTTTTACTTTGAATAAGTCTTGAAGCTTCCTGAATCGTTAAATTGCTAAGATCGCTCATTTCTGCTTTTTGATACTTCTGGTACTTTTGATACCCGTGATACCTTTAAACTCACTGCTCCTCAAAAATTGCATCAACTTCAAAAAAACCGTTATAAGTTTTAGGGGCATTTTTCAGAACATCGTCTTGGCTTAAAGAAGGAGCGGGCTTATCTTCTCTGAGAACATTTTGAAGATTTGTGATGTGGCCAATTGGCTCAATGCTATCCGTATCTATTTCATTGAGCTTTGATATGTAATTTAAAACATCCGTCAGCTGCTTTTCAAAAACGGATTTTTCCTTACTCGAAAGGGGAATGCTTGCCAGTTTCGAAACATAATCAATGTCAATTTCGGGTTTTTGTTTTTTCTTCATTGCATTGCGCGAAGAGCTTTTACACGCTGATCAATCTGTGGGTGGGTGTTGAAAAGATTAGCAAATAACCCAATCGCATTTTTCTGATTCTTTAAGGGGTTTGTAATGTAAAGATGGGCAGTTGCTTTATTGGCGGCTTCCAGCGGTTCTTTGTCTTTTGAGATTTTTAATAGGGCATCTGCCAAAGAATCCGGATTACGGGTTAAAAGAGCACCGAATGCATCTGCCAGAAATTCGCGTTTTCTTGAGATTGCAAGCTGGATTAGCATTGCAATAATAGGCGCCAAAATCGCCATTACAAGCCCCAGCGCCAAAAAAATGGCGTTGCCTCCCCTATCATTATCCCTGTCTCCCCTGGAGTAAAATGAGATACGCAGAAAAAAGTCAGCGGCAAGCGCAACCGTGCCAACTAAAATAGAAACTATTGTCATAAGCCTGGTGTCATAATTACCAACGTGTGAAAGCTCATGGGCTGTAACTCCTTCAAGCTCCAATTTAGAAAGTTTTGAAAGAATCCCGCCGGTAAAAGCAATTGCCGCATGTTTGGGATCTCGCCCTGTTGCAAATGCATTCGGAGCAGTATCTTCAATAATGTAAATCTTTGGCATAGGAAGACCGGAAGCAATACACAGATTTTCTACTGTCCGAAATAAATCCGGATTATCTTTCTTTTGGATTTGTTTGGCGCCCGAAATTGCCATTACCAATTTGTCACTGGTGTAATAAGAAAAAAAATTCATAATGCCGGCAATAATCAAAGCAATACCGGAAATTCCAAGGGCAGACGGTGCATCAAAACCATACGCCGAGGCAAAGACGTAAAATACTACAGTCACAAAGAACGCGAAAAAGAACATAATTAGCCACGTCTTCAAACGATTACTGGATACCTGCGTATAAGCGGTCATATTAGGAAATTATACTAATAAGTGTGCTATTTATCGAGAAGCTCCGCTTGCATTCGTAAAAAATCGTAGTGGGGTTGGACTAAATAGTCATGCTTTATTTCCTGTCCTCTCTGCACTAATAGAGTAAGGGCCGGAATATCTGTGGTAAAAGATAAGTGGGAATCTCCCGGGTGTATTCGCAATCGGTTTTCAACTCTGACAACTTCTTGATTATGGAAATTAAAGAGTTCCCCCACAAGTCTCGTAAAAACTTCTCTTGAGGAATCATGCGTGTGATGAGAAGTCATTGTAAATTCCTCGAGTGTTTGAACCGCGATCAGAATTTTTTCCCCATTTATTTCTCTTTCGCGCCACATTAGATAATTTGCTTTTGAATCAGGGGATTTTGAAGGGAGTGGGCTATCCACACTTCCGACTTCTTCATTTTTTGGTCCCGATATAAGTATTGGCACGTCTCCAAATTTACCAAGACCTTTATACCCGTCAGTATTTTTGTATTTTTTATCGAAAGCAATTTTAATATCCACATCTGGGCAAGGAACTGTCCAAACCCCATTTATACATATAGGTTCAAAATGGTGAGGTAGTACTCGCAGTATTTCTGTCATCGGTTAAGCGTTTTAAGATTTCCGCAAACGTCTTCTATATTCTTATACCCTTTTTTGTCCATAAAATCCAACAGTTCTTTCTGAACTTGTTCAAAAATCCCCGGACCCTTTTGCAAAAAGGCGGTTCCTATTTGAACGGCTGACGCTCCGGCCAAAATAAACTCAAAAGCATCAACACCCGTGTATACCCCACCTACACCAATAATTTGAATTTTTTTACCCAATAATTCGTAAAATTTTCTGACGTTGGCAAGTGCTGTGTATTTAATATAACGGCCGCCAATACCGCCAAACCCGCCTTTCGGTTTGATAACTGTTTTTTCCTTATCCGGGTCAATAACAAGTCCGTTCCCAACCGAATTTACGCAAGTTAAAAATTTTACAGGGTATTTTTTAATAACTTTGGCGATTTGATCATAATGCACAAAATCAAAATAAGCCGGCAGTTTCACTCCCCATGGCTTTTTACAGATTTTCGAAACCGCTTCTAGCAGTCTATCCATTTCTTGAAAATCATACCCAACTATAGGTTTACCAATGGTGTTTGGAGAACCCGGATTAAATTCAATTAAATCAACAGGGGAGTCATTAAAGGCTTTGAAAATTACAATATTGTCCTCTAAGGTCATCCCCGAAATGCTCGCAACAACCGGTTTTGTGTATTTTCCCTTCAAAATTTTAGAAAACTTTACGTAGGCCTTGTAGCCTAAATTTGGCAAACCCATTGAATTTATCGAGCCGAATTCCAGATCCGCATATCTTGGTTCGGGATTACCCTTCCGGGGCTCAAGCGTACAGGATTTCATTGTGATAGCGGACGACTTCGATTTGCCGATTATCTCAAGTTCTTTAAGGGTAACGTCGGCAGGACCGGCGGTATTAAACACACAGGTTTCGAATTTTACTCCGGCAATTTCTGTAGAAATATCGGCCATTTTTTATGCAAATCCCATTTTCTTTGCCCAGTTTTTCGGGTCTTTTGCCCAGTTTTTAATAACACTAGCATGCTCACTTTTGAGGAAACCTTTCTCGACGGCAATTTTAATAACGTTGTCTAAATCTGTTAAATAATGGAAATTCACTTTCGATTTTTTAAAATTTTGATAAGATTCGCCAAGCCCGTGAGTATAAATGGCAATCTCATCAGTAACAGAGGCACCTAGTTTTCGAAGCGCATCAATTACTCTTAGCGATGAACCGGCTGTAGAAACCATATCTTCTACAACTAAAATTTTATCCCCCCTTTTGATAGAACCTTCTACTTGGGTACCTCTTCCATGTTCTTTTGGGGCAGACCTGACATATACCATTGGCAGATTTAACCTGTCTGATATCCATGCGGCGTGGGGAATTCCTGCTGTCGCTGTCCCTGCAATAACATCAAACTTACCGATTTTTTTAATCCTTTGAGTCAAATACTGGATGACGCTTTTTCTTTCCTGTGGTCTTGAAATCAAAAGTCTATTGTCTACATAAACGGGACTTATAATTCCTGAGTCAAATTTAAATGGCTGTCTTGGTCTAAAAATAACGCACCCAATGTCTACTAATATTGTGGCTACCTCGTCGGAAATATTATCTGTACTCGTTGATTTCATCTTTCAGTTTTTGAGCAGCAAGTTTCGGATCCTGAGCATAAATTATGCCGCGCGATGAGCTAATTATCAAACCCCTGCCATCTTTTCTTAATCCGTTTTTCAAAGTGTTTTCCAAATCTCCACTCTGAGAACCTACACCGGGAACTAAAAACGTCATCTCGGATGCAATCTGCCTAATCTTTTTCATTTCGTTTGGATAAGTCGCTCCCACAACCATGAGAAGATTTTTATATTTTTTATCCCAGTCGGCAACCTTTTGCGCAATTTTCATATATAGAGGCTTACCGTCCACTTTTAAATCCTGAAAATCCACAGCCGACGGATTTGATGTACGGCAGAGAACAACTATTCCCCTATCCCGTCTTTTTAAAAAAGGTTCAAGAGAATCTTCTCCGAGATAAGGATTTACCGTAACAGCGTCGGCTTCATAAACATCAAATACTTCTTTGGCGTACATTTCGCTTGTGTTGGCGACATCTGCTCTTTTGGCATCAAGAATAACCGGAATGTGCGGGTAATGTTTGTGGATGTAATCGTCAGTCGCCTTTAAATCCTCCAAACCTTTTAAGCCTACGGCAGCATAGAATGCAAATTGAGGTTTAAAACAACAAACAAAATCTGCTGTTTGGTCAATAATTGCTTTGTTGAATGCGAATTGACTTTGGCCTTTTTTTAATTTTGCGGGATCAGGATCAAGACCAACACAGACCAAACTGTTATTTTTGGAAACTGCTTTATCTAATTTGTCCTGGAAATTCACTAGAGCTCGCCGACCAGGCTATCTGCGATAAGTTCGGATACCGAAACTATCTCGACTTTTTTACTCTTTTTGGTGATGTTTATGCTGTCTGAAACAAATACTTTATCAATTTCGCTTTTTTCAATTTTTTCAAGTGCATTGTTCGCAAAAACCCCGTGAGCCGCACAAACAATCACCTTTTTTGCGCCTTTTTGTTTCAAAGCTTTTGCACTTTCGATGATTGTACCGCCGGTGGAAATAATATCATCTATAATGACTGCACAATCACCGACTACTTCTCCCGTCATAGACAAAACCTCAAGACTGTCCCGCACGTGCGTGTGCCTGTGTTTTTCTATAACGGCAAGCGGCGCATTCAAAAGCGATGCAAAATTTCTGGCGCGCCTGACACCGCCTACATCCGGCGCCACAACAATCGGGCTTTTAAATTTTTCTTTGATTAAACGGGCCGCCAAAACTTCAAGTGCCGAAAGATAAATTACCGGCACATCAAAAAACCCTACAATTGCATCCGCATGCAGATCAAGACAAACTACTTTGTTGACTCCTGATCTTATAATTAAATCGGCAATAACTTTTGCAGAAATCGGTTCGCCTTTGCGGCTTTGTTTTTCTTTTCGGCTGTACCCGAAATACGGAATGACTGCAGTTATTCTGTGCGCGCCGCTTCTTGTTAGCGCATCAGCAATTAAGGCAAGTTCAATGATATGACGGTTTACAGGAGCCGAGTTTGATTGAAGTATAAAAACGTCGCAGTTGTTTACGTCATCCTGAATCCAGACATCAACCTCACCGTCTGAAAATACCCCCAAATCTATTTTCCCCAGCGGTATTTTTGATTTGTCGGAAATTTTTTGCGCAAGCAAAAGGTTTGAGGAACCGGAAAAAATTTTAGGCGAATTCACTTTGGTTAAAATTTAACCTTTATCTCTTCTTTTGAAGCCTCATCGGCTTCAAAAAAGTCTTCTTTCTGGAAGTTAAAAAGCCTGGCAATCAGCATACTTGGAAAGACCTGAATTTTTGTATTGTATTCCATGACATTTGAATTATAAAACTGCCGGGAGGCCGCAATTTTGGTTTCTGTATCGGAAAGTTCCTCCTGTAATTCTTTAAAATTATCCGAGGCCTTAAGATCTGGATAAGCTTCGGCAACGGCAAATAACGTCTTGAGTGCGCCGGCAAGCATATTTTCGGCAGCTGCTGCCTGCCTAGGGCTTTTGGCAGAAAGCATGGCAGACCTTGCTTTGGTTACATTTTCAAAAACAGATTTTTCGTGTTTGGCATAGCCTTTTACCGTTTCAATCAAGTTTGGAATCAATGACGATCTTCTTTTGAGCTGTACCTCAATTCCCGACCATGCCTCTTTTATTCGAACCCTTAGCGTAACAAGACCGTTATAAAGAGCAAGTATATAAATTAAAACTATTAAAACTAACCCCCCGAAAATAATTGTTGGTGTCATGGTTGTCTAATCATACATTAAACAATTTTCTGAATTCAACCCAAGGCAGTGTATTTGCAACATCTCTCTTTTGCACCCAGCCGCGTCTTGCGACCGCGACGCCGAAACGCATGTTATCCATTTGGGTAATGTCGTGCGAATCCGTGTTGATTATAAACTTAACCTGATACTCTAAAGCTTGTCTTACCAAAGTATCGGAAAGATCCATCCGGTTTGGGTGGGCATTGATTTCCAGCATCGTCTTTGTCTTTCTGCATTCACGGAATATAAGCGGCCAATCAGCCTCATACGATTCGCGCGCGTTAAGAAGCCTGCCGGTCGGATGTGAGATTACCTGTACATTAGGTGAACGGATCGCCGCCAGTAACCTTGAAGTTATCGTTTTTTTGTCCTGAGAATGGCCGGAATGAATGCCGGCAATTGCACCGTCCAGCATATTTAAACCCTTTTTTGGTACGGAAAGCTGGCCGTTTGTTAAAATATCGATTTCGAGTAAATTAAGTATCCCGATATTTTTGACTGAGGATTTTAATTGTTCTATTTTTTTTGTTCTTTTCTCGATAATCCCAATAATTTGATTATTAGTGTGGGTTGAAACGCCCGGCGAATGATCGGAAAGACCAACATATTCGTAATTTAAAGATTTTGCTTTGTTAATAATCTCTTCGAAAGAATCTTTACCTAAATCATGGCTTGGCTCAATCGGATAACTAGAATGAAGGTGAATGTCGCCTCTAACATCTCTGGCCTCAATGACTTTCGGCAATTTGTGTACAAGCGCCGCGTCTACTTCACCGGTATCTTCTCTCATTTCCGGAACAATCCAGTCCATTCCCAAAAATTGATAGAGCTCCTCTTCGCCCTCAAATTCGTATAATTCCCCCCTGTACTTAATGCCGTAATCCGAAACCGACATTTTTTTCTTTATGGCAAACTCGCGAAGCTTGATATTGTGGTTTTTTGAACCCGTAAAATGCTGCAGGAGGGAGCCAAATGATTTCGGAGGATTTATCAGAAGGTCAATCTGCATGCCGTTTTTTAAAATAACCGAACCTTTACGCTCTCCGGCCTCCAGAACTTTAGAAATCTCGCCAAAAGCTGTAAAGTGTTTAATCACTTTCCGGGGGTTATTGGATGCAACTGCTATATCGATATCACCAACCGTAGGATTCATTCTGCGAAGCGACCCCAAAGGTTCCGCTATTTCGACTTCTTTTAATTTTTTTAGGTGGTTAAGAAGCCTTTCGGCAACCGGAAATGCCTCAGGCAGTAAATACCTCGTGGGTTCTTTGAACTTATCGAGGCTTTCGAGGATTTCCTGCTCGCTTTTCTGACCAAAACCGGAAAGCACTCTGATTTTTTTTGATTTAGCTTTTTGCACAAGGTCACTTAGACTTTTTAATTTGAGACTTGTCGCAAGCTTATAGGCAGTTTTGGGGCCCATCCCCCGTACCTTCAAAAGCTCGAAAACAATTTTAGGTATATCTTTGGTTACAGAGTTAAAATGCCTGACTTTACCTTTTGTGAAAAGCTCATCAAGATGCTTTCTAATGTTTTCACCTAAGCCCGGAACAGTATCAAGCCTGCCTTCATCCCAAAGATCCTTTATCTCGCTTGTTGCATGTTCAATACTTGCGGCGGCATTTTGATAGGCAATTATTTTAAACCGGCTTTCGTTCTTTATGGTGTAAGCTGCGGCAACATCATTTAAAATTTTGGCGATTTTTTTGTTGGAAAAGTAATAATCTTTCATTGGTTTTTCCCTTTTTTATGTTTGACAGGTTCAAAGTGCAGGTGTAAACTTCTTTTGCTGTATTTTAACAAATCGCAAGGTCGCGTAGTGTAGCTGGCCTAACACGTCACCCTGTCACGGTGAAGATCGCCGGTTCGAATCCGGTCGCGACCGCAGACACACAATCATCTTTTTTGAAAAATCCCCTGCCTGAAAGGAGGTTTGTTATGTCGAGAGGTCGTCCTAAAAAAAATTTTCTAAATTTTAAAATTAACTGGCAGGATTCGTATGGAACATTTGTTCTGATTGCCATCATAGTGATCGTTCTTGGACTTCTGGTTGCCAATTTCTTCTCGAACAGATCAAAGGACATCGGCACGGGTGAGCAAGTAGAACAGACTGCAGAAGAAGCTGCAAAGCCAACAGCGGGCGCAGAATACACCATCAGGGAAAGCGATTCCCTTTCAAAAATTTCACAGGAGGTTTACGGTTCACAGAATTATTGGCCCACAATCGCACAAATTAACAAAATAGCAAATCCGAATAGAATTCTTATAGGCAGCAAGCTTCAGCTTCCGTCAAAAGAGGAAATTGAGCAAACAAAAACCGTAATGGCTGAGAAAACCTATAAAGTTTTAGAGGGTGATACTTTCTTTACGATCGCCCAAAAAGTCTACGGTGACGGGTCTAAATGGCGAATTCTGCATCAGGCAAACGGAGGCCGATTTTTGCCAAACGGAAATCCGTTAGTTTTTGCAGATAGCACAATTACAGTCCCCCGCTAAAGTTTGCACAAAACTGCTAAACTGTTACCGCATATTTCTTGCGGGATTAGTATAGTGGCAGTACGCAACCTTCCCAAGGTTGAGGCGCCAGTTCGATTCTGGTATCCCGCTCAAAGCCTATAATGTGTTTACTTAAACACAACATTCAATGTGATAAACTAATTTATAGTGGAAAATATTCGAAGAAGCAGTGATTATATTATTTCTATTTTTTCGAAAAAGGTACTTTTTACTACTTCCACAACAGCTATTCTCTTAGCGCTTTTAAGCGGTTTCGTCTGCGAATCCTACCCAGATCCTAGCAGGTACCTAACAGGAGGACCATGTGGTCAACCGCTCCATTTTAATTATAACCAAAACCCATTCAATCAATTCACACTAGTTCCATTTATTATCGATGCTATTTTTTATCTAGTCATTCTTTTGGCAACTTATTACGCCATAAATAAAAATTTAAGGGATATAACCCCGAAAATTATTTGGGCTTCAATTCTATCTATCGCGATAAGTATAACCAGTCTTGTCTTGCTCTTTTTTGTCTTAGTAATCATCTTTGCTTCAGTTCTTGGTACTTTAATACCTAATGCAGGTTTTGCAGGAGTTGGACTAGTAATGCTGTTCAGCTATGGCAGCATAATATTTTTGGGACCGCTTGCCTACTTAATTATTTCGCCAATAGTTTTAAATTTAATTAACAAAAAAAGTATATACTTCAGAAAAATTATTTCTGGTAAATATCTATCTCTTTTTCCACTGCTCATTATTGGTGAAATTATCGGAGCAGGAATCGGTATTTGGGTAGCAAGTGGAGTCGTAGATCCAATTTTCCGTAAAGGCATTTATTCATTTAGCGCTTTCTTTTTGAGTATCTTTCTAATTTTCATTCCATTTGCAATAAAGGTTACAAAAACCATCAATAGTTCTATAGAAAATTCTCATGAGTATCCAGTTTTTGAACCCAAAAAGGTCTAGCCATTCGGCGAGCTCATGGTCTTCAATATCACCCATGTTTCGACTCATTGAACAGAAAATCCCAAAAGATTAAAATAGCCAAAGGCCGCCTTAGCTCAGGGGTAGAGCAACTGTTTCGTAAACAGTAGGTCCTCGGTTCAAATCCGAGAGGCGGCTCATCATGAAACAACGTTATAGAATAAACAGACTTGCAAAAAAAGAAGAAGCGGCCACGGTCAAGCGGATATTTGCGCTTTCCGCAATTAGCGCGCTTCTGGCGCTTTTTATGTTCACGCTTGGGATACCCCTTTTGGGAAAATTTGCCGATTTCCTGGAGCTAATCCTTGGTTCTCAGAATCAGCAGCAATCCCCTGATGGAAAAAGCATTTCCGCGCCTAACCTTGACCCGATTCCTGCTGCCACAAACAGCGCCAACTTAAATATCAGAGGATTTGCAGCAGAAGGCGAAAGTGTCGAACTTTATCTTAACAATAATCCTTCTGCAAAAACAGAAACTACTTCGGGCAATTTTTCTTTTGAAGATATAAAACTTCAAGACGGAGAGAATTCTATTGCCGCAAAATCATTATCAAGCACAGGGCAAGAGAGTGAATTTTCAAAAACTTTAACAATTAATTTGGATACCCAATCACCTGCACTTACTGTCGAAAATCCCCAGCAAAACCAGTCATTTTCCGCAAACAATAGGATTAAAGTCTCCGGCAAAGCTGATCAGGATTCGCAGGTGTATGCTAATGGTTTTTTAGCAAATATCAACTCCGAGGGCCAATTTGAAATTTTGATACCGGTTGCAGAAGGGGATTCACAAGTTGAGATTCGTGCAATCGATGAGGCCGGCAACGTGACTGTGGAAAAAAGAAATATCCACTTTAGCAAGTAATCAGCGCAGATTATCTTCTCTAGCTACTATTCCTACAAAAAACCAAAACAAAATCATTATTTGCGGGAAAAATAATGAGTTTACGAATTGCGAGTGAACCAATAAGGCAGCAAATGAAGCTAATGCTCCAAGAGCAAAGAAATTCTTTTTTGCCGATTTTGAGACAATCTGCCAAATGGATAGCAAAATCCAAATAAAAGCTCCCAGACCTAAAACTCCCGTAGTTGCAGCAACCAGAAGTAAGCTGGAATCGCTTCCAGCGCCGGAATGACCTCCAAGATCTTTGTCGTTTTCAAAAAATCCATAGCTTGCCTGAGAATAACGGTAGGTATTAAAACCAACACCTGTCAAAAAATGGTCGCCAAACATAGTCAGGGCCCTTTGCCAGCTCTGAACCCTGGCTTCTGCCGTTTCATCAAATGTTATTGCTCCAACAACCCTTTCTCTGGCCTGAGGAATTATCAGAAAGGATAGCAAGAAGATTAATATCGTAAACGATGTGACCTTAAATGATTTTAGAACGCCAATTATAAGAAGGGCAACCAAAAAAGCCAAATAAGAGGAGCGGGAAAATGTTAGAAGAATGGCAGTTGCGCTTGATAAGAAAAGCAAAATCTGAGTAAATTCTCTTTTGTATAAATACTTTGCCAGTGAAAAAGATGCCAAAAACACAAAAACAATACCCATAAAATTCGGGTCAAGGAAAGTTGAAACAATTCTCGCCTGGTGGGGATCCCAGCCGTAAGAAGCCAAAAATATAAGATTCGGAATAAACAGTAATTGTAAAAAACCTAAAAAAATAAGAATCGTGCCTGCTGACAAAAATATATTTACCCACTTTTCCATTTTTTTTCTTTTGACCACGTTTAAGGTAATTATCATTACTGAAAAATAAAGCAAGAATCGAATCAAAAAAAGGCTGGAGACAAAAATCTCTTTTGGCGAAAACCGGTTGAGGGCAAAAACGGTTGAAGATACTGCAAATAAAGAAAAAACGGCTGTCGGCAGCATTATTTTTTTAGGCATTACTATGGCAACCTTTTCAAAAAAGAAGTAAAACAAAAAGGAAACTGCCAAAATTAATGCAAAAATGTCAGAGACTGTAAACGACCCTTCTTGTCCAAACAAAGGAATTCTTACTAATTGGCCCGGGATTATCGATATGACTGCTGTTATGAGGAGAAGTTCTAATTGCCCCATTTGAAAAAAAATCAATATTTATATGTGCACGCATCTGGATTCGAACCAGAGACCTTCGCAGTGTGATTGCGACGCTCTAACCGGCTGAGCTATGCGTGCGTAATTTTTGTGGCTGTACTTAATGTGTAATTTTAACATAGAATAATATACACGATGCCCGACAAAGAC
>Ga0209542_10002917_pt1 | contig 37502 bp, 33 predicted proteins | sample RifCSPhighO2_01_FD_184028 | JGI IMG/M metagenome (GOLD analysis project Ga0209542, IMG submission 184028) | Soil microbial communities from Rifle, Colorado - Rifle CSP2_plank highO2_0.1 (SPAdes) (version 2) | ecosystem: Environmental > Terrestrial > Deep subsurface > Rock core/Sediment ... | reverse complement strand
AAGAAGTAGTAAGTATCATGTAACAAGTATTAAGGGTAATAAGAATAAGACCCATAATACATAATACATAATACATAATACATTTTGGCAGAAGTAAGAGCCCAATTAAACAATTTAAGAATGGCACCCCGAAAAGTCAGGGCGGTGGCTAATTTAATAAAAGGAAAGAAAGTAACTGATGCCGGAGATCAGCTGAGTTATTATATAAAAAAGCCGGTAGCTCCTTTGAAGAAGTTGCTGAGCTCAGCAGTTGCAAATGCCGAAAATAACTTTAATATGGTCAAGGATAACCTGTATATTAAAGAGTTGATTGTTAATGAGGGTATTAAACTGAAAAGGTTTAAGGCTAAAGGTTTCGGGAGAGCGGCTGCAATACAAAAGAAGACAAGTCATATTATGATGGTTCTTGGAGAATTAACTCCGGGATTAAGACAAGATAAGAAGACTCGGGATAAGCAGAAGGAAAGCCAGGAACAGAGTCCGGCAAGTACAACAGATAGGAATACTAAGAAGAGCAATACAGATGAATCCCGTCAGAGCAAGCCAGAGATAAAGAGAGAGATTGGTTCGAAGAAGGGATTTCTTGGAGGGATAGGTAAAAAAATGTTTCAAAGAAAATCAGTATAGTATTTGTCTATACGCAGCGTAGCGAGTATAGTAACAAATACTATACTCGCCTCAGGCGAGTTACGTAATGTAATCCGCCGGAGGCGGATGCTGAATTTTGTGACTATTTGTCGCAATCCAGCTCCTCATAGACAAAATTCGCATGGGTCATAAAACATCACCAATTTCATTAAGATTAGGAATAAATAAGGACTGGTCGTCCCGATGGTTTGGAGGACGAAAATATCCAAGTTATTTGAAAGACGATCTTAGCGTTCGAAGCTTTCTGAATAAGAAACTGAAGAATATGGGTGTAGATAAGATTGAGCTTGAAAGAGGAACCGATACTCTTAATGTAATAGTTTTTACATCGAGACCCGGATTTCTTATCGGACGAGGAGGAACCGGTGTGGAGGAGCTAAAGGCGGAGATAAAGAAGCTTCTTAAGAATAAAATTGCTATCAGGCTTGAAATCCAAGAGTTAAAAAATCCGGAATCATCTGCAGTCATTATGGCTGAGTCAATGGTTGAACAGACCGAAAAAAGAATTCCGTTCAGAAGGGTTTTAAAGCAAACACTGTCTAAAATAATAGCCAGCCGTGAGGTTAAGGGTGCAAAAGTTATGATGGGCGGACGCTTAGATGGAGCCGAAATTGCCCGTACCGAGCATTTAGAAGAGGGTAGTCTTCCTTTACAAACACTGAGAGCAGATATTGATTTTGCAAAAGCAACGGCAACGACCACATATGGAACGATAGGAATCAAGGTTTGGATATATAAAGGAGAAAAATTTGAATAAATAACATGTTACAGCCAGCAAGAATACAACATTCAAAAGTCCATAAAGGACGATTGAGAACGAGAGCAAAAAGAGGAACTGAACTAAGCTTCGGAAATTTTGGATTAAAAGCAGAAGAGTCGTCATGGTTAAAGTCAAATCAATTAGAGTCAGCCAGAAAGGTCCTGGCCAGATATTTTCAAAGAGGAGGAAAGATATGGATAAGGGTTTTTCCCGATAAGCCCAGAACTTCTAAAAGTGCTGAAGTAGGAATGGGAGGCGGAAAAGGTGGATTATCTCATTTTATTGTTCCGGTTGAAGTTGGCAGAGTACTTTTTGAGATTGACGGTGTCTCGGAAGCATCGGCAAGGGAAGCATTGAAGAAGGCCGCATATAAATTACCGATTAAAACGAGAATAGTGGCAAGATAGCTTAAAGCTTAAAGTCTAAAGACTAAAGCCGGAGATAAACTCTTTCTTTAAGTCTTAGGCATTAAGCTTTAGACAATGAAGATATTAGATTTAAACAATAAATCGAAAGAAGAGTTGGTCCAGTTGCTGGAGGGGCTAAGAGAGAAGCTTTTAAAGTTGAATTTTGATATGGCAGATAGCAAAGTTAAGGATTTTAGTCAGCTCAAAAAGGCAAAGAAAGATATAGCAAGGATTTTGACTGCAATAGAACAGTCAAAATCCTCAATCTCTAAATCCTAATTATTAATTTCTAAAAAAATTCAAATGACAAATAATCAAAATCCAAAACCAAGAACATTAAGTGGAACTATCGTGTCCGATAAAATGCAAAAAACCGTTGTTGTTGAAGTCTTGAGATTGAAGAAGCATCCTAAGTATAAGAAATATTATAAAGTAAGTAAGAAATTTAAAGCTCATGATCCGGAAAATCAATATCATGTTGGAGATAAGGTAAATATGAAAGAGACGAAACCGATGTCAAAAGATAAAAGATGGATAGTCGAGGGCAAGTTGGAATAAGAAGTTTACAGTTTCTAGTTTACAGTTTTTAGTTAACCGTAAACTACAAACTACAAACTACAAACTAAATTGTTACAGTTACGTTCAATAGTTGGAGTAGCGGATAATAGCGGAGCCAAGAAGGTCGGTGTTTTTAAGGTAATCGGAGGTTCACGAAAGAGATATGCGGAGTTGGGAGATATTGTCGTTGTATCAGTTAAGGAGGCGGAACCCCGTAAGGCAGTTAAGAAGAAAGAAGTACTCCGTGCTGTTGTTGTAAGACAAAGAAAACCCTACAGGAGGAAGGATGGAACATATATCAGATTTGATGAAAATGCCGTAGTTATTCTGGATGGCATGGAGCCTAAGGGTGGAAGAATATTCGGGCCGATACCGAGGGAGATAAAAGAGAAGGGATTTAATACGATAGCATCGTTAGCAGAAGAAATAGTTTAATCCCGTTAGAAGTACTCTATAGCGGGTTGAATAATATGAAAATAAATCAAACAATAATTGATGGTAAATTGCACCGCACGGTGATAGTGGGTGCTTTGTGCTACTTCTAACGGGATGAAAATTAAGAAAGGAGACAATGTAACAATGCTTGGCGGTAAGGATAAGGGAAAAAAGGGTAAGATTATCCACGTTTTTTCGTCCAATAATACTGTCGTTATCGAAGGTTTAAATTTAATTAAAAAGCATCTTCGTGCAAAAAAGCAGGGTCAAAAGGGTCAGATAGTCAGCAAAGAAAGGGCAGTTTCAGCTTCTGGAGTTGCTATTATATGTAAATCATGTGGAAAGCAAACCAGGTTAGGATTTAAGATAGATGGCGATAATAAAGTCCGTATTTGTAAAAAATGCGAAAGTGAAGTATAATATTAACTTATGTCAAGCTTATATGTAAAATACAGAAAAGATATAATTCCTGCATTGCAGAAGAAATTTGGAATTGAAAATATTATGGCGGTACCGAAAGTCGAGAAAGTGGTGATTAATGTAGGGATTGGTAAGATGGTTAAGGATGATAAATTTATAGAAAAAGTCGAGAGAGATTTGAAGCTTTTATCGGGCCAAAAGGCGGTTCCACGAAAGGCAAAAAAATCGATTGCAGGCTTTAAGCTAAGAGAAGGAGTAACCATCGGATATATGGTAACTCTGCGCGGAAAGAGAATGTATGATTTTATTGAAAGACTTATTAATATCGCATTGCCGAGATCTAAAGATTTTCGAGGCATAGATTCAAGGAATTTTGACAAGACAGGCAATCTGAACTTAGGTGTAAAAGAACACAGTATTTTTCCGGAGATACACTATGAGACCCTGAAAGACATATTCAGCTTACAGATTACCGTTGTTTCAACGGTTGGAAATAGAGAGCAGGGAATTGAAATGCTGAAATTAATGGGATTCCCGATTAGGAAGAATTAAAATATTACGAATTATGGATTACGGATTATTTAGATAATTCGCAATTCTCAATTCGCAATTCGCAATTTTGGCGAAGCAAAGTACAATAGCGAGATCGAATAAAAAACCGAAATTCTCCAGCAGGATTGTTTTAAGATGTTTTTTATGTGGTCGAAAACACGGTTATATAAGAAGGTTTGGACTTTGTAGAATTCATTTTAGGGAATTAGCCAGCGAGGGATTGTTGCCGGGAATTAAAAAATCATCGTGGTAAAAAGAAGTTTACAGTTTTTAGTTTACAGTTTTTAGTAACTGTAAACTGAAAACTACAAACTAAAAACTTATTCGTGTATCCAATATCCGACATGTTAATAAGAATTAAGAATGCCCAAGCCGTAGGCAAGGAGCATGTTTCAATACCTTCATCGAGGTTAAAGCTTAAAATTGCTCAGATATTGAAAGAAAATAATTTTGTAGGCGAAGTTGAGAAGAAAAAGAGAAAGGCAAAAAAGACAGAATTTGATTATTTGTTCATCGCTCTTAAATATGATGAGGATAAGATTCCCGCAATGAATGACTTTAAGCTAATCAGCAGACCTTCGAGACATATGTATGTTAGGGCCGATGAGATTAAGCAGGTACATTCCGGATATGGAATAGGAGTACTGTCTACTTCTAAGGGCGTGATGAGTTCCAAGGAAGCAAGAAAACAAGGTTTGGGCGGAGAAATGTTATTTGAAGTTTGGTGAAGTATTTATTCAAGAGTGAAGCGATTGATTATAAATGCTTCACTCGCCTTGGGCGAGTTACGTAATGTAATCCGCCAGAGGCGGATGCTGAATTTTGTGACTATTCGTCGCAATTCAGCTCCTCATAGAAAAAATTCGCATGTCCAAGATTGGTAAAAAAACAATCCAGATACCAAAAGGAGTCGATGTAAAATTTGATAAGGGTTTGGTTACTGCAAAAGGGCCCAAGGGAGAACTTAAGATAGTTGTAAGCGAATCAATTATGGTTAGTATTAATGGTGATCAGGTCATGGTTAGCATGAAGAAAGGCAGTGACGCTTCCAATCTTTGGGGATTAACCAGGGCGTTAATTGCTAATGTAATAAAGGGAGTGAACGAGGGATTTGAAAAAACTCTTGAATTCCAGGGAGTTGGCTACAAAGCTATTGTTAAGGGGGAAGATCTTGAATTAAATCTTGGATATTCGCATCCTATACATATAAAAGCACCGTCCGGAATTTTATTTAAAGTTGAGAAAAATACGATAAAAATTATAGGCGTGGATAAAGAGTTGGTTGGGCATGTTGCTGCTGAGATAAAATCGAAAAGATTACCTGAACCGTATCGGGGTAGCGGTATTAAATATGCAGGAGAAGTATTAATAAGAAAAGCCGGTAAGAAAGCTGCTACGGCGTAGGTGTATTCAGTATCTTGTATATAGTATCTTGTATAAATTCTTAATACAAAATACAAAATACAAAATACAAAATACAGATGAATTTCAAACAAAAACGAACAAATAGAATAGTACGTCATACTAGGGTAAGAGCCAGGATTATTGGTACTAAAGATAGACCAAGAGCCTCAGTCTTTAGGAGTAATAAACACATCTTTGTTCAGCTAATTGATGATGAGGCTCATAAAACTATTTTGAGTAGCAAGATTATGGCCGTCTCGAAAAGCAAGGCAAAAGGTAGTAAGAGTGTAAAGGCTACTGAAATAGGTAAAATAGTTGCCGAAAAAGCAAAAACAGCTGGAATCAATCAGGTTATCTTTGATAGAGGCGGATATAAATATCATGGAAGAGTAAAAGCCTTGGCTGATGGATTACGATCGGGCGGAATTAAATTTTAATCCTGTTAGAAGTACGCTAGCGGGTTGAATAATATATGAGTATCCATGAAAAAATAATCAATAGTAAATTGCACTACATGGTGGCGGTAGGTGCTTTGCACTACTTCTAACGGGATGGAAAATAATACACAACAAAACAGTTATAGTAATAATCCTAATCAGGGTCAGGACAGGGGCGGTGGAAATCGAGGCGGCGGCCGAAGAGGTGGCCGAGGTTTTGGCCCCAGAGGTGCCGTTAAATCAGAATTTGATCAGAAAGTTCTTGATATTGCCAGGGTTACGAGGGTAACTAAGGGAGGAAAAAGATTCAGTTTCAGAACCACTATCGTTATAGGAGATGGTAAATCGAGAGTTGGCGTGGGAATAGGAAAGGGCAAGGATGTCGCGCAATCAATGCAGAAAGCAACAAATAAAGCTAAGAAAAACCTTATTAACGTCGTTACCTTAAATGGGACAATTCCTTATCAGGTTGAATCAAAATATAATAGTGCTGTAGTATTACTTAAGCCGGCAAAGGGTGGCGTAAAGGCAGGCGGTCCTGTTCGTGTTGTTGCTAAGCTTGCGGGCATTAAGGCTTTAACCGGAAAACTGATTCGCCGTACGAATAATAAGATAAATATTGCAATGGCAACTATCGATGCATTAAAGAAAATAAAAGCCATAAAAGAGATTCCTAAGGTTCAAGAAGTTAATTTGGTTAAATAATCATGAATCCCGTTAGAAGTACCCTAACGGGTTGTATAATATGAAAATAAATCAAACAATAATCAATAGTAGATTGCACCGCACGGTGGTAGTAGGTGCTTTGCACTACTTCTAACGGGATGAATTTAAATCAGTTAAAACCTAATACAGTCCGTAAGAGTCAGAAGAGAATAGGAAGAGGCGGAAAGCGCGGAACATACTCAGGAAGCGGAAGTAAGGGTCAGAAATCCCGTGCCGGAGCAGGTGTAAAACCTGGTTTTAGGGGTGGGGATAATCGTATTTGGCAGTTGTTTCCAAAACAACGAGGTGCTTCCAAAAAGCATGGAAATAAGTTTCCTCATAAAAAACACAGATTTTTCAGTTTGAGAAACGATAAGCCAACTGTTTTTAATTTGAGTTTTTTCAATCAATTTACTGAAAAGGAACTTATTGATACTAAATTTTTACACGAAAAAGGATTTATTCCTGATGTCAAAATTAAGATTAAAGTGCTTGGCGGCGGAGAATTGAAGAAAAAGCTTAATTTTGATGGATTTCAATTTTCAAAATCAGCAGAGAAAAAGATTACTAAGGTCGGAGGGATTATTAAGTAAATATAGCCCTCCTTCGCTAAAGCTACGGAAGGGCACTTCTTCGCTCACTAGGAAGAAATGCCTGCACTTCGTAGCTCCGAAGGAGCGAAGAAGTGGATAAGATTCTTCAAATTATTAAACGTCCGGAGCTAAGGAATAAAGTCCTGTTTATTCTAGCTTTGCTTTTGGTATCCAGAGTAGTCTCCAATATTCCGGTTCCTGCGGTTGATGCGGATAGACTTAGGGACTTTTTTGCACAAAATCAATTCTTTGGTTTAGTCAGCGCTTTTACGGGAGGTTCTTTGACCGCTTTATCTATCGGTATGCTTGGTCTGGGTCCTTACATTACAGGCTCTATTATTATGCAGCTTTTAACCATGATTTTCCCGAGCTTGGAGCAGATGTATAAGTATGAGGGTGAGGCAGGAAGAGCTAAATTTAATCAATATTCTAGGATGCTAACTGTTCCATTCGCTGCTTTGCAGGGGTTTGGATTTTTGACGCTATTATCGCGACAGGGAGTAGTTGGTCCATTGAGTACGCTCGATTGGGTTGCAACTTTAGCGACTGTTACTGCAGGTAGTATGTTTCTTGTCTGGCTGGGAGAACTTATTACGGAAAAGAATCTTGGCAATGGAGTATCATTGTTAATTCTGGCCGGTATAGTAGCAGGATTGCCCACTAGTATCCAGCAAGCCTCATTTACTTATACTGCCGATCAGCTATTTACCTATGCAGCATTTATTGTGGTTGGATTAGCCGTTGTGGTTGGGGTTATATACATATCTGAAGCCCAGAGAAATATTCCAATCAATTATGCCAGAAGAATAAGAGGTTCTAAGGTATTTGGCGGAGTTTCCACCTATCTTCCCATGAGGGTTAATAATGCCGGTGTTATCCCTATTATTTTTGCCCTATCTATTCTTCTTTTTCCCGGTATGGTGGCTAATTTTTTGGCAGCATATGATATTCCTGTAATCTCCAGTATGGCATTAAAAATAAATACAATTCTTCAATCTAATTTGTGGTATTCAACATTCTACTTTGTACTAGTTGTCGTATTCACATATTTTTATACTGCCATAACATTCGATCCTAAATCAATTTCTGAAAATATTCAGAAACAAGGAGGATATATTCCCGGTATAAGACCAGGCGTTATGACATCCCAATTTTTATCACACTTATTAACTCGCGTGACCTTGGTTGGAGCTATTTTCCTAGGTACTATCGCAATCTTGCCTAATATCGTTCAGGGTTTTACCGGAATTACTGCTTTCACAGTCGGAGGAACTTCAATATTGATTGTTGTTTCCGTGGCAATTGAGATTATGAAACAGGTTGACGCTCAGCTGTCGATGTACGAATATTAGTATTTGTCCAAGAGCAAAGCGATTGGTAACAAATGCTCAACCCCGCACTAATTTTGCCTCAAGAAATTAGATAAGCGTTAGTTTATAATTGGCTTGGAAAGTACTAGCAAAGCGCGTGGGTCGAATAGACCCATCCCTCAAGGGCGAAGCGCTTTGCTTTTGTATTTAATCGCAAAATTTAGTGCTGGGGTTAGTCCATTACCTTGACACCAACTTGAAATTTGGATAATATATGGCCATTATCGTTCGTTGAGAAGGAGGTTTGTATGTTTAAGAAATGCTCAGTGTTAGTTGTTGCATTCGCGGTATTGGTTTCACCGGTTTTTGCTCAGCAAGTTACGGAAGAATTGGTGCCTGGAAACGTTTACCTGCTGGCCAATGCTGATGATTTAGACGCCCTAGATCCTATTAGTAAAGATCTACAAGGAGAGGTATTCTTATTTTCAATAACCTTGTTTGATATAGATTTAGACAAAGAGACTTCAACAATGAAAATTAACGAGGTGGCAAAATTACCGCTTCCGACACGACCATTAATTTTAATGTCGTTGGGCCCAACTACTGTTAATTTGAGAGATTGGCAAGCCGTTGTCTTAGTTGAAATGCAAAGGTTTGTTCAAGAAATAAACGGTATAAGATATGTTTTTCGTGGAGATAACTTTCTAACTGTTTATTGTCGTGTGATTGACGCAAGTGGGAGAAGTTCATTTCAGCTCGTTTCATATAGAAAAGAGATTAAGTAATTTTTTCCGCCGAGACAGTCTTGGCCTGCTCTGCTGTGTCCGCCGTAGCATTTTGCGAAGGCTGGAAGCCCGTCGAAGGGCTTTTTTCTTTTTAAAAAAAAATGTTATCATTCTAAGGATGGAATCAAAGAAATGGGCGATGACAATTATCGGTCCGTCAGGATCGGGAAAAGGAACACAGGCGGAATTACTAGCCGAGAAATTCGGTCTTATTCATTTTGAAACATCTAGGGTTATTGAGGAAAAATTTAAAAATGCAGATCCGAATGATGAAGTTATAATGCGTGAAAAGAAGTTTTTCCAATCAGGAGAACTCAACACTCCCGAGTTAGTAATGGAATGGACTATGGATAAAGTTAAAGAGCTGGCTAGAAAAGGACAGGGATTCGTGATGAGCGGTTCCCCAAGGACTATGTTCGAAGCTGAGGGCGAGCTGCCCGTTTTTGAAGAACTGTACGGTAGAGATAACTTCAAAGTAATTCATCTTAATCTAAGTAAGGAGGAGTCAATAAAAAGAAACTCCGGCAGAAGGATATGCGAGGCTAATAGGCATACAATTCCTGATTTTCCAATATTCAAGAATATAACAACCTGTCCAAAAGACGGCAGTCCGCTTTTGAAGCGTGAGCTTGATACCCCTGATACCATTGGTGTCAGATATGAAGTTTATTTAAGACGAACTCAGCCTATTCTTTCTTTTTTGGCAGATCAGGGATACTCTGTTCTGGAGATAGAAGGTGAGCAGGATATAGATAAGGTATTTAAGGACATAATTGCCGGACTAGGCGAGAATTAAGATGTATTATGTATTATGGGTATAAAGATAAAAACGGAAGAAGAAATAGGGATAATAAAAGAGGGTGGTGCGATTCTGGCAAAGATATTGAAGGAACTATCCAATGCAGTCAGGCCAGGTATAACCACTAAAGATTTAGATAAGCTCGCTCGGGAGCTTGTTTTTAAATTTGGAGCCAAGTCATCGTTCTTCAATTATGATGGCTATCCTGCTTATCTGTGTGCATCCATAAATGACGAGATTGTTCACGGAGTTCCTTCGGATAGAAAACTAGAGAAAGGTGATTTATTAAAATTAGACATGGGTGTTTTATGGAAAGGTTTTAATACCGATTCGGCGGTTACCGTTATTGTCGACTCAAAGCTTGCTTTTGATAAAAAAGCTTTACTGAAAAGAAAATTAATAAATGTAACCCGCGAATCATTAGAAATTGGAATTAAGATGGCAACGGTCGGAAACACTCTCGGCGATATCGGTTCAGCTATACAAAAATATGTAGAGAAAAATGGTTTTGGAGTTGTGAGAGATTTAGTAGGGCATGGTGTTGGCAGAGAACTTCATGAGGATCCGCAGGTCCCTAATTACGGAAAGGCAGGTCAGGGTATGAAACTTGTTTCCGGAATGGTAATTGCAATAGAGCCGATGGTGGTAACGGGTGATTGGGCCATCAAAGACGGGGATGACGGATTCACATTTAAAACAAAGGACGGAGGACTAGCCGCCCACTTTGAGCACACGGTAGCGGTAACAGAGAAGGGACCGATTGTTTTGACGCGGTAATTAGGTGTTCAAATTTTGATAAAAAAATCCCAGCTTGCCGCTGGGTTGCAGTTTCTACCGAAAAGGCTTGCCGCTCATCTCTGGTAGGACTGCTAATCTAGGCAAATCGTAGCATATGTAGAATCGGGCAGTCAAGAGCCCGAGGTAATATAAGTTGGATATGATATAATCAAATTATGACTGAAGAAAAAGAAACAAAACCCGCCCATGTTCATGGAATGAACTCTGGCGAGGCAAAAAAAGAAGATATTCATGGTTCACCAATTGTAACTCGCTGGGTGCATAAGCATAGGACGACTGCTAAATGGGTTGCAAAGGGTTTAGTTGCCGGAGCGGCAGCACTTTCGTATTATTTAAAAAAACAGGAGGAAAAAATAGAAAGGGAAGAGAAGAAAGAGAAAAGTGGATAATTATTTGCTGGCATTAGCGTGCTATATGCTATAATTAAACCTGTTAAATTAATATTTAAATATGCATAAACAAAATAAATCAGTAATGAGTCCGGATAGAGTATTGTCTTTGGTCGTTCTTTTATTGTCGCTTTTTATGATTCTTGGTAGCGCGTACCTAAGCTACGCTCAGACTAAAATACAGGAGTACACTCTGGAAGTTAAGAAAGATAGCGATACTAGGGTAATGGAATTAACATCGGCAAGACAACAGGTTCTTGGTGTAACAGATGAAGAGGGCGAGGAGGGAAGTGTCACGGAATTAGTCGATGAAGAAACAGACTAGACAGTGTTTTCCTGTGAAATACTATCCCCATTGACTTTTAATGGCCTATTTTGCTATAATATACCTACAATAAAACAGATGTTAACTTACATACAAACTAATAAAACAAGCGGCTGAAGACGTCCACTTTTTGTGCGTATTCTGTGAGGCCGCCATGGGCGGCGTTTTCATTATTTAGTCCGCGAGCGTTAAGCGAGTGGCAACTAAATAATGACCCCGCTCCATCTGGGCGGTAAGCATGGTGATAGAAGGGAAAAAAGCCGAAGGCGGATTTGTAAATTTAATAAAAGTATTTAGAATGACCTTGATTCCAGATGGGGCGTGGGTTCGTGGATTATACAATATTGACTTCCGATGACTGATTTAATAAAGTTAGTCACTGGCAGTTAATGCAAGCAATTTAAAAACTGAACTAAAGTATCATTCCATTAAGAGTTATATTTCTTTTAGTGGAAGAGCGGGTTTATCCCGTTAGAGAAAAGTTGCTGCAAGCGACTGAAGTTGTGCCTTCGGCACAGCGTTCTCTAAATGGGATTAAAAAATAATCCCGGTTAGAACTAACGGTCGTCTAAGGACGACACTACTTCTAACAGGACAAGTAAAATAGGAAATTGCGTGGACATTACTCATTAAATTAAGGGCGTATGGAGGATGCCTTGGCACATAAAAGCGATGAAGGTCGTGGCGTGACTGCGATAAGCTTCGGGGAGCCGTCTAGCAGGCTTTGATCCGGAGATTGCCGAATGGGGAAACCCAATCAAGTAAACCTTGATTATCCCACACATAACTTTGGATTGCGTTAAAAGCGCTTCTGGGGTGCAAAAGCACCTATCCAAAGTTATGTGTGGGAAGTACACCTGGTGAAGTGAAACATCTCAGTAGCCAGAGGAAAAGAAAACGAAGAGATTCCGTAAGTAGCGGCGAGCGAAAGCGGAGTAGCCCAAACCTACTTGCCTCACCTTTGTTCGGCAAGAATTTACAATTACCAATTTACAATTTTCAATAAATTTTCAATGACTAAATTTTAAAATTTAAGAATTGAAACATTCAATAAAAATTGAAAATTAAAAATTGAAAATTCCGAGCATAGGCGAGGTAAGTGGGGGTTATAGGGGTAGAACATTTGAATTTTTAACACTGTGCTTTCGAGGACGGTGTTAAAGATTTAAAAGAAGTTACAAATTGGATTGTTAGCAGAATGGCCCTGGAACGGCCAACCAAAGAAGGTGAAAGTCCTGTAAGCGAAAACAACTCCAACTTCTGTTTTACTGGGGTCACACCGAAGTTATTATTCGTAACGAAATTTGTAAATTTGAGACGAGATGAAGAGAAAATTTTGAGGATATAGTTATAACTATTTTGAAAAATTTTCTCAAAATCGTAGTCCGAATTTATAAATTGCAGTAGAATGGATAGCTTCGGCGTGACCCCTTTACCTGAGTAGCTCGGGATTAGAATGTCCTGAGTGAATTTGCCCATACTACTGGGTAAGGCTAAATATTTTATGTGACCGATAGTGAACCAGTACCGTGAGGGAAAGGTGAAAAGAACCCCGGTGAGGGGAGTGAAATAGTAACTGAAACCATATGCCTACAAAGAGCAGGAGTCCAGCTGTAGATTTACTGCGGACGTTAATACTTGATTTTATGTGACTAGAAAGTTAGTGCATGAAATAAAAGAAAAGACGTATTTAGTAAATCTACGGCTGGATGACTGTGTGCCTATTGAAGAATGACCCAGCGAGTTTATTTAAACGACACTATAAGTTCCTATGGAACGTATGGATAGGGAAACCAAGTGTTAAAAGCGCGAATTCCAACTCAAATTTTTAGATTTAAAAAAGTGTACAGTAAGTACACTCTGAAAAGTTAAAATTATTTAATCTGGAAATGTTCGATCCTGAGTAGGATAACGGATGTAAGAGATTGCATCCATTACTATTAGTAATGAAAGTATAATGCCTAGGAAAATAAAGAAGCCCATGCTGCACCTCCTTGGGTACTTTATAAATTTATATTACTTTTGTTACTTTGTCAAGAGTCTAAAAATTTGAGTTGGATATGTCGTTTAGATAAGACCCGAAGCCAGAGCGAGCTAACCATGACCAGGATGAAGCTTCGAGAAATCGAAGTGGAGGTCCGAACCAATTGGTAGCGCAACGCCACCGGATGAGTTGTGGTTAGAAGTGATAAGCTTATCGAGCCTGGTAATAGCTGGTTCTCCCCGAAATGCCTTTAGGGGCAGCGATACATAGTAATAGAGGGGGTAGAGCACTGAGTGGTTTGCCGTGCCCTTTTGGGTAGGTTTACCAAACAAACTCCGAATACCTCTAGAGACCTCTACCATGATAATATCTGAAGCGAAGTTTTTATTTTGCTAGCGAGGCGAAATAAAAATTCTGAAGAATAGTTGGTGTTATTCTGAAGAATTTCTATAAAGCCGTAGCAGTAAAATAGAAATTGTAGCCAGATGGTTATTATGGGAGAGGTCTCAAAATGTGTGTCAGTGAGTACGCGGGGGCAAAGCTTCGCGTACGCGAGGGAAAGAGCCCAGATCACAAATTAAGGTCCCAAAATCTATGCTAAGTGTTAAAGGAAGTGTTTCGCCTTAGACAGGTAGGAGGTTGGCTTAGAAGCAGCCATCCTTCAAAGAGTGCGTAATAGCTCACTACTCGATTTCCATCCTTCGGGATGGGCGAGGCGAGATGCGCCGAAAATGTAACGGGGCTAAGCATAGTACCGAAATTGTGGATTTGTTCCGCCTCGGCGGAACAAGTGGTAGGGGAGCGTTTCCAACTGCTGTGAAGGCCGACTGTGAAGTCGACTGGAGCGTTGGGAAGGGAGAATGCTGGGATGAGTAACCGCAATTGTGATGAAAACTCACAACGCCGAAAGCCTGAGGTTTCCTCCGCGATGGCAATCATCGGAGGGTTAGGCGGCCCTAAGCGTAACCCCGCCGTTGAAGAGCACTTGTTGCTTCGCAACTAAAAGCGAAGTTTACATGTTGTTTCGTTTAGCATTTAGCTCTGTGGAATATCACAGCGTTAGCTGGTGCTTTTCAACGGCGGGGGATCGCGATGGCCAGCAGGTTAATATTCCTGCCCCGCGTATATATTCTATGGGATGACGGATGAAATAAGACCGAGCACATTATTGGATTTGATGTCGTCTATTTGTAGGATGCCTGCCAGGTAAATCCGGTAGGAGCCGCAAGGCACATCCGATAATAGAAGAGACTGCCGTAAGGCAGGATTCGGTTGAAGAGGGTCCCAAGAAAAGTCTCTAGAAGAACCCACTACAGAGCTTTTGCTCGTAGCGAAATTGCAGAATTTTGAGTGAGAATCGAGAAAATTATCGAAGCATAGCGGTGACTATGCTGAGATAATTTTCGATGATTCGTAACCGAAATTCTGCGATTGCAGTAGAGTGGAAAGCTCTGCAGTGGGTTCTATTATATACGCGTCCGTACCGCAAAACCGACACAGGTAGGCTGGTGTGAATACACCAAGGCGAACGAGTGATTATTGGCTAAGGAACTCGGCAAAAAAGTGGCCGTAACTTAGGGATAAGGCCTACCAGCCGTAGATTTAATTTTTGATTTATGATTTCGTGTAAGTATGTTTTGTGTTTATATCATACAACATAGTGAAACTAGAGAAATTTATATAGGTAAAACCAGTGACTTAAAAAAGAGATTAGTGGAGCATAATGCTGGTTAGCAAGTAGCTACAAAAAGAAAAAATGGTAAATGGATTTTAGTTTACGCTGAAGCTTATAGAAATAAAAAGGATGCAGATAATAGAGAGCTTAAACTTAAACAACATGGAAGTAATAAGCGCTGGTTAATTGATCGAATTAAGAATAGTTTGATCGAAAATTAAATCTACGGCTGGTTGCAACAAAAGAGCCCCTGGCGACTGTTTATCAAAAACACAACTCCGTGCTAAGCCGAAAGGCGCTGTATACGGGGTGACGCTTGTCCGGTGCCGGAACGTTAACGGTTGAAGTGTCCCACACATAACTTACGATAGTATTAGTAAGGTAATACATCATCGAAGATATTCGCGAGTTATGTGTGGGATGCAGAGGCCCGAAGCGCCGGTGAACGACGGCGATAACTATAATCGTCTAAAAGTAGGTAATTTACTGCTTTTATAAAATCTGACTATATGCTGGAAAGTCTGTGGATAGAATCCTATAGTATCGAGAACTACGACATGGTAATATAATACCATGCGTAAAAATGTTTCTCGTGCAGACAATCAGCAGGAAAGATTAAGACTTGAAGGTTGGATAAGTGGTTTTGTTGATGGCGAAGGATGCCTCACTATAAGTATTATTCGAAATCATTCAGTAACTACTAAGATTGGTTGGCAAATATTTCCAGAGTTTATAGTGAGTCAAGGTGAGAAAAGTAGGGCCGCATTGAAAAGAATTGAAAAGTTCTTTGGGTGTGGTTACATAAATCTGAATACTCGCCATGATAATCATCATGAACAAATGTTGAAATATTGTGTCCGATCAATTCATGACCTTGATAAAAAAATTATTCCTTTTTTTGAACGAAATAGGTTGAGAACTTATAAATATAAGGATTTTCAAGTATTTCGTAAAATCATTAAACTAATGATAGCCGGAAGGCACAAATCAGAGAAAGGATTAAATAAAGTACGATCTTTAATTCAAACCATGAATAGGAGAAAGTACATGAAAGTATTAAAATCCTCAGAGACTATACGTCAGAATCGACCTCTCGCGTCAAAATAGAGGCGATAAGATATAGTCCGACCTTCGTGGCGACATGAAGAGGTGAGTAGAAATATTTACCCAATTCTAGGTTCCGAATATCGGTTTCTAGATTTAGTAACATATTTGAGCGAAGTACCTTGTGGGGTAAGTTCCCACGCGCATGAATAGCGCAACGACTGGGGGACTGTCTCAGCCAATAGCTCGGTGAAAATGCAATGTCAGTAAAGATGCTGACTACCCGCACCAAGACGGAAAGACCCCGGAAGCTTTACTGTAGCTTGGTATTGGTCTACGAGTTGTTATACGTAGCGTAGTGAGTAGCCTTTGAAGTGTTCCTCTCGGGGAGCATGGAGGCGCCAATGAAACACTCATTTTAACGATTTGTAGCTCTAACCGGTCCCGCCCTTTCAGGGTGTGGCTTATGGCTTGGTAAATGTTTCTGAGTAATCGGAAGTTTTATCATCCCATAATTGCCATCGCTTGAAAGGGCTGGATCGAGACAGTGCCTGGCGGGCAGTTTAAGTGGGGCACTTGCCTTAAGGCGGTTTATTACTTAACCGCGTGGGGCGGTCTAATAGTAATATTAGACGCAAATTCAGCTGTATGCTGGAACAACTGTTTCTTAAATGAATGTAGGGTTTAAAGTACCTTGCAAGGCGAAGGTTCACGTGGAGGAACTTCCACGGGAATCGCCTCTGTCGAAAGGTGAAAATCTTTAAACGCAGTCAACCAGCAGGGAAGTCTTCCGTTCAAATTTTTGGAAATAAAAAAAGCGTATTTAACGCTTTAGAAAAGTTTTTTGAACTTCCTTGTCAAGATAGTTCAGATATCTGTGAAATTGATAAAATTGATAAAGAGTATATATTGCTAATCCAGTCCATCCGATTAGAAGTGTTGTAAGAATTCTATCTTCAGTATGTTCAGTCATGTACCCTCCAAACTTAAAAAACTTTCATTGATAGTATCAAAGTTAAAAAAATTTAGCAAGGTTTCCAAAAATTTGAACGGAATGACCCCTCAACGACTATACGCTGAACCTCCTTACAAAAGGAGAATGATATAGTCTGAACTCATGGGCGACCATGAGAGACAAACAGAAATGTTCTGTCCCGCAATTTAATTGCGAGTAACACAATTGCCTAAAAAGTAATGGAGGCGTACATCAAGGTCAGCTAGCTGCGGATGGAAATCGCAACGATAGTGCAAACGCATAAGCTGGCTTAACTGCAAGACGGATGTGTCGCGCAGATGCGAAAGCATGTGTTAGTGAACCGACTCTTACTCGTAGGAGTGGAGAAGATCATCAGATAAAAGCTACTCCGGGGATAACAGGCTGGTACCACCCGAGCGTCCATAGCGACGGTGGTGTTCGGCACCTCGATCATCGAACCGAAAGTCGAGGATAAACTGACTCATAACGGTGGAGTCCTAACTAATATAATGCTAAAATTAGTTATGGATAACATCGTGGGAAGTCCGATTGTAATATCTAAGTTTGAGGCCAGAAAATGGTCTCAAAATAAACTAAATCTTGAACTAACCAAAGATCAATTTTCGCTTATCGTCGGTTCGCTATTAGGCGACGGCACAATGCGTATTGGTCAGGGAGCTATTAATGCCAATTTTAAAGTTGAGCATGGCTTGATGCAAAAAGATCTAGTTATATCTAAGTATGAGATTCTTAAACCATGGGTTTTAACTAAACCTAAGATTAGCTATCGATATAACATCGATGGCAGTAAATACGAAAAATCGTGGTGGTTTAGGACAGTAAGACATTCTAAATTAACAGAGATACGAAAAACTTTCTATCCTAATGGTAAAAAGATAATTCCTCAAGCAATAGATGTTTGGCTAAGCACACCAGCATTAGCTTGGTGGATTATGGATGACGGTTGCTATTCTAAATCGAAAATTGATATTAGCACCTATTCCTTCGCATTAGCTGAAGTAGAAAGATTACTTAAGCTGATTAATCACAAGTTCTCTGTGACAGGTAAATACTTTAAAGACCGTGATAAAGGATTTAGAATGTACTTTAATACTACTGAGACTAAAAGGCTCGTTGATCTAATTGAGCCATATGTAATTGATTCGATGAGATATAAGATAGGATATTCAAGGACCCCGTAACGACTTAATCCTGAGTTTATCGAAGGGTTAGATAATTAGTGAAGAGATAACGTCAACGGCTAATTATAAAACGTCAGTCTCGTTATTAAAATATCGAGAAAGGTATAGTCTATACTATTAGTAATAATAGGTAATTATGGTCGGCTCGACCTATCCTGGGACTGAAGAGTGGTAATTAAACCTTCTTTCCCTAAAAGTAATTTTAGGGTAATTTGTAAAATTTTACAAAACCTGTCTATGAAATAATAGGCAGGGAAACTAGCTCAAAACGGTGGAGTCCTTGTCAATATCTTATTTGAAGGTTCCAGGTGGAACTGTTAAAATAAATATATGAAGGATGTTACCGTAGGAAAGAGGCCGAGAAATGATTTAAGCGAAGCGTATATTGCCGGATTTTTAGACGGCGATGGAGCTATTAGTGCAATTATCGAAAGGCATCCAGAAAAGAAATATGGATTCAGAGTTAGAGTATGTCTTGATTTCTATCAACACAAAGATAACATAGGTGTTCTTCATCATATTCAAAAATATTTTGGTGAAGGTTCTCTGGGTAAATCAATAAGAAATACCCATAAATTATCTTTAAGAAATCAGAATACTTTAAAAATGATCCTGCCACTATTGCATAAATATGTAATAGTGAAGAAAAGACAAATCGAAATTGCATTGAATATACTTAGTAGAACTATCGCAACAAAAAGCGACCTTATCAAGGTTGCTAAGTTGGCAGATAAATTAAGTAGTCTGAACATTCGTTCTAAGAATATTAGAAAGAACAGCTCAAAAATCATTTCTTAAACCTCTCCTCTAACGACTGATTCCCGATCTTAATTGATTGAGGATGAGATAGCCCTCTTATAATAATGGCTATCACACGGCTAGCACCCTAATCTCGCCAAGATGGCGGAAAGGGTGAAGGTATAGTCTGCGCTTATAGTAATATAAGAAAATATCGATTACGATATTTGTAACGTCGCTCGGACATTGCGTAATTTGTTTACGCATGCTCCTCGCTCGTTAAAATAATGTGAGGCCCCAAGGGTTTGGCTGTTCGCCAATTAAAAGGTTACGCGAGCTGGGTTCAAACCGTCAAAATTGAACACGAGGAGTCCCGTAAAATTGCTATCGCAATCACGGGATGAATAAAAACACGGCGGCCCTTGGCAGTAACGTCAAGGAGCAAATCCCTCCTTCGCCAAAAGGCTATGGAGGGTGATAAAATCGACTCATATCGGAGAAATCTTATTGTTTCATAACCAACCGAAACAAAGACAATTCCGAGGGAAGTCTTCCGTTCAAATTTTTGGAAAATAAAAAAGAGCAATGTCTGCTCTTTACCTAGATAGACTAAATAAAAAAACCATCTTCACGTATGTTCCTATAAAGTACTTTAATAAATGGGGCGCGGCCCAAAGTATCGTGTTTTTTAAAGTAACAATAATCCCAAAAGGATCCCAGAATCTGCAGAAAAAGACCTAGTATAAACAAGCCTGCAGCAGCGCCAAGGGGAAGCAGGAACGTAAGCACAAGAATTTCTCGCATTTTAGACACCTCCTGAGTGCTAGTGAGAAGATTAACATGTTATTTTTTATTAGTCAAGTTTCCAAAAATTTGAACGGAATGACCCCGTAGAGACTTGTTGAGATAGACTCAACGGGCGTTATGATATATCATAACGCAACACGTCGATATGCCATTGTAATAAAGATATTCAGTTTGAAAATTTTAAATTTTAAATTGAAAATTCATTGCAAAGCAATGGTATGTGGTATAGTCCATACTCTTAGTAATGAGAGAAGAAGCAAACAAGGTTTTGGCCTCCTAGTTTTCTAGGAACCTAATGGCTAATAACCTAGTAAGCTAATTTAAGCGTGAGACAGGTTGGTCCATATCTGGTGTGGGCGTTGATACTTGAGGAGGGTTGTCATTAGTAAAGTATTGCTACTTCATGCAGTAATGCATGATGATAATTCGGCTAATAACGGTGAAGGCTCTTGTTTGCTATGCAATTCGGTCCGATAAGCATAGATCAAAACAGGCAAAAGTTAATACCGTGGGAAGTCACCCGCTCAAATTTTTGGAGAATAAAAAGCACCGGTTATTTTTCGGTGCCTGACAATTTACCCAATAGGTACAGTTGTAAGATACGAAACACGATGGCCGTGATACAAATGATAACAGTGATAGTAAGTGGTGCCCCGGCAGCTCTTGCAAAGCTACTCAGTACTACGACAAGAAGAAATAAAATATAGCCATCAAAGTTCTTAATAAATCTTAGCATCTCTACTAACTCCTTTGTTGTAAATATCCAGAAGTTACTGGATTTGATAATATTAGCAAATAGATAGAGATTTGTCAATAGTAAAAATTTTGACTCCAAAAATTTGAGCGGTTTGACCCCGTAACGACTTAGTCCCGCCATGGTGGGACTGGATAGCTAGTGAGGAGATAATGTCAAAGATTAGCTATAATATGCCGATCCCCAATCTTTTAATAGAGGGGAAAGATATAGTCTGCACATATAGTGATATATGAATTTGCGACGAGAGGACCGTGATGAACGAACCTCTGGTCTACGAGCTGTCCTGCCAAGGGCAGTGCTCGGTAGCTATGTTCGGTTCTGATAAGCGCTGAAAGCATATAAGCGCGAAGCAGGCTCCAAGATTAGGTATCATAGATTCGTTGTAGACTACGACGTTGATAGGGCTTAGGTGTAAGCACAGTGATGTGTTTAGCCAAGAGCTACTAATAAATCATAAAAATTATTGGGTAATGTTCACACAATTTCCTGTTTACTACTAATTACTAATTAGTACGAATATACGAATAAGAAAAATCTATTATTGGTATATTTGTAAAGATTAGTAAATTCGTAGGGGAATGATTATTTTAACCGCTTTTGATACTTTACAATTTTAGTGACATCTTAAGAGGGCGACTCGGCGTTGAAACTCACGCATCGCCCTTAGGGTCAGTCGAGGAAAGACCGGCTAAGGCCGTGATCCCGCGGCTGACCCGCCTTCTTAAGGTGTCATTAAAATATCTGTCCTCCTGCGCCAATCCTAGGGAGGATCAAAATTATAAATTTTGACAATTTCTGAAAGGATTGTTGCTTGCCCTGAGCTTGTCGAAGGGCTAAATTATAGAAGCGCAATCTTTATCGTTACTATAAGGCGACTTTAAAAAAACAGAATTATTTTCGTAGTTATTATAAGGGAACTATACCGCAAGTGCTCCACCTGATCCCATTCCGAACTCAGAAGTGAAATCTTGCATGGCCCATGATAGTCAGATTTATCTGGCGAAAGTAGGTAGTTCCCCTATAATGATTGTGAAATAATTCTGTTTTTTAGTTGGTGCTCTCTGCCTGCCGGCAGGCATAATAGCTTCGATTTTCGCTTGCGAAATATAGTAGAATATGGTATTATAAAAGCCGGTTCCTTATTGCTGGAGGATCAGATGATTAAGCATCGCGATTTTGTCAATGCTCCAATCTGGCCTGAACCGCAGGCGGTTTTTGTTGATGTTGTTGAAGTTATCGAAAGAGGTCTATTTAAAGGTCTACTTATTGGAGCGATCATTAGTGCTGTGGCAATTTGTTTTGCGAGTCGAAAATTTAAGGGCTAGGCCCCCTTTTTGTTTTATACTAGATACAAAATACAAGATACGATATACTGTTTATATGCCCAAATTATCTCCCCGTGTAGTTCGTAGAGCTGTAATTCTTATGGTCTTTCTTGCCGTCTTCTTTCTGTTTGGCTATGGAACGAAAAAATTAACTGAAACACCGCCAAGCTGTACAGACGGCATTAAGAATGGAGAAGAGGAGGGTGTGGATTGCGGATTATTTGCCTGTAATAATTATTGTGAACCCGATCTTGCCGCTCCGACGATTGTACAGACAAAGTTAATAGAAGCCGGAAAAGGTGACTATGATTTTGTTGCGGAGATATTAAATCCTCATCCGAACTTTGGTGCTTCAGAAGTTAGCTATGATCTGATTTTTCAAAATGATGCCGGAGAAGAAGTTTTAAGCAGGAGTGGTGTTTTTTATATACTTCCGGGCCAGACTAAATTTCTTATATTGCCGTCACTTACAACCGAGAATAATGTTAAGAGTATAGAATTTAAAGTATTGACTGCTAAATGGCAAAGAGCCGATTTCCTCGAGGGCATGAATTTTACAACTAAGAATGTTAAATATGTTAAATCTTCTGACGGGGTCTCCAGTTATCTTGAAGGGATTATCTCTAATAATTCCGATATTGATTTTAATCTTGTGGATATAGACGTCATTTTGTATAATTCGCGAGGACAAATAATAGGAGTTAATAAGACGGACGTAAGAACTCTGAGTTCCGGTTCAGAAAGATATTTTATGGTTAAGTGGCCATTTGCTCTCGGAGATAATGTAGCTAAATATGTAGTTAATATATCAACTAATCTTTTCTTGGATCTAAACTATATAAAACGCTACGGCTCTACTCCGGAGAGGTTTCAGGAATATAAGAAAAAATAGCGGTCATGCCTCATATATTAAGATTGACAAAAACCTATTTTAGGGAGATTGATTTGCCGCTATTTAATTTAGTAGCGATATTATCATTCATTAGTATAGTCAATATGTATGGATTGTCAGGATTCGGTAATGGTATTTTTAATAAACAGGTTTTATATATCGTCATCGGTATTGTTGTAATGATAATCTTCTCATTCTTTAATTATCGTTATTTTAAAAATTATTCAGCATTCGTTCTGATAGTATATCTGATATCAATTTTCTTATTGATTGTAACTTTTTATTCTAGATCGGTGAGGGGGACGAACTCATGGATAGTTTTTGGACAATTTACTTTCGAACCGGCTGAGCTGACTAAACTTTGCCTGATTATTCTTATGGCAAAGTATTATTCGCAGAAACATATCCATATATATCAGTTAAGACATATTATTGCTTCAAGTATCTATTTTGTTATTCCGGCAGTAATAATGATTAATCAACCAGACCTAGGTTCAACTATAATTTTGGGTTTGATATGGGCAAGTTTGCTTCTTGCGGCCGGAATTAGCAAAAAACAAATCATTGCAATGGTGTTAATAGCATTGGTCATAGCATTCTCAGCATGGTTTCTTGTTCTAAAACCGTATCAGAAGACACGGATACTATCTTTTATTAATCAGAGCGAAGATCCACGGGGTGCCGGTTATAATTTAATTCAATCTAAAATAGCGATCGGCTCGGGCTTCTGGTTGGGTAACGGACTAGGGAATGCATCCCAGGCTAATTCGGGATTTCTACCGGAGCCTTATAATGATTTTATATTTGCCGCCTTTGCTGAACAGTTTGGTTTTGTCGGTATTTTAGTCATTATGATTTTAGTGACGGGGCTCGTTTATAGAGTGTTATCTATTGGATCTACCACATCTTCTAATTTCGGTAAGTTATTCTCGGTGGGAGTGGCTGTGTTTATATTCTCACATGTTATTGTAAGCTCCTCGGTCAATATAGGATTAATGCCAGTTACGGGATTACCTTTTCCATTTATGAGTTCTGGCGGAAGCAACTTATTTTCTATTATGGCCGGACTGGGGATCTTACAAAGTATAAAGAGATACGGATAATTAATGACAAATTACCAATGATAAATGACCAAAAATATCAAATTAAGTTTTCTGCTTTGACATTTGAACTTGGAATTTGATTTGTCATTCGTCATTTGACATTGTAAAGACCCATGAAGCTCGCGTTGATGCTAAAAGAACAAAACTCACTGGAAATTCACCTTGAGGGTAAAGGCGGTAAGGCTGGGGCTGAGTCCTTGACTATTAGTCAAGAATTTGATAAACTGTTAATAAGTTCTATTGACAAGATATGGATAAGGAATACAATGGATAGACTGTCTTTAAAAGCCCTTAAAATAGAGGGTAAAATCAATAAAAAGGCAGTTTTTGGTATAATTCTAGGGGCAGTTAATGCTGGGCTTGAGGCTTAATGTACTATCCCACCTCTTTATTTTCAGGAGAGATGAGATAGTAATTTAAACCCGAATTTGGCTGGATTTTTTAATTAAACTTTAAATATTTATTGAGCCGTAAACCTTATCGGAGGAGTTTTCTTTTGTCGCTATTTTGTCCAAGCAGTGAATTAATCTATTTGACGAAACGATTGGGTTCAAGATTACGACCCTGTCCCTATAAGCTTTTGCATAAAGGATTAAGCAGATTTATAAATAATAAGTTATAATTTTTTATGAAATAATAATATACGGGCCTAAAGGGCGGGGTACTGCATTTTGTAGCTATTTACTACATCTGCTCCGCTCATAGACAAAATGCGTAAAATATTCTCAAAATATCCCATAGATACCTATGAAGCTCCGAACTTCGTCCAGGTTCAGCTGGATTCTAATAAGTGGTTTTGGGGTGTGGGTCTTAAGGAATTGTTAAAAGACGCATCTCCAGTCACTGATTGGACTGGTAAAGAGCTGGAATTAAGCTTTTTAGATTTTAAGCTGGAAGAACCAAAGTATAATGAGCGGTTATCTGTTGAAAAGAATGTAACCTATGAAGCGCCATTAAAAGTTAAGATAGGGTTAAAAAATAAGAAGACTGGTAAAGAGCAGGAACAGGAATTATTTTTGTCGGATTTCCCGCTCATGACTCCTCGGGGAACTTTTATTATTAATGGGGTTGAACGCGTTGTCATCTCTCAGCTTATTCGAAGTCCTGGTGTCTTCTTCTCTCTTTCCAGAACAGGAAAATATAAGAGATTGTTCGGAGCTAAACTTATTCCTTCCCGTGGAGCTTGGCTCGAGTTTGAAACCGAAAATAACGGTGTTATTTCGGTTAGAATAGATAGAAAAAGAAAAATAGCCGCAACTGCATTATTGCGTGCCTTTGGCATTACTACCGATGATGAAATAAAGAAACTTTTTGAAGATGTAGATACTGACCCTAATACAAAATATATTCTGGCGACTATCCTTCAGGATCCTTCCTCGAATCAGGATGAAGGATTAATGGAGTTGTATAAAAGAATCAGGCCTGGTGATCCGGCAACTGTAGATAATGCCAAGCAGATGATCCAGAGTATGTTTTTCAATTTTTCTCGTTATGACCTATCGCGTGTAGGAAGGTTTAGAATGAATAAAAGATTTGAACAGAATTTGGATATTGAAAATGAGAAAAGCAGAGTGCTTAGACCTGAAGATATTGTTTTAGTCTTACGCGAAATAATTAAATTGAATAATACTCTGGATGCTGAACCTGATAATATTGACCATCTAGGTAATAGACGAGTAAAAACTCTCGGCGAACTTTTGCAGGACAGATTGAGAATAGCCTTTGCAAGAATGGAGAGAAATATAAAGGACAGGATGAGTACTTCGGATTTGGCTACTGTAATGCCGTCTCAGATTGTTAATTCAAGACCATTCGTCGCTGCAATTAAAGAATTTTTCTCTTCAGGTCAGCTTTCTCAATTCATGGATCAACACAATCCGTTGTCAGAGCTTGAGCATAAGCGCAGATTATCTGCTCTAGGGCCAGGAGGTTTGACCCGAGAGAGGGCAAGCTTTGATGTGCGCGATGTACATCCCTCGCACTATGGAAGAATATGTCCTATTGAAACTCCAGAAGGACCAAATATCGGTTTAGTTGGTCACTTGGCTTTATATGCAAAGATATCTCCTCTTGGATTTATACTGACTCCTTACAGAAAGGTGGTTAATGGCAAAGCGACTAATGATGTCGTATATATGGATGCGGTTGAAGAGGAAAAATATGCCATTGCTCAAGCTGGTGTTCAGGTGGATAAAAACAATAAACTTGTTGGCGATAAGATTATGGCCAGAATTAATGGTGAACCGGGAACTGTTGAGCCGGAAAATATTCAATACATGGATATTTCTACAAGACAGCAATTTTCAGTTGCTACTTCTCTTATTCCTTTTCTGGAGCACGATGATGCCAATAGAGCATTAATGGGATCTAATATGCAAAGACAAGCCGTACCTCTTATTAAGCCCGAATCTCCCTATGTCGGAACAGGTATAGAAGCTAAGATTGCTATTGATTCCGGGATGGTAGTAGTAGCTCCGGAAGCCGGAGTAATCAAGGAGGCTGATGCTGCTCATATTATTTTAAAGACTGAGAAGGGAAAAGAATATGAATTTAACATGCTTAAATTTGCCCGTTCAAATGCTTTTACATCTTTAAATCAAAGACCGATTGTAAGAAAGGGAGTCAAAGTAAAGAAGGGGCAGGTTTTAGCTGATGGACCGTCAACCGATCAAGGTGAGTTGGCATTGGGAAGGAATATAGTCGTTGCATTTATGTCTTTTGAGGGTTGTAATTTTGAAGATGCTATTGTTCTGTCAGAAAGATTGGTAAAAGATGATGTATTCTCCTCTATTCATATTGAAGATTATTCTACCGATGTCAGAGAAACAAAACTGGGCCCTGAGGTAACGACTTATGATATTCCAAATGTTGCAATGGAGAGATTGAGCGACCTTGATCCTGAAGGTATTGTCAGAGTCGGAGCTGAAGTTAGATCGCAGGATATTTTAATAGGTAAAATTTCTCCTAAAGGGGAGAGCGACTTAACGGCAGAAGAAAGACTGCTAAGGGCTATATTCGGAGAAAAATCACGAGATGTTAAGGATAGCTCGCTAAGACTTGATTATGGCAAGCAGGGAAGAGTGGTTGGAGTAAAGATTTTTTCAAGAGATGAAGGAGATAAGCTTGATGCAGGAGTGATAAGAAGAATACAGGTTTCTGTTGCTGAGTTAAGAAAAGTACAGGTTGGAGATAAGCTTGCCGGTCGACACGGTAACAAGGGTGTAATTTCCGTAATATTACCCGAGGAAAATATGCCTTTTTTGGCCGATGGTACTCCGGTAGATATCGTATTAAGTCCGTTGGGTATTATTTCTCGTATGAATATTGGACAGGTATTGGAATCTCATCTTGGTATTGCCGCTAAAAAACTTGGCTATAAGGTTGCAACTCCATCAATGGCCGGTCCGACTGAAGAGACCATTAAAGAAGAGCTTAGGAAAGCTGGATATCCTGAAGATGGAAAGATGCAGCTCTATGACGGAAGAACTGGCTTGCCGTTTGCTCAAAAATGTACCGTAGGAATAACTTATTTCTTAAAATTGATTCACATGGTTGAAGATAAGATCCACATGCGTTCGGTTGGTCCTTACTCGTTGATCACTCAACAGCCATTAGGAGGTAAGGCGCAGTTCGGAGGTCAGAGATTTGGAGAAATGGAAGTGTGGGCATTAGAGGGTTATGGTGCCGCGCATACTTTGCAGGAAATGTTAACCATAAAATCAGACGATGTATTAGGCCGTGCTAAGACCTATGAGTCCATAGTGAATGGCGAAGAAATAAGAGCCCCCCATTTGCCGGAATCGTTCAAGGTATTGATTTCAGAAATAAAGGGATTGGGATTAAACGTAGAATTAATAGAAAGATAACTACGAATTTACGAATTAGTACGAATATACAAATAATCCGATTCGTATATTTGTAGAAATTAGTATATTTGTAGAAAAATGGACTTAGCTAGTATAAAACTAAAAATTGCATCCGCAGAGGATATTTTATCCTGGTCTTATGGTGAGGTAACAAAACCTGAAACTATCAATTACAGAACTCAGAAACCTGAGAGGGAAGGTTTATTTTCTGAAGCAATATTCGGACCGACAAAAGATTGGGAATGCTATTGCGGAAAATACAAGAGAATCCGATATAAGGGCATTATCTGTGATCGTTGTGGTGTTGAGGTTACCCGTTCCATCGTCAGACGAGAGAGAATGGGCCATATTAAGCTCGCCGCCCCGGTTGCTCATATTTGGTTTTTGCGTGGAGTGCCGTCCAAAGTAGCCTCGGTTCTTGGCGTAACATTGACCGAGCTTGAAAAGGTCATATATTTTGCAAGTTATATAGTCATGAATGTAAACGAGGATTTGAAGGCCGAAGCGATGAAGAGAATAGAATCTGAGTTTAAATCTAAAATAAAGAATTCCAAGAACAATACTGAACAAGAGTCTCTTAAAGAACTTAAGGAGCGGGAAAAAAATAACTTAAAGAGTCTTAAGAAAAATCAGATACTTTCTGAGCTGGATTATCGGGATATGTCTGTAAAATACGGAGAAGTATTCGAAGCCGGTATTGGTGCAGAGGCGGTGAGGAAACTTCTTGAAAATGTAAATTTGAACGAAGTTATTGTCCAGCTTGAGGGAAGCCTCAAAAATGAAGTAAATCCGCTTGAATTGAGAAAGGTATCCCGTCGTCTTAAGTTTCTAAAAAGTATGAGTCGTTCCTCAATAAGACCCGAGTCGATGATAATCACGGTATTACCTGTTATTCCCCCAGCACTCAGGCCGATGGTTCCTCTTGATGGCGGAAGATATGCAACCTCTGATTTGAACGATTTATATCGCAGAGTTATAAACAGGAATAATAGACTTAAGCATCTAATAGAATTAAAGGCGCCCGAAGTTATAACTAAGAACGAAAAAAGAATGCTTCAGGAAGCAGTTGATGCTTTGATTGATAATTCAATGAGAAGGGGGCAGATTACCACCGCTGCGTCAACCGGACAGAAGAGAGCTCTTAAATCATTAGCTGACATGCTCAAGGGAAAGCAGGGAAGATTCAGACAGAATTTGCTTGGTAAGCGTGTTGATTACTCCGGCCGTAGCGTTATTATTATCGGTCCTGAACTTAGTATTTCTGAATGTGGTCTTCCTAAACACATGGCCCTTGAATTATTTAAGCCCTTTGTTATCGGTATTTTAATAAGAAAAGAACTTGCTCACAATATAAAATCTGCAAATAGGCTTATTGATCAGGAGACTTCTGATGTCTGGGCTGCTTTGGAGGAAGCAATTAAAGATAAGCTAGTTTTATTGAACAGAGCCCCGACTCTGCATCGTTTATCAGTTCAGGCATTCGAGCCGACCTTAATTGAAGGAAAAGCAATAAAAATTCCAGCCATGCCGGTATTCGCTTTCAATGCTGATTTTGATGGAGACCAGATGGCAGTTCATCTCCCTTTGACCAATGAAGCGCAGAAAGAGGCAAGGGAGCTTATGTTATCCAGCCACGGTATCTTGAAACCTGCGACAGGAGATCCGGTTGCTATTCCCAGTCATGACATTTCTTTAGGTTGCTACTATCTGACAGGCGTTGATATGGGAGCTAAGGGAGAGGGTAAGGTGTTCTCATCCCGTTACGAGGCTTTACTGGCGTATGAAAACGATGTCATTGAGTTAAGATCACTAGTAAAAATCCCCAATCCAGATGCCCCTGAAGACGAAAGAAAGAGAGGGCTTATTGAGACAAGCCCTGGCCGTATGCTATTCAATAAGGCATTACCTAAGGGACATAAGTTTGTAAACCGTTTATTAAATAAACCGGACTTAAAGAAGTTAGAGGCGGATATTTGGGATGAATACGGAGAAGCTATAACTGTCGAATTTTTGAATGCAATAAAAGACCTTGGTTTCCATTATGCTACCAAATCGGGTGTTTCGTGGGGAATGGATGACTTACGTTTGCCCGTGGAAAAACCGGGAATAATCGCAGAAGCGGATAAAAAGATAGAGGAGAATCTAGAGTTATTTGAAGATGGTTTGCTTACCGAATATGAAAGACGTTCTAAAGCAGTTGAAATATGGAATGAGGCCAAACTTAAATTATCAGCATTAGTTAAAAAACAGTTTTCAGGTAATGATCCTGCATTCATGATGATTGACTCTAAATCAAGAGGAAACTGGTCGGTGCTTGACCAGATGATGGGAATGAGAGGTATCTTTACTAATCCATCCGGAGAATTAATAGAACTTCCGGTAAAGGATTCATTTAAGGAAGGCTTAACTCCGCTTGAATATTTCATATCTACTCACGGTGCTCGAAAAGGTTTAGTAGATACGGCTTTACGAACTGCTACTGCCGGATATCTTACCAGGCGTTTAGTTGATGTTGCTCAGGATGTTGTTATCTCCGAAGAAGATTGTAAAGACAAAGAAGGCTATACTATTCATGCCGAAGACGGTAAATATGGGGGTGAACCCATCGGTCGTCGTGTCCGAGGAAGAGCTGTTATGGAAGATCTTCTCGATGAAAAGGGAGAGGTGTTTGTCAAGAAAGGGAAAATAATAGATAAAGAAGCTGCACATAAAATTGATGAGCTGAAGCTTGAGAGCATAAAGATAAGGTCTCTTATTAAATGCAAGTCGCTTAGAGGAGTTTGCCGATTGTGCTATGGAAACGATCTTTCTAAGAATCAATTGATTAAGATGGGAGAAGCAGTTGGAATTGTTACCGCTCAGGCTATCGGAGAACCGGGTACTCAGCTTACGATGAGAACATTCCATACCGGAGGTGTTGCCGGCGGAGCAGGTTCAGATATCACTATGGGTTTGCCTCGTGTTGAAGAAATATTTGAAACCAGACCTCCTCAGTTTAAGGCATTACTTGCCGATGTAGACGGAAAAGTTAAATCAGTTGAAGACAAGGGCAAGAATAAGATTATTACAATCATTTCTTCTAACGGTGAGGAGATTGAATATGCAATATTGCCTAATTTATCGGTTCCAGTAGTAGCCGGCGATTTAGTTACAAGAGGCCAACAGTTAAGCGAGGGTCACATAGACCTTAAAGAATTGTATAAGATGTCAGATAGTATTGATACCGTTGCTCGTTATATTATCCGTGAAGTCCAGTCAATTTATTTTCCGACCGGAGATAGTATTAATGATAAACACGTTGAGCTTATAGCCCGTCAAATGTTCTCCAGGGTGAAAATCGTAGATGCAGGAGATACAGAACTGCTTGTCGGTGATGTGATAGAGAAGAGGGGTTTGCTTGAAGAGAACATAAGAATGAGAAACGAGAAGAAGCAAGAAGCAGTCGGAGAACAGCTTATCATGGGTATCAGCAAGGTTGCATTATCTACTGACAGCTTCTTATCTGCAGCTTCATTCCAGGAAACAGCCAAGATCTTAATTGAAAGCGCTACTATGGGTAAAGAAGACAATCTCATCGGACTCAAGGAAAATGTCATTATCGGACGACTCATTCCAGCAGGAACGGGATTTAATCGGAGCATAATAGCACAGTAAATCTAAAACCGCCGAGAGGCGGTTTTAGATTTACTGTGCTATTATGTAGTTATGGATGAAGTTTTAAAGAAAATAATGGAGCTGGAACAAAAGATTGATTCAATCTATAAATCCGTCGAGAAGACACGGAAGTATTTTTTATGGACACTGATTGTTAGCATTGTACTTTTCGTTCTGCCGCTTGTCGCCCTCATTTTCGTTATCCCATATTTCATGAGTGCAATAGGCGGTAATTTGGATTTGCTCATGTGATATGCTAGTGTATCTTTGACTCCGACAATTCCGTCAGAGTCGAGTACAGTGAGGAGAAGGACATGGTTCAACTCGAGACTGTAGAGGACTTTGAAAAAAATGCTCAGATTTTAGGTAATCCAGAATCTAAACCTTGGCAGTATATGGTTCAAGAATATGGATATTGTACACACTGTAATAGGGTAACTAGATGTAAAACCAGTGCTAGTATAGAGGGGTCAGGAGGACTTTGTGTTAGCTGCGGTTTTACTTGGTTCGTAGCAGCTGGTGAAAGAAACTCTTATGAGTATATTACATGCCTTAATATCGATTTGATGCCTGAAAGGGCTCAGGCGATAGTAGATAGTTTTCATTCCCGAAAATATCAAAAAGAGCGTTTTCGAGAAAGGTTGGAAGAATATATTGCAAAATCAAAGCGTGAGCGAGCAAAAATTGGAAATTCTATCCGTAGGCTTGCAAAACTTCGGACTAGGTAATCTCCGAGAGGCTTCACCGCCTCTTTTTAATATTATTTAGCGTAGCCCTCCCCGATTCATAACTTTCAAAGAATGGGCTAATCCAATTTTTGTCCTTCCAGTTCCGAGAAGCACACAATGGCTAAATTAACCGATAATTTAGCCATATTGAGTTCGGGTGTTGAGACTTAGGGAAACAGGGCCTGAAATCAATAGGCTAAATTGAGATTAATTTAGCCATTTGTCGAAGGAATCTGGCTGGATCAAAAACGGGATTAGTTTATTCGAATTTGATTTTCTTCATTTTTAAGCCTATAATTAACAATTATGGGAAAACTTAAAAAGAAAGAGAAGGTAAGAGTAAAAGTAGCTAGGGATAAAGCCCCGATTTTTGATATTTCGCAGGAGACAAAAAATAGTATTTTTGGCGTGGTTGCCATTATTTTTGCTGTCATAAGCGTTCTAAGCTTTGTTGATATGGCCGGCCAGGGCGGTAAATTATTCAGCTCGGTGGCTAAATCCCTTTTTGGCTGGGGATTTTTTGTTATTCCTATCGCATTTGCCATGCTTGCTTTTTCGTTCATTAAATCAATATCAAGAAAGATATATGCCAGTGCAATTGTAGGGACATCCCTATTCTCTTTGTCTATTCTTGGGATTTTTTATATCTTTGGCGATGGTAATATGACCGATAGGGTCCATCAAGGGGGTTATTTGGGAATAGTTTTTGGATTGCCATTACTAAAGGCAGTTGGTTCAATAGCTTCATGGGTAATTCTTCTTGCAGCTCTGGTTGTTTCGGTACTTGTCGCCATGAATGTTCCTTTGCGTCAGTTAATTAAGAAAGAAGATGAAGAAAAGCCATTAGTAGATAATGTTGTTGTAAAAAAGGGAGGAGAGATAGTTGATATGGCAAAAGAGGCCGCTAAACCCTTGCAGGCAAGACCCCAATTATCAGCAAAACCTGTTAAAGCCGAACTGACCGATCAAGAATTTGTTATTAAGAATCTTAAAAGAGGAAAGTGGACGCTACCTCCTTTGGAACTGTTGCATCGTGATCAGGATCAGGCGGTAACAGGAGATATTAATGCTAGTGCAAATGTTATAAAAAGAACTTTAGGTAATTTCGGTATTGATGTTGAAATGGGCGAGGTATCAGTTGGTCCAACGGTAACACAGTTTACTATGAGGCCAGCAGTTGGAGTTAAGCTTTCTAAAATAACTACATTAAATTCAGATTTATCATTGGCTTTAGCAGCCCACCCTATTCGTATTGAGGCTCCGATTCCCGGGAAATCCCTTGTCGGTATTGAGGTCCCGAATAAGAAGGCATCTATAGTGGGATTAAGAGATATGTTTGAGGTGGAGGAATATTATAAATCAAAATACTTTATGCCATTAGCTATCGGTCGTGATGTATCGGGGAATCCTGTTTTTGCCGGCTTGGAGAAAATGCCCCATATGCTTGTTGCCGGTGCTACCGGAACCGGAAAATCCGTATCCATAAATTCGATCCTATTATCAATGCTGTATAGGCATTCACCCGATGTTCTTAAATTCATAATGGTTGACCCTAAGAGAGTTGAGCTGAGCCTGTATAATGGAATTCCCCATTTAATTACCCCTGTTATAACCGATAATAAAAAAGTTTTAGGAGCGTTGAAGTGGGCGGTAAGTGAAATGGATAAGCGCTACGATATGTTGTCGAAAGCAGGTTCTAAAGATATATTTTCGTATAATGCAAAAATGACCGAGGATAAAGAAGCTATTATGCCGATTATAGTAATTGTAATTGATGAGTTGGCTGATTTGATGGCTTCTTACGGAAGAGATGTTGAGGCAGTAATTGTCCGTTTAGCTCAAATGTCCCGCGCGGTCGGTATTCACCTTATATTATCCACTCAAAGACCGTCTGTGGAGGTTATTACGGGTTTGATTAAGGCGAACATTACAACAAGAATTGCTTTTCAGGTGGCTAGCCAGATTGATTCAAGAACTATCCTTGATATGGCAGGTGCCGAGAAGCTTCTGGGACGCGGAGATATGCTTTTCCTGGCCGGTGATGTGGCTAAGCCCCGCCGTTTGCAGGGTGCCAATGTAACCGAAAAAGAAGTTAAGGATGTGGTTAAGTTTCTCAAATTACAGGCTGAAGAGCTTGAACTTGCACCGGAGGAAGGCGATCTTAAGATTGAATTTAATGCATCTGGAAGCGCCATCATAGGTAATAGGGGAGACGATGATGATGGCGGAGAAGAGCTTTATTTCCAAGCAAAGGATTTAATTGTGCATGCCCAGAAAGCTTCTGCTTCATATCTTCAGAGACGCTTGGGCGTGGGTTATGCTCGTGCGGCAAAGCTTCTGGATATAATGGAAGAGAACGGTATTATAGGTCCTTCAAATGGTGCGAAGGCAAGAGAAGTATATGTTCGTCCTGATGGCACAGTTGCCCAAGAGCCAGCTAATCTGGCCTTAGCCACTGGAATCAATGCAGATAGTCCCGAAGCGGAGAATGACGAGGTATAATTGACTCGCTCTCACTTTGTCAGTTTATTATTTATCCCGCATTACGCCAACCCTAAGAGAGATAGATTTCTCAGAGCGGCGTATCCGCCTACTGGCGAATCGCCTTACCCTCAGGCCTCTTCGGCCTTCCGGGGCAACTCATCGAAATCAACTCTCCCGGGATTGGCTATATAGAGTAACCGAAGACTAAAAAAAGCAAGTTCAGCAACTTGCTTTTTTAATTCCATTTTCATAGTATAAGTTATTAACTAATTTAATAAATAGAAATTAATGGAATGGCTACCCCGCTCCAATTTTGCGGGATATCTAACGGCAATCCGCTTCGCCTATTAAGTATGTCCCTATTCGGGACGCGTAGACTGCCGGTATTTAGAAGTAATAAAAATAATTTAAGTGTATTGTGGGTTATACGGCAAAATTAGAGCAGGGTGCTCATAATTGCAGCTACTCACATTCGCTCATAGGCAATCATGGCTAAAAAACAAAACGACCTGTCTGCTGGCAAGGCAGAAGAAAAAAATAGTAGAAATGTAGATATGATGGTTAAGGAGATTCAGGAAAAGTACGGTGAGGGTTCAATTATGAAGCTAGGTGAGGTCAAAAGAGTAAATATCGACGTTATACCAACTGGTTCAATATCTCTTGATTTGGCGTTGGGGGTCGGGGGTATTCCAAGAGGCAGAGTAATTGAGGTTTATGGTCCGGAAAGTTCAGGTAAGACAACGCTTTGTTTACATGTTGTAGCTGAAGCTCAGAAGATGGGAGGTATAGCTGCTTTCGTCGATGCCGAGCATGCTCTTGATCCTGAATATGCAAAAAAAATCGGAGTAAAGATTGATCAGCTTTTAATATCCCAGCCGGATACCGGTGAGCAGGCATTGGATATAGTTGAATCGTTGGTTAAGTCTGCAGGTGTAGATGTAATCGTCGTAGATTCAGTTGCCGCATTAACTCCGAGAGCCGAGATAGAGGGCGAGATGGATCAACAGCATATGGGACTTCAGGCACGTTTAATGTCTCATGCATTGCGTAAACTTACAGCTATTGTAGCTAAATCAAATACGACAGTTATATTCATAAACCAACTTCGTCAGAAAATAGGGGTTATGTTCGGTAATCCCGAGACGACTCCGGGTGGCCTAGCATTAAAATTCTATTCTTCGGTAAGGGTAGAGATTAGGAAAGCCGCGCAGATTCAGGCTGGTGAAAAGATAGTCGGCAATAGAGTCAAAGTTAAGATTGTAAAAAATAAAGTAGCACCTCCTTTTAGAACCTGTGAGTTTGATATTCTTTATAATGAAGGAATCTCTAAATATGCCGATGTGGTTAATGCCGGAGTTAAATATAATATTGTGACAAAAGCCGGCAGTTGGTTTAACTACCTGCCTGGCGGCAAGGCAGGCGGAGAGCCCATTAAACTGGGGCAGGGAATAGACGGTTCAAGGCAGTTCCTGAAAGATAATCCTAAAGTTGAGAAGGAAATTATAACAAAGATAAAAGAAGCAGCCGTTCTTGAGGCTTAAAATACAGTATTTATATAGAAAAAGGCTGTTCATATGAACAGCCTTTTTCTATATATGCTTTTTAAAATTCTATAATTTTGTTGCTGAACATCGATTCTATACTCATCTTACCTGTCCCGGATATTACTTGGCCAATCACTCTTAGATTGTGAGAGATTCTAATTTTTTTTGAATTTCGAGAGTTAGCCGAAAATATAAAACCCACTCCGCAATTAAAAGTTTTATACATATCTTTATCGCCAATTCCCCGCTCGTTCAGCTCGCGGAATATATTATGAGGTTTAAGGTGGTGGTTTCTCTTAATAATTACATCACAATTTTTTGGAAGAATTTGTTTTAGTTTGGTAAATGCTCCGCCGGTAATGTGCATCATTCCGTTTATTTTAACCGCTTTATCTAACTTAAGAATCTGATCAGTATAGATTTTTGTCGGAACAATAAACTCGGGTCGGTAGTTTGAACCGAAAATCTCTCTTACCTTTGTGAAGCCATTTGAATGGAGTCCGGTGCTTCTGATCCCGAATAGTACATCGCCTTTCCTGAATAAATTATTCTTCTGCTTAGGAATAAATCCCGAAACAGTCATACTTATATCCATCCCCTCTGAATTATTATGTATCGATGTCTCGCCGCCCGTGATAGCGATTTTTCTTTTTACGCACTCCTTGGATAGTTGGGAGATTATCTCAAGTATAGCCCGGTGGTCATCTTTTGGAATGATAATGTGATTTTGGAGTTTGTAGGGGATTGCTCTAGCCATGGCTAAGTCATTAAGATTCATTGCCAGAGTATCTAATACAGCATTTTTAAATGTTCTTTTTTGCCAATGATAGATGCCTTTCGTTCCGATACCATCAGTGTGGTCAATCTCGGGATAATTAATTTTCCTGTTTATGGTTGAGTAAATCCCACCCCTTATCGATACATAGGGAGTGTGCCGAGTATTGCTGATTAGTTTTAAGATTTTATTTTTATAGGGCTTAGTGGTGTCATACATATAACTTACTATACTATAAATGGCGGGCTTGACAAAATTGTATCTGGCATGTTATAATGAATATGACGCTTGAGATGCTCACCTTGAAGCTCCTGGCGTTGCTAGCGGCTTTCGGGCCGTGATCACGGGCTGGTGGAGTTCTGGGAGTCCCCGGAGCTCCACCCGCTTTTTAGTAAGCTGGTCTTGAGAAATAGGTCATCCTGAGCTGGAGTCGAAGGGTGAGTTATTTCGCGGGACTTTGCGTGCCAATCTGCGTTGTCCGATCGTAGTATCGGTAGCAATGGTGGTGAGGTCCCGCACATATTAGCTTTTTAGTCTCGTTGAATCGGGACAAGGATAAACCGCTATCCTTAAAAAGCGGCAAACCCGAAAGGCTCCTTTCAATGGTGAGAATCATCGTCAAT
>Ga0209542_10002916_pt1 | contig 37508 bp, 32 predicted proteins | sample RifCSPhighO2_01_FD_184028 | JGI IMG/M metagenome (GOLD analysis project Ga0209542, IMG submission 184028) | Soil microbial communities from Rifle, Colorado - Rifle CSP2_plank highO2_0.1 (SPAdes) (version 2) | ecosystem: Environmental > Terrestrial > Deep subsurface > Rock core/Sediment ... | reverse complement strand
CGCTCGCTAAAGAAAAAAGCGACAACGAGTGTGCCGCTTTGATGCAGAAAGCTAAGCAGGAATTATTTAAATCTTTCAGAAAGTGACGACGCCAATGTGGGGATCATATGTTGACTGGAAAAGACTGCCCCCCAAGATCAACTATAGTGCTGAACATTTGATCGGGCGGCCGCTACATCGGGCATATATGGGCCGTCAAGGGGCCCTAGATTTCGTCTTCTACGTCCTTCGGATAAAAGGTCCGTAATAAAATGCCACAGGAACAGTACCAACACGCACAGGAGCACCTCTAGGGGCACACACACCGCTGTGGTAAACATTGCTGAAACGTTTTGCCCGTGATCGGCATGTTCTCGTGTTGCTGTTAGGGGCTTCCATGAGTATACACGCCTATCACGGCAGATGGAAGAGTATTGTTGGAAGTGAGAAGAAATGCTACCGTTACAAAAGTTCACATGCCACCTAGGGAAACCGTGCAACCATTTTCACATGTTATCGCGCTTGAAGAATTTTCACATCCAGAGATCATCATGAGAAATGCCGGCATCAGATTCAATGCACCGATCGCATTACTTGCATTCACCGATCCAAGCGATCCCCTAACTCCGATGTATGCCCGTTTTGATCTTCAAAAAAGAGACGCGTGCGGCACGATGATGCTCATTGATAGGCCCCACAAGACCTCGCTTTCCAAAGCGCTTGAAATACTCATGCCCGCCATCTCACAGAAGATCGCGAGCGAACTCGGCTTGTAAAATCCCGGCATAGCGTCGAGATTTTTCATATTCACTGCTGTTAAGCAACCTTGATCGGCGTGAGCGGTTCCCGTCCTTCAAGCACCTCTATGATATTTTTTGCCGCAAGTTCTCCCATTTTCTGCCGGGTCTCTATCGTGGCGGATGCCGTATGCGGCGTAATAATAATATTATCAAGATTGGCAAGGTCAGGTGTAAGTTCCGGTTCATTTTCCCATACGTCTATCGCGGCTCCTTTGATAGTACCCGCCCTCAATGCATCGCGAAGCGCTACCTCGTCCACTATCGGCCCCCGCGACGTGTTCACAAAATACGCCGTCGGCTTCATGTGTTGCAATAAGTCAGCATTCACCATGTGACGCGTGGAATCAAGGAGCGGTACATGAATGGAAATGAAATCCGCCTCCTTGAAGACGTCTTCTGCTTTCTCGCGAAATGATGCGCCCATCTCACCTTCAAACTGTTCATTTCGCCTTACGTCATAATAAATAACATTCATATCAAACCCTTTTACCGCATGATGCGCAACGCGAGATCCGATCCGGCCAAGTCCCACGATGCCAAGCGTCTTATGGGACATGTCAGTACCGAGTAAAAGTTCCGGCTCCCATCCATGATACTTCCCTGCGCGAGAAAATCTATCTGATTCTACGATGCGATGCGCGATGGAAAGAAGAAGTGCGAATGCGTGTTCTGCCACGGTTTCGGTGAGCACATCGGGGGTGTTTGACATACGCACACCTTTGGCGGCGATCTCCTTTGTATTCAGATTATCGTACCCAACGGCATAATTCGCGATAATTTTGACCGAGCCACCCCAGCTGTCCACGACCGCGCCGTCAATCCTGTCGGTAAGTTGCGCGAGTACCGCATCCGCCCCTCTGCCCATTTCAACAAGTTCGTCACGTGTTAGCACACGGTCGTGCGGACTGACGATGACCTCAAACCCCTTCTCTTTTAACATGTCTATCCCTCTTGCCGGGATCTTTCGTGTTATAAAGACCTTCATATTTTTTTAGCTATTAGCTTATCTATTAAATATCCGACTGATGTAGTAACAGCAAGTACAAGTAAAAATATTGATATCCAAAAAATACTATTAGCGCCCGTTACCATGTCTAGAAAAAATGCAGTAGCTCCGGGTATTGCTTCAGTAAAAAAGTACTCGATTAAAGAACACTTTTGAGACCCGAGATTACCACAGGCTAACTCACGTTTTGGATTTAAAAAGGAAAGGTCAAGTGTGATGAAGATATAGAGCTGAAAACATACTATAATTAAAAAACCCAGTAACAGACCAGACCTCCAATAGGGACGAAGCGTGTTCATATCTTTATTGTATTTTATTCACCGACCCGAACAGCTTTAATTTCTCCTCCACTTTCAGACGCACCGCCTCGATAACAGGTGCGACGATCTTGTACGGTGTTGTCTCCTCGGGGTGATCAGCCAATGACTTTTTCAGCGACTCGGTATCGGCAAGGCGTATTTCGGTATTGATATGAATATTATTCACGCCAGCGACAATGGCACGCCGGATAAGATCATCAATAATGCCCGAACCGCCATGAAGCGTGATGCCGACGCTATCGGGGATCGCCATACGGATTTTTTTTATAAGATCAGGATAGATAACTTTCACATTCGCAGAAAGCCCATGAATGTTGCCGACGGCGGGAGCGAGACGATCTATGCCGGTTCTGGAAACGAAATCCGCCGCCTGCTCGGGAGTTACCATGTCCTCGCTCCGCACCTCAATGATCTCTTTTTGTATCTTTGATTCCCCTTTCAAAAGCCCCAGCTCCCCCTCTACATGCACCTCGGGTTTTTTCGCTTTCACATAGTCAACGATGTCCTTTGTTCCCTTCACGTTCTCCTCGTACGGCAAATGTGATAGATCAATGTGAATAGAATCGTACCCGGCATCAAAAGCAGCCCTCGCGGTCTCAACCGATTTTGAGTGATCGGAGTTGAGCCACAGTGTTACTCCGTGATCCTGTCGAATACCTTCTATCATGTACACAGCGCTTTTAAGTCCGATGGCCCTCCTTTCGCCCTCGGATGTTCCTACGAGCACCGGGCATTTCAGATTTTTTGCGGCAAGCGCTATCGCCTGTAGTTGATCAAGGTCGGAAATATTAAAATGCCCGAGAGCCCAGCCCTCGCAAGATGCCTTTTCGTGGAATTCCTGTATGGTCATGCTGACTTGTGAGTTTACCGGTTGACCAGCCGTCTAGTCCGGAACTAAAGAGCTAGAAAACTAATGAACTAATGCGCTATATTTCCTTCGGCTGATAATCCGCCGGGGCTTTGATAAGTAACTCCTCAATAGCTTGACGGGTAAGAAGGCCAGCTTGTGCCCCAACTTGTTGCACAACCGACATTGAGTTAACGGGACCCCAACGGAGCGCCTCCTTCAGATCAAGACCCAGGGCAAGGGCGGCAGTCACCGTTGAGGAAAATGCATCACCCGCGCCCGTTCGCTCGTAGGGCGGCTTCGGATCGGGGTATGCCCGCATGAACAAGGCCTGGTTCCCGTCGTATGCATACGCCCCTTGCGGGCCATCCGTAATAACGACGGTCTTCGGGCCTATCGCGCACATTTCCTTAAGAAGTGTCTTGATATCTTTTTCGCCCGTTTTAAGGATGCGTTGCGCCTCTTCCTTGTTACAAAAAAATATTTCTGACCTTCGATAGAACCCGGCAAGCTCGTCCTTTCCGAGCTTCATCTGGAACGTTCCGGGCTGAAACGCGAGTTTGGTTTCCGGGTGCGACTCAAGAAATCGTTCAAGTTCCCGATGAAACGGCAACGAGTTGCTTGCAAGCGAAGAAATGTACACCCATCGCGGAGAATCAATATCGGGAAGCTTGTAGTCATACTCTTCGTGCTTGATAAGAATGGTCCGATCAGAATCATACCACAGGACATAATGATAGTTTGTCCTTCTGCCCTTATGCGCGATAACAAAATCGGTCGCAACACCATTCTTGGAAAGCTCCTGAATGCATTCGGTGCCAAAGTAATCATCCCCCACATTGGAGACAAGCGCCGTTTTCAACCCCAACCGAGCGGATGCTACCGCCGCGTTCGCGCTATTCCCGACGGCAGGAATGACATACACCTCCTCGTAGGGAACTTTGTCGGCAAATCGCATGCAGATCTCCCTCACGTCGTGGTCAATATCAACATGAGCCGAGGGATCCTTCAGTTTGATGAACGCGTCAGTTACCGTGTCTCCGATCGCGATAAGATCAAATGTGCTCATGATAGAGGGAAGAAATTATACCAACAATACAATCGTATCACTTTTCTCACAGAAAAAAAATGCCTTACCCCCAGATTCCACTGTGACACAAAAACCCGCATTATGCGGGTTTTTGCTTCTAGACACTATCGGACAGTGAATATGAGCGCGTTACTGGTGCCTCCATCGCCAGTAACCGACACTTTGTAGTCACCCGGCCGTACTTCTTGGGCAAGCATGGCGCATAGGCGCCCATCAGAACAGGAAGGGGTCAGGTACTCCGGCACTTCAAACACCAGTGTGGCGCCATCTTTTGAAGAAATACCCGATAGCGCACCATTCCCAAAATTGATCTGATTTGAGGAGAGGCCGAATCCGGAACCTTTCAACGTTACTTTCGTGCTCATAAGCCCCGACGATGGCGATAGCGAATTGAGACGAGGTGTTACCCCAAAAACGATCTTGAAGTAACTGTCGCTTGAGGCGCATATATCCGTACCGGCCTGGCACACCTGAACGGTGTAAGAACCGGCAGGCGCAATATCATACAGCTCTGCGACTCTGCCGACTGACCAAATATATGAGAAACCATAGACACTTTTTGCAATCGTATATGGCGCACGATCATATGCCGGACAGCCACTTGTCCCAGTGCAGGGCGGAAATTCAGAAATTAATTTGATGTCATACTGTTTTGGTGCGGCAGGCGCACACTGCGCTCCCGCGGGACACGCCGGATATGGATATGGTGTAGTATCCCGCCATGTGATCGTCTGCGTCGTTCCTTTTGTCCACGTCTCTCCTCCATTTGGCGCAAGGACGCTTACCGTATGCCTGGTATCCGGGGAAACGGTGACCTTTGCGACTGCGGTTAGTATTTTGCCGGAAGCAAGCGTATACACCGCCTTGATCTCGGCGGATCCCGGGTTCTTTCCGATCGCATATACAGAGGTTCGCGATCTACACATTCCTGCGTTCGGTAAAAGTATCTGCGGACAATCGGAAACCGCATATTCAAGATCAACTATTTCAGAATTTGAAGTGATCCAGCGGGCATCAACTTCCTGTACTGCAGGAAGTACTTGTATACAACCAAGCCCGGGAGGACATGTCGGCATCGGCGGCCGATAGTATGCCTTTATCTGTTTTTGCACATCCTTTTTCAGATCAAATGACGCCGGCTCAATCGTAAGAGTTCCATACAATATCGCTCCTTCTGTCACCTCAACGGTCATGCCGGCCGTTACCGCATGCCCCGTGGCATCGGTTACCGTAAAGACCGGGGCATACGTACCAACACTCCAGTATGTGTGAGTAAGCGTTGCGGACTGTTTAAAATCAACACGTGCCGGCCGTGGCTCCGCTGAGGCGCCAGAAACAGACACCGCCTCGTCGCCCCACACAACGGAGTATGACAGCGGCCCCCTCTCGGGATCACTGGCCCTTACGGTCCACATTCCTACTTCATGCATTTTTAATGTTGCGGGTCCCGAAACACCGTGTATGACAGGCGGAAGGTCTGTGGTTGAGTAACCGCGAATGACGGAGATAAACGTTTCTGATCCGGACGAACCCTGCGAGTCAGTCGCCATAAGGGTGAATGCGTAGGTGCCTGCATTAGTCGGCGTACCGGAAAGCCATATTGAGTTTTGACGAAGTTCCGGGCATCCCTCGGTAACGGAACAGGGCATCATGGGCATCGGCGGCTTGCTAAGAAAAATTCCGGGAGGAAGAAGGCCTCGCGTCACTTTCCAAGAATACGCTCCGGTTCCCCCGCTTGCCTCTACGGAACTTTGGAAATATGTGCCGACAGTGCCATCCATACTATCGTGCGCCCGCAAGGATATGTCATTATCGTTTTCGGCATTAAGTATTAGTGTCACCGTTTGCATATCGTGAGCGCGAAGAGTGACCGACTGCTTCCCGCGATTATATCCATCTGAATCGGCGATCACGGTATAGGTACCGGGGAGCAGATTCTCAAACACCGCCACACCTCTTTGGGTAGACCCCTTCGCAACGCGCGTTCCTGCAGAATTATACACCTCTACCGTTGCATCGTAGAGGATTCCACATGGTGCTGTAATGGAGGTAACCGGCTCCTGTCCGATCAACATTGGATACGCGCAGCTAATAGTATCGGCCGTCACCACGACCCGTAACGTTGCCTTTGCGGATGAAACCGGCTTTGAGAGATCTCGGATAATAAGAGCGTTTACCGAACCCTTTTCCCGCTCAAGCCCGTAAATATTGAGCGTGTCTCCCACCTCAATGTCTTTAAGTAACAGCACTCTACGGTTCGCATCCATGATCTTTGTTTCCGAAGAAACATGTATGCGATATTTTCGTGGCGATGGATACAGCTTTGCAGAATGTGCCGAACCCCCCGCAGCGCCGGGAGATAGTGATTGCGTTACCTCATACACCTCAATGCCGAGCGGACATGGAAATACTGCACCGCCCGTTCCCCGCTCTCCGTAATCAAGGCACGGTGAAACCCCTTTTTGGGCAACAGTGAAAGATGTGGGAACGGCAACGCCCGGAGCTGATACCGCTTCAATATTATTCAGCTGGATGTACTTTTGCACCACCGGCTTATCAATATTCCGCATGATAAGCGCATCTATCGCCCGCGTGTCACGATCCATGAAGCCATACACGTTGATGCGATCCCCGACTGCAAAATCAGCGATAGTTGCGCGTTTGCGATTGCGAAGCAATAACAACGTATCAGCATCAACTCTGATCTTATAAAGTACCGATGGCGCGAGCGGGCATGGCATATCAATACTCACAACAGAATCCTCGGTCTGAAACTTACGGCACTGAATGCCGAGGTCGTGATAGGCAGATACGATCGCCGGAGTTACCAGAGAATCAACGTTTTGTATGCGCAGATTATTCAGTTGTACAATGTCGTCATCAGACGTGTCATCGTCAAATACCGGAGCATAGCTTTGTGTAGCATCCACCGATACGGCTACACCGGTAGAAACCGTCGCCCCGGACATTTCGGTGGCATAGGCGGGCACCACAAAAAATACAGCACCGACAATAAGACCGACCCCCATCATGAATGAAATATGCTTTCTCATATACGTACACATGCCGCCTCCGGAAACGCAGATGCCCTACCGGAGATAGCTACGATTAGATACCTCTTATTATACAGTATATACGACGCACATCTCCGGCGAAACTTACACCTGGGGATAGCAAAACCGCCATACTGGCGGGTTTTGCTATCATTTAGGTTCTCGTTGAGCGCCCTACCCGTGTCGCTCGGCTACTGCCTGAAGCGGCCGTAACACATCAAAACGGCTCACAACTCCGATGACCGTTTTGTCGTCATCAACCACGGGAATAGGATTTACCCGATGATGCTCGCGAAACGCGGTAAGAACATCCTCGTATGTCGCTCGCGCATTGAGTGTCAGCGGCTCGGTGTTCGCGACGTCCTTTACTTTAAGATTTGAGAGTTTTTTTATCTCGGCATCAAACTGAGCCTGATCCTTTTTGAAGACCTGCAAATTGTTTAGAACTACCTGCAAAGTCGGGAGATGTATCATGTCTTTGCTGATAAGATCATACTCGGTAACGATGCCAATCAACCGATTCTCCGCGTCTACCACCGGCACGCCGTCAAAATTATGATTGGCAAGAATTTTGGCCGCCTCAACAAGCGGCGTCTCCATGCGTACGGAAACGACTTCGCGCGTCATAATGTCTGTAACCAATGAGGGGGTGGCGATCTCCATATTACTTCGTGAAGAAATTAGCCGACATGGCGACCGCCGGCAATCCGGGAACAAGGTATCCATTCGCCCAATCAACATGGGAAAGAGAAGATGTTGTTGTGGAGTATCCCGACCATATAAAATCATTGTCTACCGCGCCATCAGCGTTTTTAAATGTCGTCACCCCGCCGCTCGCCGCATCCCCATCAAGACGGACCGAAAGCGTATCCCCCGTCTGTGCGTTTGCAATCTCAGAGCGAAGTTCAAAATAACGGGTCTGTCCATCCGCTACGGTGATCGCCTCCGGCATACCATTACGGCCATTAGGATCAAAGAAGATGTCAACAAATCCACTGGGATCCGGGCGCGCCACAACCGAGTTAAGACGTCCATCATTTCCATATGCCGGCGTTGAAAACCCCGAATCGTGATATCCATAGACAACAAAGGAAGATGCGGTAACGGAACCCATCGGCACGACTTTAAACGTAAATTTCGCAAGCCCGACAGGGCCCATAGTTGAGGATGTCACACTGAACCGATACAAGGAAAGGGCGTTGCTATTTACGAGAGTACTAGATGGCATAGCAAGTTTCTGAAGAGTCGGGACCGACCGATACACAAGTACCCCCGCAGAGACCGTGTCATAGACAGTTGAGGTGTTGATGCGCTCCCCAGATTGTACCCCAATGCCATACGTGCCGAGCTCGTCTTCTCCGTCGTAGTCAATCGCCAGATGCTCTCCCGGCCTACCGGGTGATCCAGTGCCTATCTTTGCAAGATCAGCCCTAATGGTTAGTATTTTATCGCCATCGTCGGGGATGGTGACCGGAGCAGAAAGTACGACACGGGCAGTAGTCCCTGGTGAAAACACCGCCTCACCAACCTTTACAGAACCATCCCAAAGAGTGGTTTTTATAACATCAGAGCTTTTTGGCTCCCCAGATTCGCTCTTCAGCTCAAGCGCTATCTGCTGTAGTGTTATCGCCTCACGGGCCGCATGCAAACGAAGTCCAGAAAATACAACGCCGATCGTGCCAGCAAGAGCTAACCTTTTTGAAGGACTGGCACTATCAAGCGCTACGGTCAGCGTTGGTACTCCAACACTCACTGTCCCAAGTGTGATAGCGCCTGCCGGCTCCGGGACAACCGTCGTGCCGGTCACAGCGCCTACCACGCCAGTCCATGTTGAGGGGATGGTAAGCGTCGTGATCTGTTGACCAGCGGAAAAACCCTGTCCAATATTTCCATAGATCTGATAGGACTTTGTTCCTTTCGGAAATACAACCAGATCAGTAAATGCGAGGTTCGCAAACTCGCTACCCTCCGTGATGTCCTTGGGACCCGCAATGACGGTCCCCCCCATATCGCGAACCTCAATACTAGTGAGATTGGAAAGACCAGCAATGCCGGTAACCCCAAAGCGGAGAGTAAGCCCTTTGACCATGACATCTTCGGCAGTAGTGTGGGTGGTAAAACCACCAAGAAGCTGATTTGCGGTACCGGGAACAGCGTTCCGCAAGGAAACATCTGCTATAACATTTATTGCCGTCTTGCTATCGGCCGAGCGCATTGTTACCTTGTTCTGATCATCCGGTGAATCCTTTACGACCACCTCAACTTTTGCGCCGCCTCGTGCGCTTACCGCCTGAAATTCATTCTTCCCGCTCACTCGCCACTCAACTGTATCACCGTCAAGCGCGTCCGCTGACGAATCGCACATAAGCGACAGCGTCTTTATTCCGCCATCGTTCGAAACAGTAACCGGAGTTTCCAGCGTGAAGATGTAAGACCCGTCCGATGTTGGATTTACCTCGTACGGTCCGGTCATAAGAGCATTCGGCCCATCAAACAGCCCGCAGTTTATGGGGTTCGCTCGACCGACATCGGTCTCAAGATTGAACTGTGCAGAAATAAGGCGTATTTCCTCCGGCGCCTCTTTATTGGCCCACAGGAGCACATTAGCAAAGACCTCCCGTTTGGTGCCGATCACAACATCGTGTGGCGCCGGCTTCTCCCCTAATGAGGCGGCGAGAGTCATCTGGTTCTCCATGATGGAAAAAGTGGCATCGCTTTCGTCGTGCACCACCGCTCCGCCGAGTGCCGTCTTCACAACAAGACGATAGGTGTCGTTCGGAACATTCGTGGGGACGGAAATGGACTCGGAGCCGTCGTTCGCCGTTTCAATAAGCGCATAGTCAGTATCTATGCCGGCCTTGTCGGTATGCCGCAAGGCAAGAGACAACAAAGAGCTTGAGGGAATATTTTCTGTTTTCCACCTCATCACCACTTGCTGGCCCTTCGTCCACGTCTCGCCTCCATTCGGCGAAATAACGGTGATCACGGGTACCGCATTTGGCTTCGGCGGGGTCTTTGCAAGTTTAAGCGCTTTCTTAAGATTAAGCAGCCCCGCACCCTGCTCTGTTTTTGGAACCCCAAGGTCAGTAGCGGTACTTGTTAGAATAAGTTTTATCTGCTGGGGCGTTAATTTGGGATTTATCTGCAAAAGACGCGCTGCCGCTCCCGAAACCTGTGGAGCCGCCATGCTGGTACCGGCAAGCTTTATCCGGCTGTTCCCCGCCTGGTTTGTAACACCAAAGTACGCCCATGCCCTACTTGATTCTGGTCCCTCTACGCCACCGGGAAACTGCATTGCGATGTGGTCGCCATCAGCGTCCTCCCACATTGGATCATCGCCCCCAACCGCAACGAGGTCCGGTTTTTCAACACCTTCGGCCGTCGGCCCCCTGCTTGAATATTCCGTAACCGCATAGGGCTTGCTTGTCCCCACAGCGCCAACCGCTATCACCTCCGGAACACAGGCGGGCCACCCCATCGGTGACCAGCTCCCGTCATTTCCTGCGGCAACAACAACCGTAATATTTTTCTGAAGCATGACATCGCGCACATATCTACTTAAAAGGAAGTCATCGCATGCATTTTCGGCAGGATCGTACCAACCTCCCAAGCTAAGATTGATCACTCGAGCTCCATTCTGGATGGCACCATCAATACCGTCAATGATGGAACTTTCATATGCTCCAACCCCCTGCGCACAAAGCACCGATCCATTCTCCCCGATCGCCGATGCGCAATACGCAAACCCAAATCCGGAACCGAACACTTTAGAAGAATATATGGACGCATTTGGAGCGATACTATGCGCGATCCCGGCTACGTGGGTCCCGTGCGCAAGAAAATCCTCGGTTGAATCGCGGGGACCATACGCATCGCTTGCCGTATCCCATGTTGAGAAACTTGCAACTGATGCGTTGAGCGAAGACAGATAATTGATCCGGTCATTAAATTCTTTTCCGTCAAAAATGCCCTTCGTCACATAGAAGCTAGAGTAGTTCCCATCAAGATAGTACGTGGTATTGCCCAAAAACACGGATGGGGCGATGGGGTATTGATATCCTTGTCCGTTATCATAACACTTTGTCGCCCCCACCTGATCGGAATAGTCACCATCACCAGTCGTATCAATAGATACCGCGTCATACCCGACGAACATCTTTAACTTTTGTACGGTCTTATTCCCCATCTTATCGTCATATACGTACTTCCCGCAGACCGCTTCGGGGTTTGCGTCACTCATGATAAGTCCATATTTTTTCCCCAAAAGCGTGAACGAGCCCTTTTTCCACTTCCCGTTATAAGAAGGCAGGGCGCCTTTCGGCTGAGCAGGCACCTCTCCGGCGTCAAGCACCACATCAAGTCGCTGTGGGTAGCGCCCCGCCTCAACGGTAGGCGTAAAAGCGGGCCACGGAGCGCTCGCCTTTGCTATGTCAAAATACTGGTATGCCAGGCGCGGAGTTCCGTTCTTTACGGTAATGATCGCCGTCCATGTTTTACCGCGCGATTTTTTAGGAATTTTAATTTCTACCCGCTCGGATTGAGGAACGGATCCTTGTATCGCAGAACTTCCAACGATAGCGCCGCTCTCATTCCGAACGGTAAGATCAAGATCAGAGGGGGATGGCATAAGACCGAAGACCGCGGGAAAATATATCGTAACATTCAACCAATCACCAGCCGCCGGGATCTGAATGGGAAATGTGTGCTTATTGCGCCATGCTTGAAAAAAAGTATTGTACCTAGTAACCTCACTGCCAAGGCTATAGTTCTTTGCACCAGCGATGCTGAACGGCAAGGCCTTCACATCAACACCGGTATCCACAATGCCAATGATAACCTTTTTTTTACTTACTGATTCTTCCGGAAGCGATGCCTCGCTCTCAAGAATCCCGGTAATGGGTCCGGCAACTGCCTGATTGGCACCATCAGCGACAGCATTGGCTCTCAAAAACACTAAGCGGTCCTCAATAATCTCTTCCACGGCCGGATCCATCCAAAGTTTTGCGATATCCGTTCCGCTTTTTGCCTGGAAAGAAATGGCGCCGCGAAGATTCTTTGCCTTTTTCACGCCACTTCCTCCGATCGCCACGATCTTCTTCTCAAGTTTTAAACTTTCAACAGATGACAGCGGCCGCTTTGGGATAACTGCATACCGTTTCATTTTTAAGGATAGCGAGAGCTTCTGTTCTTCGGTAAGAAACTGCAAAGGATTTGTCTGAATACTCGCAAGAACTGTTTCTGCGTCCCCCGGTACGGCCTGTGGGTGTATGAATTCTTCAAGGCCGCCGGGTCCCCGAAAAACACCACTGATAAGCTGGCGCGGAGTAGGCGCTCCGGCCGCCCGCGACATATCGGTCTCTCCAGAACGATTTGCAACCAATACGATTCCAAATGCAATGCCCGTAATAATGCCAATAGCAAGCCAGGCCTTCCACCCGACAATATGGGCCTTACCGACAACAACATAATTACGCCGCAAAGCGGCAAGCGCGCCGCCCGCTACTACATCCACCTTTTGAGCATCAGTATCCATATAGAGAAATTACCGATTAGCTAATAATGCCGTATGCTGATAAATAGTATAACAAAAAAACTACGTCTGCACACCGCTACTTTGGATGAGTTGACTGCCCTCAACGCGATCCTATCTGCCAGGAATATCTCTGTGAGCCTCCGCCAGGGATAGTGAAAAGAACTCGACGGTTGGTTCCATCAAGATTGGTTGCACCGACGCCCATGGGCTCGGGTGTCTTTCCATAAGTAGGAGCTGTTGGATGTAAAACCATTGTACTGTCCGGAGACCAGGCCGGTTCATCCCCTTGCGTCAGCATGCGTTTGTTCGTACCGTCAGCGTTCATTACCCAGATATGCCATGTCGCGATGATTGCACGGTCGCGCGTTGTCGGCTGACTAGTCCCCCTTCGCATACCCTCGCTTAATTCAAACATCTCAACCCCATTCCAGTAGGCGATGTAGTTTCCGTCCGGCGACCAGGCAGGAACTTTTTGCTCCACCGGCGCACCAATGGAGTTATCATACGACGACTCGGTTAATACAACTGGATTTTTACCGTCAGAATCCATAACCCAAATACGAAATTTGCCGCCATCACGGTCTGAAGCGAATGCAATTTTTTTCCCATCGGGCGACCAGCTCGGAACTGCATCGGAATGGTCTCCGAAAGTAATTTGCTTTTTATTCGAGCCGTCCGCGTTCATAACCCATATCTTCACGTTCAATTCCGCCATCGGGTCTTTGTCCCCCGGCGCAATTCTCTCTGCGATCTCCGGCGTCATCGTACCCGCAGTGTATGCGATACGTTGTCCGTCTGGAGACCAATCGGGAAGCAAGCTCATGACACTAGACCGTTTTTCGGTGATGGCTTTGGTGTTCGAGCCGTCCGCGTTCATCACATATATGACAATGCCGTTCTGGACCTCGGACTGCGTCATGTATGCGATTTTCTTTCCATCAGGAGACCACTTAGGCGCCACATTGCCGTTTCCATCGTTCGTCAGTTGTTTTCGGTTCGAGCCATCGGAAGAAACCGTAAAAATTTGAAAATGCCCTTTTGCATCTTGATAGGAAACTGCAATGAGGCCGTTGGTAACTGCACCGCCGATTGGCGGAGGAGGAGTAACCGATAAATCCCCGCGTAAGAATTTTTTGTACGCTTTGATCGCCTCTTTACTTTTGGTTGCCTTCCCATATGGGCTTCCTGAATCCGCCGGCTCCTGCCACGCAAAAATGTTAACAAGTGTGGCGCCATTATTAAACATACCCTTCAGATAGTCGTTCCAGGAAATATTTGACTGCGGTTTTCCGGGCTCCGTGTTCGTCCCTTCGGAAGACGCCCAGTGAGGGTTCCCTTTCTTTGCCCGTTCCGCAAGAATAGCCGAGAGCACGGCGTCCTGCCCATTTTTATTGAACCCGCCGGGATATGTTGAAAACCCCGGACGCGATGCGATGCTAAAAGCGGAAGAGAAGGGCGCATGGTTCCCAATGGCGGACAACGTCGCTTTAAACCCGAGATCACGGGTGAACGTATCAAGAATTGAGTCAGGATTTTCAAAAACAGGAAACGCAATGTGTGTGTAAATCCGCTCTTTTGAAATTCCGGCTAAGGAGAGTTGCTGGGCCCAAAATTTCGCCCAATTTTTGACTACTTGATTGAGTGCGGCATCCATATCCGCCGGAGGATTCGCGGCGTTATAGCCAAGATTGGAAAGTGCACAGTAGCCCTGTTGCACCCGGGGAATATTGAGACGATCCGCATCGGGGTTTTCCGGTCCAAGGTATCGGTAATCCGCAAGATGTGTTTCCCATCCGGCAATAACACCGGCAAATAAATGTTCCTTGCCGTTTGTCTTGAGCATCGCAACCCCTTTTGTGATCTCGTCCCCTATCACATCTTTGGCGATACGCCCAACTTCCGCACGGATCGCGGGACTGTTGTAGCACATCTGCGGCGCAAGAGGTACGGGAATCCAGCCGACAAAGCGATGCGGCACCACGGTTTTCTTCCAATCACTCCACTCGACATTATTCGGATCGCCCCAAAGGTCCTTTCGACGCATCCAAAACATTGAGTCGTCAATATGAATGGCAACCGCAACGTTTTTCTGGAGTGCGATGTTAAAGGATTTCCTGATCACAGTGCGAAGCTCCTCGTCGGTGTGATCAAGCGCCAAAGGCCCCACCGCAAAACCGATTTGCTGGTGGACCCCGTCACCGCGATTATTCCCTACCGCCGTAAGAATTTCGTCAACGGTTTTTTTGACCAAGCCCGCATCAAACGGCTGGATCATGCCCTCGGCATTGGGACCGTAAGTAAAAAGCTGGAAAAGAAGATACTGCGTCTCATCGCTTGGCGTTGGCGGAGGAGAAACAACATTTACCGGCTGCCACGAGGCACCTTCAAAATTCCCTTTTGTTCTGAAAAGCACCCGTTTGTTTGACCCGTCTGGGCTTACGGCCCCAACCGCAATGGCATCCCCCGGTTTTGCGCCGCAGTCCCGAGAAGCAATATTCCCCGATGCGTCGGCACAGCCAGAGTGTATGATCGTTTTTCCGTCAGGAGACCATGCGGGGTCGTCACCCGCATCAAGTTTTTTCTGATTACTTCCATCAGAGTTCATAATCCAGACATCGCGTGGAAGGTTTGGCCGCGAGTCGGTCGCTTCAACCCCCGCCCAATAGGAAATATACTTTCCATCCGGAGACCACGAAGGAACTTTTTGTTCGATATCCGCTTTCAAAGCGTTGTCGTAGTAGGCCTCGGTAAGAGCGCGCAGTCCACCGCCGTCAGTGTTCATAACCCAAATTTGATATCTGCCGCCATCGCGGTTGGAGGTAAAAGCGATCTTGGCGCCGTCCGGCGACCAGGTTGGAATGTTGTCATCTGAATTCCCCGTGGTAAGTTGGATGCGGTTTGACCCATCGGAATTCATGACCCATATCTTCAGAGATTGCGTACCGACGTTACTGGCGTGCGCTATTTTCTTACCGTCAGGCGACCATGCGGGCGCAAGCGCGCCAACACCATTAGACATTTCCGTCAGTTGCTTTTTGTTGTTCCCGTTAGCATCCATAGTCCAAATCTGCATGCCGCCGGACTTGCGAGAGACATAGGCGATCTTTTTTCCATCCGGAGACCACGCCGGCATCCAGTTATGATTATCGTCATCTGTGAGCTGTGTCCATGTCGTACCGTCTTGAGATACGGCGAATATCTGGACACGGCCTTGGTCGTCGTTATCGGCGATAGCGATTAGCCCATTTTGGATATTGCCTTCGGCAATACCACTAATGCCGCCGGCCGAACTTGCATCGCTCGGCTCCACCTTTCCATCCCGATTCGCAATCAAAAAAACACCGGCAACAAGACCTGCGACGAGCCCAAGAACGAGAAATCCATGCCAAGTTTTAATGTATATATTTCCGACAAGCATATAATTTTGGCGGAGACCGTTCAAGACGCCATTAACTTTGGCGTCGGGAGATTTTTGCTTGGGCGGGTTTTCAGGTTGCGGTTCACTCATAAACTTATTCTATGGTATTAATCGGCGCTGAACAATTCACAGTTCACAGCCATTCAAAATCTCATCCTTTCCTAGCTATAACTTTTTTGACAGCCGTCTTAATGTGCGAAACACCCATCCCGAAGTGCTCAAGTAATTCGTTTGGATTTCCTGATTCTCCGAACCGGTCTTGAACACCGATAAATTCAATCGGGACAGGGTATGTTTTCACAAGAAGCTCGGCGACGGCGGAGCCCATGCCTCCTGCTACTTGGTGTTCTTCAACGGTAACAACGGCACCTGCATCTTTCGCGGCCTGGATGATCGTTTCCTCATCCATCGGCTTGATGCTCGGGCAATTTATGACACGAACTCCAATCCCCTCTTTTTCCAACTCGGCTGCCGCCAAAATCGCATTATGCAATAACGGACCACACGCAATAATCGCGACATCAACATCTATGGAGGTTGAACCTCCATAAATTGGGTCCCAAAAAATTTGCGCCTTCCCTATTTCAAATGGTGTTTCAGGTGTTGTCATGACAGGGGTCTTTTCGCGAGTAAACCGTATATACGCCGGGCTATGCACTTTAGAAACAGCGTATGTCACTTTTTTGCCCTCGTTCACATCGCACGGCGCAAATACTGTCATGGTGGCAATGGGGCGCGTGATCGCAATATCTTCTATCGCCTGATGCGTTGCGCCATCGGGTCCCACCGAGACACCAGAATGAGAACCGATAATTTTTACATTTTGTTCGTTATAACAAATGGTAGTCCTAATTTGCTCCCAATTCCTGCCCGGACTAAACATCGCATATGAGGTAATATATGGAATTTTCCCGACAGATGAAAGCCCTGCGGCCGTCACCGCAAGATTTTGCTCTGCCACCCCCATTTGGATAAATCGCTCCGGATACTTTTTCGCAAACGCATCCATTTTGGTGGAACCGGTAAGATCGGCACAAAGCCCCATCACATTTGGATTCTCATCAGCCGCCTGAACCAAACCAAGTCCAAACCCCTCACGAGTCGGTTTTTGTTCAACCGTTTTAAGATCCAGCACGTTCTCTGCAAGTTTTGCGTTTGGATTGAGGGGCATGTGGTAAAATGACGAATTAGAAATGCTGAATGACAAAATGCGCGTAGCGAAGTTACCTACTGCCCAGCGTCCACACCTACCTCCGGCGCCGTCTCATGCCGCAGTTCGGCATACACGGGACTGTTTGCCAGTCGGTCTAGTTCAAAGGTTGCATCGCTAATTTTTGAGAGAAGAAAAATAACCGCTGCCATAGCAATGACCGCAAGAACAATGAAGTTCAGCGACGACCTGATGTCAATTTTTATATTTATGGAATTTTCGGGAATGAGTACCATGGCGTGACTATTGGACATGCTCCTTGCCCCCACCCTCCCTGTGCATGTGCGCATGGGGTGGATCGTTATGGTCGTGATCAACGAGGAACCGAGACCAAAATACCGGGTCGGCATAGAGCTTGATAAAATCAGAACGGGAAATGATGCCGACGATCTTCCCCTGGCCATCAACGACCGGCACTGGATTTATCCTATGGTGCCGCAAAAAAAGCTCTGCCGCCTCCTGCAAGCTATTATTTGGAGAGAGCGTCAGCGGGTCGGTGTTCATAATATCTTTTGCGGTACCGGAAAGCATCTCCTGTATCTTTTTGTCAATCTCACCCTCGTCTTGGCGAAAATCCTTCAGCTCTTTTATAACGCGTCCCAAGGGAGAAAAATATATTGGGGACCCCTTTGCCATAAAATCATAGTCCGTTATAAGACCCAACAAAAGCCCATCTTTATCCTTTACCGGAAGACCGTTCAAACCACGAATAAAAAGGGTCTTCACGACCTCCTGCACCGGGGTTTCGGGTGCTACCGTAATGACCTCCCGTGTCATAAAATCCTTCACAAATATAATTTCCATAACAATATAGTATTTACTGGTGTTCCGATCTAATCTTTCCATCAAGCGTACGAAGAATATCAAGAAAGTGCTTCCCCTCCTCCGCCTTTGGGGGAATGCCGTGCCACGTGTAATCAAATTCTATCTCGGGTATTCCTCTTCCTGGAATGGTGTGGGCAATGAGGACAACCGGCTTTTCATAAATGCCACGCGCCTCTTCAAATGCATTGTTGATCGCGATAAAATCGTGGGCATTGACGTCAAGCACGTGCCAGTTGAACGCCTCATACTTTGCTCGCATGGGTTCCAGCGGCATGATGTCCTCCGTCATGCCATCTATCTGAATATTGTTGCGGTCAATAACAACCGTAAGATTATCAAGATGATGTTTTCCCGCAAGCATGAGCGCCTCCCAGACAATTCCGCAATCCTGCTCGCCATCGCCCATGAGACAGTACACCTGATTCATTTTTTTATCCATCTTAAGCGCAAGGGCCATGCCAACCGCCTGCCCAAGACCGGATCCGAGCGGACCTGATGTCACCTCAATACCGGGAAGCGCTGTGCGATGGGGATGCCCCTGAAGCCGGGTCCCAAATTTTCTCAGCGTTAAAAGTTCCTCAACAGGAAAATACCCGGCATGCGCCATGGTGGCATATTGCACCGGACAAATGTGCCCGTTTGAAAGCACAAGCCGGTCGCGCTCCTCCCACTCTGGATTTTTAGGATCGTGTTTTAAGACCTGAAAGTAGAGTGCGGTAAAAATATCTGCCATGCCGAGCGGCCCCGCAGTATGTCCCGATCCTGCCGCCAAAAGCATCTCAATAATGGACTGCCGGATGGCATTCGCTTTTTCCTCAAGAAACTTTACCTTATCATCATGTAAGTGCATACGTTTTATTTTGCTTGCCCCGCACCAATTCTTTATAAAAACTTAAAAAACGAGATTGTAAGCCGAAGGCGTTACTGCGAAATTATACCACGAGACAGAAATTGGCGCGTTCGAAATTTAGTGCGAGGTCGTCACGAAAATGCGACATGCATTCCTCGTTATGGCAACGAAAGCGGGTTATCATTGTTCTTGGTAAAAAGCCGCACAAGCAAAAACGCGAGCATCGCAATAATAATACCGAGTACCGTCGGCAAGATGTACGGGGAACGCTCGGCAAGCGGAAGTTTTTTCTCTTCAGGCGGAACATAGTCGGAGTTCTTCTCAATGGGACCCGCGCTTACACGTGCAAGGGTAGTGACATCAACGTACTGTGAAATTTTTTCAATATCGTACTGCGGGCGGCGCGCATCCTTGTTGCCAAAGTACAGGTGATACTCCCGGCCCGGCTCATACAAGAATAATATGCGCCGCACGGTCCCGAAAAGCGTTGCGCCGGATATCGCGATCGGGCGGTCATCACCATTGGCGATCGCAAGTTTCAGATAGCGCTTATTGGACTCGGGGTACGAGAAATCAAGCTGAGAGCCCGCAAACTTTGGTGTTTGTATAACGAAAAAATAGTTGTTCCGCAAAAGCCGCCATTCCTTTTTGTCATTGCTGTCGTAGACCGACACAAATCTGCTGAAATTGGAGTTTTGCGTGCCAATACGGCCTCGGCGATGCGGAACTCCGCTTACGCCAAGGTCAAGTATGACTTCGGTTGCGCGATCTTCCTGGTTTTCGGAGATCTCCAGGGTTGGCGCATACGAAAGCTCCCGCGCCGTTACCGACACCGAGCGCCACACCGCGGCCCCGCGAACAGTAAGCGGCTTTTCGCCCTGATCAAAGATCCTGACCAAAAGATACCGATATGCCGCCTCGGGATACGAAACTGTCGTATCCCGAACCGCTACCGGCTTAATATCCTTTACCGTGTAGTCAAAAATTTGTCCGCGCGAATTGAGCGTTCGCCATATTGCTTCGTCATCGGAGCCCTGGACCTCCACGATGCGCCTAAAATTTTCTGATGGCGTTTCTATGGTAACAGAACTATGCAGCGTACCACCGGACCCGAGATCAAGGATAAATTCTGTCGTTTCGCCCGCGCGAGACGAAAGATTGTACATGCGGGCCGGAACAGACGCTGTATTCGTTGATTCGCGTTCAATGGCGGCAACATATGGCACTTCGCCGTCGGCATTCACCACGCGAAGATCCGAAAGGTCGGGATTCACATGACTGAATAGTTCCGTCGGAAGATCAAGCACGACAAAATCGCTCACATTCATGCCGCTTCCCAATATCGCACTTTTAAATTCCCATGCGGTCCCTGAAAAATCGGCGAGCACATGCCGCAGAAAAAAAAGTGTGAACAGGAAAAAGATGATGGTTATTTTTTTCATATGGCAATTTTTTCTTCAAACCGCTTCTCAAAGCGAAAATAGAGATATGACGCGCACAGCAGTATAACACCAAGAACGATAAATGACACGATGCGCTGAGGGGTAGCAAGAACCGTAAGGTCGTAGAAAAACACCTTGCCGATCGTTATAGCAAATAACGCGACCGCGCTCCATCGCAACCACTTGCTCCGATACATGACGCCCGCCGCCATTAGCACGATAGCATAGAGCGTAAGGAACACCGATATGGTCGCATTACGATAGTTATTGAGACGCCGGTACTCTGCATCAGCATAGAGGCGATTTTGGGCTTGATAGGCAGGGGTCTCGTAGTATGCGTATGGCGCCTGATTTTCCAATACCTCCGCGGGGGTATGCCTTTCAATGTCCTTTTGGATCTTTTGCTGAAGAGTGTATATGCGGGCATCATAAAACGCATAGATCTCAAGGATGATAAGAATAAATACGAGAACATTGGCGGCACCCCAGAAAAGCGCAGGAACACGGTCTCCCCGCTCAAACGGAGTGAACACGTCCCGTTTTTGACGGGCGGCATATCCCATGAGAGTTGCCGATACGATGAGTACGAAGTATGTGAAGAAGCGCTTGTTGAAGATGATGAGGTAGTTTGCAAGGGCTCCCGCATCGGAGTCAAAGGTGAAAAGACGCACCACCGCCACGAGATACACGCCGATGGCGAATATTCTCATGCCCTCGTTTCTCAACATAAGGCCCAGGATAAACAGAACCGCCGCCTCAACAGACCAGGCGATAGTGATGGCACTTCCGTCAACCTCAAGGGGAATTGCGATAGTAAGAAGAACCACTGCGATACCGCCAAGAAAAAGTGTGAGACGTCTATCGTCCGCGCGCGTCGCCGAGGCAAGATAGGCGGAAAAAATATAGACAGCGCCAAGACCCGCCGCAACAAACCCTAGAGAATGCTCGTACTGGGGATAGAGCAAAAAGTAGAGCCAACCGAAGTACCAAGCCGGGTTTATAGATAACACAAAGAGATCACCCAAATCCGCCAATTTTCGCGCGACAATGTTAGAGGCGAGCCCTGCGACCAAATATATGAGATAGAAGATGGTCAGTATGTATATGGTAAAGAAAAGTTTTTCGTGCTCATAATACCCGCCGTACCACGATGCAAAGTTAAGAATTGTTGCGACAAATCCAAGAATCACAAGCGGGTGCCACTTTTTGAAAAAAGCGACCGCGACAATGCCGAGATTTAAAAGCACAAGATAGGAAAAAAACGAGAGATCATTCGCTGTTCCGGTTGACACAAGGAACGGCGTTAAAAACCCACCCGCAGCAGAAAGCAAAGAAAGCTCAGCGGCATCCGCCCATAGTGCCAGTGCTACGCCAAAAAATGTGATCGCGATCATCGCAACAAACGCCGTTGACTGACCGATGAGGTGATAGTACTGAAATGCGCCATAGACAGAGAGGTAGAAAAGCGCCAATCCCCCACCGCTTAATAGATATGAATATTTGGCAAGACGGGGTCGTAGGAACTCACCCAAAAGAAGAAGGCCGAGACCTCCCGCAAGACCAAGAATAACGCGCATCGTTTCACTGATAAGGTCGTTATCAAAGGCGTACTTCAGGAAAAATGCGACCCCGAACAATATCGCAACGACACCAATGACGCCAAACCACCATTTGCCGATCGTTGACTCAAAATTCTGTGAAGTTTGTTTTTTGTCCTGCATCTTCCCCTGGTACAGCGGTTCGCGCCCGACAACGGCATCAAGAGCGGACTTATACATCGGAGGGGGCGGTGGCGGAGGAACTGCAGGACGTACCGCTTGCGAAGGCCCACTTACGCGGCTTTCAAGGGACGATAAGCGCCTTTCAATATTTTCTAGTTTTTGAAGAATTTCGTCCATAAGAAAAAAATTAAATAATATACCCCATCCTCCCACCGAATATGAAAAGAAATACAAACATCAAAAGAACTAAAATGCCAAATACTAAAACCACGGCAGAGAGAAATCCGCGCGCAACATAGGGTGAGCGTTTACGCATGCTGATATATACCGCAACGGGGACAACAAGTGAAAGTAAGCTAAAAAACAGGATTTGGATAAATCCGGATCCGGATATTCGGAAAAAAGAAAACGGAAGACGGACAAAGAAAAGAAGCCAGCACGACAGAAGAATGAGTGCAACACCCCCAACAAGACCCAAAAGCCATTGCCCGGCCTTCATCCAGAAGGAGGGCGCGGAAAACTGGGTATCTGGCACCCCACCCGCTCGCTCCTGCGTCATTGCCTGCTGAATTTCCGCCTCCGGGTAGCCGGCCCTGCGAAGCTCCTCAACCAGCGCATCAAGCGAGTACTGGGACTTGTGCGTAAGAATGTAATTTGTTATATCAGCGATCGCCATGGAGCTCGGCAAGTGCCTGTGGTATGTCCTTATGATTAAAAATATGCGATGCGGCAACAATAACATTTGCCCCGGCCCGTATCGCCTCGCGGGCCGTCTCGGGGTTCATGCCGCCGTCAACCTCTATCTTACCATCAGGCAGGTATGCCCGCAAATGCTTTATTTTGGAAAGGTTGTGGGAACGAAAATGCTGCCCGGCGCTTCCCGCAGGAACCGAAAGCACCTGCAACATGTCAACTTTATACCGCCATGGTTTCAACACCGTCCAGGATGTCGGGTCGGCTATGGCAAGCGCTACCTCCGTACGATGCGCATGACACTCATCAATAATATGCTGTATCGCCGTTGTCGTCTCGTAGTGAACAATAATGCGCTTGACGTTCGGCATGAGCCACGCCGGAAGATGCACCTCGGGGTCATCCTCCATCATGTGGATCTCAAATTTAAGATCCGTGGGAAGGTGGTAGAGATCAAACGGATTGTTCCAAAGTATGTTTGGCGTGAACGTGCCGTCGGCAACATCTAAATGCACCCACGTAACGAACGGTTCAACACGCCGTATCTTTCGCGCGACCTCTTTCCATGTTTTTTCATTGATAGAGGGGATTATTTCTATCATGGGAAGATGCGTGATTTACGATATAAGATTTATGAGTAAATTCTTAAATCCTAAATCTTAATTCTTAAATCTTTTGCAACCAATAATTTAGATATTCAATAGAAATTAGGTCAATGAGAAATTTACTTGAAGTTCTTCTCCTCAATCTTTGAGAGTTTATCCAGTCGGCGCTGGTTTCGTTCCGCGGCGCCATATTCCGTGGAAAGCCATGCGTGAACAATGGTTGCCGCCTCGTCGGGTTTGAGCCAATCCGATGGAAGCACCAGCACATTCGCATCTTCATGCTCACGGGACTGCTGTGCAACGGCAATATTGAACCCAAGCACGGCTCTGATTCCCTTGTACTTGTTCGCCGTCATCTCCATGCCATGTCCCGAGCCGCAGATCAAAATCCCCCGGTTCTGCCATGGGTCCTCCAGCACGCCTTCGACGACTTTTTGAGCAAAATCAACATAGTCGTCGTGCGACTCGTATTCTGCGGGGCCATGATCAATTGCTGGCGCACGCACATTGCTTACAAGATAGTTCTTGATAAACCGCTTCAACTCAAACCCGCGATGATCGCTTCCAATGAATATCATAATTGCTATCCAATTCTTACATCTTAAATCTTATTTCTTTCCCAAAGGTAAGTATACACAAAAAAAGCCCAGATACCTAGCGCTTGTATCCACTAAGCGGAGAGGATGTGGAGTACATCTTAATGCTCTGAACAATCCCCATCCCCATCATGAGCGTCACAAAACTTGAACCGCCATAACTCATGAACGGAAGCGTAATGCCGGTAACAGGCAAAAGTCCGATATTCATACCGATGTGAACCACTATCTGGCTCAATAAAAGCGCAGAAAAACCGAGAACATAAAGTTTTGCGAAGTTCTGCGTGGACCTTCTTCCTATAGAAAGTATTCTCCCCAGCAATACGCCGAACAGAAGAAGTAAAAAGAGCGCGCCGACATATCCCCATTCTTCGGCAAACGCCGCAAAGATAAAATCGGTCTCTACCTCAGGAAGAAACTGCAGATGGCTTTGTGAACCGCCACCGATCCCCTTGCCAAAAACCTCACCGGAACCAACCGCAATAAGCGCCTGCCGAGTATTATATCCGGCACCCTGCGGATCATATCCGGGGTTCAGAAAAGACGTGATACGGAGCTTCTGATACGGATGCAACATGAATACCCATCCGATAACAGCAACAACGGCTAGAACGCCCATAAGCATCGCGAAGTGCTGAAGACGAATGCCGGAGCAGAGCGTGATCGCAAGCCAGATGCTCGCGATAATGATGGCAGACCCCAGATCGGGCTGTAGAAGCACGAGAAGCGCCGGAACTGCGGCATATGCGCCCGATATGATAATGTGCCGCAGTTGATAGATCTCCACGTGCCGTTTTGAAAAATATTTTGCCAGCAGAAGAACAAGCACCAATTTTAGGGGCTCCACCGGCTGTATACCAAAACGCTGAATATAGAACCATCCGGCAATGCCGCGCGTACGAGGACCGAAGAGAAGAAGAGCGGCAAGAGCGACTAGGGTTATGGCGAAAAGCGCAAGCAGCATGCCGCCGTGGTTTCTAAAGACCCGATAATCAAGGAAAGAAAAAATAAAAAAAACCACTACACCCACGCCAACCCAGATTGCTTGGCGTTGAAACAACTGCTGTTCATCAGAAACGCTCCAGAGCGTTATCATGCTTAACAACACTATCAGAAGAAGGGTCACCGTAAGAACCTGGTCCAATTGTCGTATGGGAATACCCACGCACATCATGGAACACACGAAGAAAACGGCGGCCGCAGACGGTTCGGCGCTTCTTTTTATTCCATGTATCAGAGATCATGCTACGGCCTCACGCGCGGAAGGACCTGAATGTCGTCCGCCCTGCCGGCAATAACACCGGGCCAAAAAAATGTCACCAATTCGGCGGCACCAGCCGGTAGAGAGCCGACGACCGTTTTTGATATGGCAATAGCATTTTTCGCCTCGTCCGAGATAATAACATCAACTTCAACGGAAGAATAATCGCGGGTCGTGCGGTTGAAAATAGTCGCGCTTACAGAACTTCGCGGTTCACCGCCCTCGGTGATGATCGTATACTTCCGCTCCCCTGCAACAATATCGGGTGGCTGCTCCTGATGGAACACCCACTCATCGCGCAAAACCTGAAACACTGCCCTTTTGATGAGTTTCGGACTCTCAATATTCGTCTCAATGATATACCTTGTCTGCCCCGGCAATATGAACGTGCGGCCAGTTCTTCGCGCGATGATAACATTGCGCTCATCGTAGACCCGTATTTCGTACTCAAGCGCTTCCAGAAGTAACGATACATTCGGGTTTTTCACCGAAACCCCGACGTCATAGGTATTCACGCGCACAGGGAATACTTTCGTCCAAAAAACCTCCACCGGTTTTTTATCAAACAGCGCACAGGGCTGGCATGGTCCGCCGCAATCAATGCGCTCCTCTCCCTGATTGAATATACGATCAAAACAAGTCGGTTCCGGAATGCTTTTATAATATAAATATCCACCCACACCTATGAGCAGAAGTAGCGGGATCCCGATAATAACAAGTTGTCTGGTAACTCTAAAATCCATAGGTGAGTGATGCCCGCCCGGTAGGACGCACCATTACGATACACGCCATCCATTATACACTACCGGCGACATGGGGGCCATTGACGACACAGTAAAAAGATGGTACCTATATGGCACGGTTTAGCTCCTTGCCATGCGCATGTCCATCCTGGTTCTGAAAGAGATCAAAAACGGTGAAAAGAGGGTTGCCGCCACTCCGGCGGATGTTTCTCTCCTATCAACGCTTACGCGCGTATATGTTGAAAAAGATGCCGGAAAAGAAAGCGGTTTTTCAGATGATGATTACGGCGATGCCGGTGCCGACATTCATAGCCGCGAGCAAATGCGGGAGGTCATGCTATCCATTGCGGAACCAATCGTGATAAAGGTCAAGGAACTGCTTCCCCCGGAATATGACTTTCTTCACTCGGGAAGCGGCGGGCAGACAGGCGCCGTCATGGGCTTTGGGCACCTGGCCTCAAATCGGGAACTTACCATGATGACTGTCGCACGAAAAGCCACGTACCTCTCTTTGGAAGATATCGTGGTCAACGGCAAGCGGCCGGTGCTTGCGAATATGAGCGAGGTCGCGGGCGAAGAAGCGGTGCGCCTTGCCAAAAAGCACTTACCCGAAGGCTCACCTGCCTACATCCTCATCGGCTACGGGACCGCGGGGCGCGCCGCACACCGGGCCATTGCCACATCCGGTAGCGTGCCGCTCGTGTGCGCGCTTGATATCAGCGTCGGCTTGGATAAGTTGAATAGCTTCTTCGGACTTTCCCCCGCACCGTCACTTCTTACATCGTGCACCCTGGAAAATTTTGACACGGAGATACGAACTGCGATCCGCAACTGCCGTGGCGGACATTATGGGGCGCGCGAGACACCCATCGTCATGATACTCTCGCCGTATATTCCGGAAAGCACCGCTCCAAAAATGATCAGGCGAAGCATCATTCCCATGCTTCCGCGCGGCTCCGCCATTGTTGACATTTCCATAGACCAGGGAGGCGCATGCGAGTTTTCACGCGCCACATCGCATGATGAACCGATCGCGGATATCAATGGCGTTTCCTACATTGGCATTCCAAACCTGCCGGGGGGCGCTCCGCTTCGCGCGACACCGATGCTTTCAATGACAACCAGACCTTTCATCCTTGAGATCGCGCGAAAGGGATTCGTGCAAGCCCTTCGGGATAACGAGTCGCTTCGCAATGCGGTTTCCGTGTATCAGGGAAAAGTGACATCACGGGGGCTTGCTAAGACGTTTGGACTTGAACACGCGCCGATCGCAAGTCTCTTGGCGTGAAATCGTTACACTGCCCGCACCTTCTCGGATTTGGCCCATGTGGTTTCAATCACTGTGGAAGCACAGAGATTATGAGCGTAGTGGTGAACATGCCGAATTTTGTGTGTGACAAATTCTTCATTCATACCTGCGAAAACGGTCACCAGTGGATGGAGGCCATTATCAACGAGTAAAAAAGAGCGAAATTATCGCTCTTTTTTTGTTCTCCGAAAGCACCGGCTTATAAGCGCGTACCACCATCAATATCAACGCGCCTGCTTTTTATGTCCCATATATGCATGCCACCGCCCCATCCACCCCTTGCGGAATACCGCAAGAAGAACCATGTCACGATACCTGCCTTCGGTGTAGAGCTCCTTTTTCCAGATACCCTCCCGGACATATCCACACTTTTCCTGACATCGGATGCTACCAATATTTTCTGCAACAATACGCGTACTGATGCGGCGAAGATTTAAGACAGAAAAGGCGTAGTGCAGAAGAACCATTTTTGCATCCGTTGCGAACCCCTTCCGCCAATATCGTTTATCACCGATGAGGGTTCCGGTAGTTGCCGTCCCGTCAATGTGAGAGACCTGCATAAGCGATATTGACCCAATGAGATTTCCGCCCGTAAGCGTCTCAACGGCAAATATCCTGACGCGCTCATCGTTCATAAAGCGCTGAAGTTCTTTTCGCTCCTTTTCTTTTGACATCGGCATGAATGCGCCGCCCATGAACTTGGCGACCTCATAATCGTTCATCCATTCCGTGAAAAGATCTGTATCCTTCTTGACATCAATAGCACGGAGACGGACAAGTTTTCCGATGAGCACCCCTCATCCTCCTCTATTACTATCTTCATCAGAAACATCAACCTTCTCGCCGCAATTGCACACCACAATGACCTCCTCACCAAACCCGTGGGGTTTGAACATAAAGGTAAGCTTTGAGCCCAACCACTGTGAACCCGACCATAAGATGGTCCGCGACGAGAAGTTCGCGCATGTGCGAGCATGTTCCAAAAGCCATGTCCTAACTTTCTCAACCTGCACATCATCCAATGTGAACGTTCCACTCGTATAGGGCAGTTTATTCTGACGCTCATCACTCATAACTTTCTCTCTGGCATTATCTCTTTGTTATGCACCACCCAACCATGTGGAAGCTTTTTAGCGGCGCCAAGAGCATACTGACGGTGATCACCACTATTCAGAATGATCCTCAAACGCCAAGAAGCATCGCGAATCTCAATGCCCTGCTCTTTGGCATCGCGCGCTAGGAGATCCAAGAAGTCAACGAACGTCCTTTTATTCCAAGATCGTGCCACGCAATTCTCAATATGCGCATCACACATAGACCCTCTCCTTTCGGCAGCGACCCGCTACCTGTGTGTTACGTTCTTCGCATCTCGCACCCGTCCTACACGGAAGGGTAATCGGTTCCCTCCGGCCACACATGATACTCTCCGCGCCACTTTCTTTCCTGGAAGTTATCGAGGGTGCCCGTGAGGTGATACAGAGCAAGGGTCAAAGCTTTTTCCGTTTCAGCATCAATGGTATGCGCTTGCACCTGCGGAACATGAGCAACAATCCATTCTCGAACCGCTGTTTTGAGCTCCTGGCGCAGACCAGGATTCAAAATAAAAGAATCGCCATAGGGTTTCATATGCTTCTCCTCCCTTGTTAAAGAACGTTCACTAAAATTCCCGCAGCCTCTTTGCCGCGGGAATTATGTTTCAAAAAATATAGTACCAACCTACGAACTACACATTAAATCATAATTTCCACGGCAAAAATCATAAGACAAAACCCGCGACGATCTCGCGGTGCTTCATTGAATTTATTTGTGGAAATTACATATCTCATAGTGCTCGGTGATATATGCTGAACTTCAAAATATCACATTATAACAAATAAGTCAAGCGTCCTTTCTGCCCGAGTCCCGGGAAGAACTGGCGAGTGCTAAAAATAAGTTTTTAGTCATCTCCCCTATTAACGAGGGGTCTTCATCAAGCGCGTCTACGATCGGCAAAAGGTCTGTTTCAGGAACAACATGCAAAAAATTATACCACACCCACTTTTCATCTTCAGTGATAGTGGAATTGAATATACGTTCTTTAAGATTGGTCTTTGGCGCCATGGTTATTTTATATATCCCGCCTCCTTCAGCATCTCGGTAAGTTTTTGCGGAAACTCCTCACCGTCAAACCCGGCGCTGGAAAGCGCGATAGCGGCTCCCGCCGTAATTGCCCTGATCGCCCCTTTGATCATCTCCGCTCGGGAAGATTCGGCCTTAAAGGCCCCGACCGTCTCACGGTCTGGATTGTAACCCTCATTCCTCGTGAGCATGTCGCACCAAAAACTGAACTTTTAAACCAAAGCTTGTATATGCCGGCATAATCCTACTTTCCCGGGCGTTGATTTACCCCGCCCTTTTGTTTGTTAAATTTTTTCCAGCACATTTCTGTGTGCTTTCTTTAGTAAACAAAAGGGCGGGGTTTACGCCAAGTATCATCGGATTCAAACGCTTTTCCGCCTAAGGCGGATCCACCTCCGGCGGGCACTTCTCTGCTCACCCCCACACCAAATTATTTACAATGATATCCCAGCAAAGCCCTACTTTCCCGGGCGTTGATTTACACCAAGTATCATCGGGACGTTACACTTTCACTTCTCTGTTCGGAATGGGAAGAGGTGGTACACGTAACGCTAAATCACTGGGAGATCGCTGCAAACAATTTTTCGGTGTGGGGGTGAAAAGTGGCCCTTAGGCCCTTCGGGCCGGGGTCCCGGCTGCTGCGGCCTAGGGAGAAGAGGTGGGGCACGATTGAACAAAACACCGACAAATATAAACTTTGGTTTTTAAACTACCTATTTTTATTGCGTCAATACATTATACTCCCGATCTATTGCCGCAAGCTCCTTCTGATCCTCCGATGAAAGATTAGCAAGAATTTTTTTCCTCCGTTCGGTCAACTGAAGAATTCTATCTCGGTTGTACCCCCGTTTCCGCTCTGCCGCCTGCTGCCGCGGGCCTTTGTGCTCTGGCGTTGAGAACTCAATTTCGCTAGCATCTTTTCCAAAATCCCTAAACTGCCCTGATTGTTCTTCGTGAGTCATAAAAAATAAATTTTTAACCGAATTTCAAGTACAAACTTTAGTTTTTAAATGTTACTCCACCTAAGTAACTTGAAATCCATGCTGTTTAGCCAATTCTTGACTCAGTTTAGCAAGTTCTTTTATCTCGCCCTCCAGTCTTTCGCGCCCTTCTCCTTCGGCAGTTGCCAACTCTTCACGTTTATGTCTTATCGCTGCCGTATACCCGGCAACTATTTCAACAGCACGCTGTCCTTCTTCGCTTAGTTCGGTAATGCCCGCATCTGGTTTATATTTTTTGAATTCTTCTTGTTCCTTTGTTTCCATAAAAATAAAATGTTTATTCCTTATTTCTAAACCCTCCACACCAAAGGAGTGCATCTTTTTAATTTTTGGAACTCAAGAAGACACTGAGCTTACCGGAACCTGCCTGCGCCGGAAGGCGGCAAGCCAAACAGAGAGGTTGTCCACTCTTCTCACGCGCGTCAAAAAATGAAAAGACACACTCCACAACCACACTTAATATAGGGCAGGTAAAATTACGACCAATCCATTAGTACCGCTTGACTCAACCGATTACTCGGCTTCCATCTGCGGCCTATCAACGTGATCATCTCTCACGGATTGAATATACCTAATCTTGAGGTGGGCTTCCCGCTTATATGCTTTCAGCGGTTATCCCGACCGAACAATAGCTACTCGGCGATGCCGCGGGCGCGACAGCCGATACACCAGAGGTTCGTTCTTCCTGATCCTCTCGTACAAAGGAAGACTCCTCGCAAGTATAGACGCCTGCAGTAGATAGGAGACCAACCTGTCTCACGCATGTAATTCATCTGCTCCTGGCAGATGACATAATTCCACATATTACTATGTGCATCGGACTATAATTTCACCCGATCATTTTGCGACGCAAAATGATTTAGGGGGTTAACGTTTAGTCTCTACGGGTGCGATAACGAATTTCATTGAGGAGGCGAATCAATTGATTCACCTATCGGGTGGGTCGTGGAGGACTTGCGCCTCCGCCTCTGGCTTTCACCAGTGCTCCCTATTGGCCGTTGACGCCTTGCGCACACACGCATCATTGGCTTCGAGCTTCCGCCCACACTATTGAGGAGCGCATCCTCAATGAAATTCGCTATGCTTCCCTCGGTATTATCCCCTAATGATTCTACAAGATCTTGAGGCTAGAACAATTCGCTGCGAATTGTTCGCCCGAACATTTTTTTGAAAAATGTTCTAAGGGACTTCACCGATATGAGTTAACTTTTCGTCTCGCATTTCTGCGAGATGCCGCCGTATTTGATGTCTTATTCCTTGGGTTCAAACTGTTAAAAAACCGAATTGATTCATACATCTTAAATCTAGAAACTTCATTCTGTTCCTTAACGGTTTGAACCCAGCTCGCGTACCCTTTTAAATGGCGAACAGCCATACGCTTGGGACCTTCTCCAGCCCCGCGCTAGGGTGAGCCGACATCGAGGTGCCGATCCGCTTCGTCGATATGGACTCTTGGAAGCGACTAGCCTGTTATCCCCGGGGTAGCTTTTATCCGTTGAGCTTCGGCCTTGTTCTAGAAAGTAATAAACTCCCACATTCAAAGATTGCTCCTTGAATGTGAAAATATATCGTAGCCGTCGGATCACTAAGTTATACTTTCGTATCTCGTCGGCATGTCCGCCTTCGAGTTAAGCCAGCTTGTGCCTTTACACGTCACGGACGGTTTCCATTCGTCCTAAGCTGACCTTTAAGCCCCTCCGTTACTTTTTGGGAGGGTTTCGCCCCAAACAAACTGCCCGCCAGACACTGTCTTCCTTGGGCTTCACCGTTCTTTTGTCTCAAGAAGTATACTTTCCCCAGATTCAAGCATTCGCGACTAATAACAGATTTGTCGTTTCGCGGCTGAAACTGAATTGAAACAAAAGGACGGTGTTCCCAAGAAGTTAGAATCTAAGTTTTTAAAGAGTGGTATTTCACTGACGAGTCCCCCCGATCCGGAAACCGGGGATCAACCTCTCCCACCTATGCTACGCAGCAAAAACCTAAACCCAATATCAAGCTACAGTAAAGCTCCCGGGGTCTTTTCGTCTAACTGCAGGTAACCGGCATCTTCACCGGTACTGTATTTTCACCGAGCTCTTCGTGGAGACAGTTCTCCAGTCGTTACGCCTTTCGTGCGCTCCGGAACTTCTTAATGTTATCTTACCTCACGGCAAGTATCAGACTATATCATCACCTTCATCGAAAAGAGTTGAGAATTTCTTCTTTTACTCTTTTTCTTTTTCCAGAACCATTCATTTGATATGCAAGATTCACGATTTTGGCAAAACCATCTTTTGCAGATGTCTTCCTGACCTAATGACCATGCATACTTTCTTGAACAGCTCGAAATCCTGCTGCTTTTTAGAAAGCAACGGGGAATCTATCGAGCAGATTTCTCATTTCGTGATAAAGGGGCCGGCGTATAATAATATTGAATTTCAATACTATTTCGGCTTTCGCCTCAGTCGTTACGGGGTCATTCCAATGTATCACCATCGGAAGACTTCCCACGATATTATCCATTGATAATAAAATTATATCACATGGACTTCATCGTTATAAGCCAGCTTTTCATTTTCGCCTCGCGGCGAAATGGGGCAAGTTCACTTACCCGGAAAGGAATTGCGCTCAATTTGTTACTAGTTGTTAGCCATTGGCGCTAAAAACTTGGATAGGACATTTCTGCCTATCTCTCCATGTCGCCATGGAGTTCGGACTATATCTTATGCTCGCTTCGCTCGCTCGCGATACCAATATACGAATGACATGCGAATGATACGAATACAAAACATTCCAGCGTGTAGTCTCTACGGAGTTATTTCTTTTAAAAGTAAGCTTAGTTAATAAGTAATAACTATTCTACATTCTAAAAGAAAAACTTTCCTCGGTATTGTCTCATTCGCTTATGAGATGTTCACCGATATAGCTAGATTTTACTAAGGCAGTATAATTCACCTTAGAACCGTTCTTTGTGTTAACGCCTGCGCGCTCCGCTCCTCGCGGACTCATGGTCGCCCATGAGATCGGACTATATCTTCATCACTCGCGATGATGTTTGACGTATAGTCTCTGAGGATTCTCCGATTTACATCGGAGTCTTTCCTGCTGATTGTCCGCACCGTCAGAAAATTGTCACTGAAATTTTTATTCCAGTATTTCTGCATACGCGGGGTTTCCAGCAAATAGTCAAATTTTATAACTACAACGGTTACCTTATAGTTACGGCTGACATTGACGAGGGCTTGAATCCACTAGCCGGAATGCAGTAAAGCACCCAGACCGCAAATTTTAACCTTCTCGCATCGGTCAGGCGTCAGCCCCTATACATCCTCTTACGAGTTAGCAGGGACCTGTGTTTTTGGTAAACAGTCGCTAGAGATTCTTTAGCTGCGTCCCTCCCCAGTTTTGACCTCAAACTAATAAACTATGTTTAAGCCGCTTCAACAATTCAATTTTTCCACTCGCATGATGTTTTAATCTTTTTTCTCTGAGCAACGCATCACTTTCTGATAGATATGCTTCCGCATACACAAGGATCCACATCCCATTTTTTCTGGTTGTAAATTTTTTTCCACCTTGATTATGCTCTTCCAACCTTTTTGCAAGATTTTTAGTTACACCAATATACTTCTCCAAAGAAACATCATTTTGAATCACCTACACTGTAAACATAATTTTACCTTGTTAAATCAAAACTGGGGAGGGAAGGCCATATTGCGAACTTACGGCCGCTATTTTGCCTAGTTCCTTCACGAAGACTCACTCGTTCGCCTTGGTCTACTCGACCAATCCACCTGTGTCGGTTTCCGGTACGGTTGAGTACATAATATTCTTAGACGTTTTTCTTGAAAGCGCTTTTTGCCAGATCTCTTTTGGGTTGCCCCGCCAGATTTCCATGCGGCGTTGATCCGGGATTTACCCCTGCGTCGGGATTTGCCTCAACGCTATCGTGACCGCCCAGACACAAATCCAATAATGTGCCCGGCATACTACGCTCCGTCGCGCCATCGATCATATACCCAGTGCTGGAATATTAACCAGCTGTCCATCAGCTTCGGCTTTCGCCATCACCTTAGGACCGACTAACCCTTGGATGATTGTCATTGCCAAGGAAACCTTGGATTTTCGGCGGACAGGGCTTTCACCTGTCTTGTGGTTACTTGTGCCAACATTCTCTCTTCCAAGCGCTCCAGAAGCCCTCGCGGATCTTCCTTCACTGCACTTGAAATGGTCTCCTACCGCTTGACCTCAACGAATTGAGATCAAACCCACAACTTCGGCACCATGCTTAGCCCCGTTGAATTTTCGGCGCAGAATCTCTTGACAAGTGAGCTGTTACGCACTCTTTAAAGGATGGCTGCTTCTAAGCCAACCTCCTTGCTGTTTGAGAAATTCCACCGCCTTTACCACTGAGCATGGATTTAGGGGCCTTAGTTTGTGATCTGGGCTCTTCCCCTCATGTACCGCGGAGCTTAGCCCCCGCGTACTGACTCCCGGAATAAAATGTAGGGCATTCGGAGTTTGATTAGTCTGCCTGTATTGCTACAATTACAGACCATCCAGTGCTCTACCTCCCTAAAAGTGTGATCCGAGGCTAGTCCAAAAACTATTTCGGAGACAACCAGCTATTTCCTGATTCGATTAGCTTTTCACTCCTTACCACAAGTCATCCCAAGGCGTTGTACGACCAACGGGTTCGGTCCTCCCCACACCTTTCGGTGTGGTTCAACCTGCTCATGGCAAGCTCATCAGGTTTCGGGTCTTTTGAATTCTACTTTTAAACCATAGTCGATACCTGCCAGATTTTAGGATACTTTACTTTCTTCTCAAATGGGTTAAACTGTATTGAGTGCCCATCCCCAAAGAAAAAGATGGTCGATTTTCTCATCTGGTTTTTCAGCCTCGTTGCACTGTTCATCGTAATCATCGCAGTCGGCCTGCCAATCGTTTGGCTCTTTGAATGGCTGGATGGACCCTCAAGCCGAACTAAAAAATAGTTCGACTTTTTTATACCCTAAAATCTGACAGATAAAAACTAAGATTTAGGACGCGCTATTAACACTCGCTTTCGCTGTGCCTGCGTGCCTTTCGGCACTTAGACAGTAAAATCCAAAAACTCGTTGGCTCATTCTTCAATAGGCACGACGTCATCCATCCCCACTTTTACACTAGAATTTTTTGTATGACAACTAGTTCTATTCAGTTGAATAGGACTAAACTCACTTCTAATTCTAAAGTAAAAGTGGGGAGGGACTCCGTCTCCTTGTAAGCGTATGGTTTCAGGTACTATTTCATCGCCCTCACCGGGCTGCTTTTCACCTTTCCCTCACGGTACTAGTTCACTATCGGTGATATTGAGTATTTAGCCTTGGCGGACTAGTTCCGCCGACTTCCTGCCCAGTCGTCATCCGGGGCAGTACTAAAGAATAATAGCAAAGAGTACGAGACCGTTTTCAAATACGGGACTATTACCCTCTTTGGTCGGCCTTTCCAGGGCCGTTCTTCTAACGATGTCTCATGTTGTTACTCTTCCGAACTAAATCGACGCTACCATCTTATAACTTCCCATCCATCATCTAAATAAATAAATGAAAAATGAGATCTTGGCTGTTCCCTTTTCGATCGCCTCTACTTGGGGAATGAATCGGGTATACGTTATAAGGTGTAAGTTTTCAGTTTTTAAACTTACGGCTTAAACCTTAATACTTAAACCTGAAATTGTTTTCTTTTCCTCCGCTTATTGAGATGTTTCACTTCAGCGGGTTTGCTCCTCGCCTTGCGGCGGGTCATTGCGGATTACGCAATGGGGTTTCCCCATTCGGAGATCTACGGATCAAAGGTTGCTTGGCACCTCCCCGTAGCTTATCGCAGCCACGCCACGCCCTTCTTCGCCTCAATATCCCTAGGCATCCACCATACGCCCTTATTTTTTTACCTGCTCTATACTAAATGTAGTATGGAGATAACTATAACAACCACACACCACATGTGGGTTATTATGCTATTAATGTAGTTATCAAGTTGCTGTCTTTCTTTCCCAGACCACCGGATTCATTACCAGCAACTAATTACAATTTCTTGTAGTCAGTTGCTGATGATCAAAGATTTTTCCATGACCTTTCGCCGTCAAAATCATCTACCTGAATCTTTGTTGCTCCTTTTGTTATTAGGCACTCAATAAATGAGCGGCCCACATCGCTCGGACTAGGATCAAATCTCTCTCCGCGCGGACGCGCCTTGAGTTCTTTATCAAAATCCTCTTTTTCCTTTTCAATACTTAATCCTGCCGGAATTTCCAGGAATTCTACAACGGCATACGTATCAAACGCAACACGCACGATCCGCGTCCGCAGCCCTTCTTTGCTTTCAATTTGTTTTTCAACTCCCTCCATAAATAATTCCCGATATATTGGCTATGCATGTCCTGAAAACACTATCACATACGCCAAAGTTTGCCAATCCCGACGCTCCACAAATTCGGAGCTGATTTTACTAAATGGTATACCCCAGAACCAAGCCCAAATATAGCTCATCTTTCCACAAAGTCCCTTCCACAGTAACGCCTTCGGCTCACCCTCACAATAAAAGATTATATTATATGCCCCCGGCTTGGTACGGGGTTCAATGTTTGTATCCGCTCGGAAACCTCACAGACAAACATTGAAAAAACCGCCCTATCAAAGCGGCGCTCCTGCAAGAAATGCTGCCTGTACTATACCCCCGAGCCCCTCAAGGGTTTAGAGCGTACAAAGATACGGGCAAAAGCCGCTTTATTCCTATTAAATTGTCCAGTTGTTACCATATATTGAATACAGTATATACCCTATCAAAAGATACGTCAAGCGGTAGTGTATAATGTGTTAATTACTATGAGGGAGAAGCAAATCCCCTCCCTCGGAACTACTGACTAAAACTCTGCGAATCTCCGGATCCTGCATAAGGCGATTAGTAATGAGATCAGCCACAAAATCCCTTCCAAGCTAGGAATCAGACCACAATTACCCTTGTACTGCATAATGCAAGATACATTCTGGACTCCATGAAGCCCTGAGCTTATGGAGTTTTTTAATCGAATCCACTCAAAATATACCGGCATCAAGGGGTTT
>Ga0209542_10002915_pt1 | contig 37511 bp, 38 predicted proteins | sample RifCSPhighO2_01_FD_184028 | JGI IMG/M metagenome (GOLD analysis project Ga0209542, IMG submission 184028) | Soil microbial communities from Rifle, Colorado - Rifle CSP2_plank highO2_0.1 (SPAdes) (version 2) | ecosystem: Environmental > Terrestrial > Deep subsurface > Rock core/Sediment ... | reverse complement strand
TTCAATACGGACAAGATTCGAAGGAAAACCGTTAAGGTTTACGCACACCTACCCCGGATACACTACTCCCGCGTCTTGTGACGGCATTACACTCACCCAGAGCACAGGAGCATACGCTTGGTATCAAGAGTCTGTGTATCCCGACGCCATCAACTGCTCTCTTCAGTGGGTTCAGCACTCGGACCACCCTTAAAGAAGTATGCATATCTATTTCGCCGGAGATCATGCGGGGTTTGAGTTGAAAAAAGAGCTTATGGCTCTTGTGCGTGCTCGTGGCCACGAAGTTGAAGATGTAGGGCCATTTACGTACAGCAAAGGAGATGATTACCCTGATTATGTGATCCCTCTTGCGAAGAAAGTGGCAGAAGCCACCCCCCTCACCCCCCCTTCTAAAAAGGGGGGAGTGAGGGGGGTCGTGGTCGCAGGAAGCGGTCAAGGAGAGATCATTGCTATGAATAGAATTCCGGGCGCGCGCGCGGCGCTACTCTGTCCGTGCGGGGAAGATCTTATTCGCGCTTCGCGGGACCACAACGACTCGAACATTTTGGCTATTGGCGCCCGGTTTGTGCCGCCGGAGGAGATAGAAAAAGGCATCATTCTTTGGCTCGATACGCCATTTTCAGGCGAGGAGAGGCACATAAGGCGACTCCGGAAGATTGATCCTGGATACACCTCCGGAGTATAATTTCTTGATGTCTGAAATTATTCCCGCCATTTTGCCAAAAAGCTTCGAGGAACTCTCCGAGAAACTTTCCTCGGTTCGTGGTCTTGTGGAAACAGTCCAGATTGATATTTGCGATGGCGCTTTCGTGCCTACGCGCACATGGCCGTATCAAAAAGCGGGGGAGTTGGACAAGAATTTTAAAGAGATTGTTACAGAGAAAACGGGCTTGCCATACTGGGAAGATGTTAACTTTGAAATTGATCTCATGGTACGAGAGCCGGAAGCCGTTATCCCAGGATGGATCAAGGCGGGCGCTTCGCGAATTATTTTCCATATCGAATCCACGACGGACGCTCAAGGTATCCACGATCAATTTCACGACAAAGTAGAAATTGGGGTTGCGATCGGTCTTGATACTTCACTTACAGTGATCCAGCCGTACGCCCCCGAGGTTGGGGTGATCCAATGCATGGGCATTGCCAGAATCGGGTACCAAGGTCAGCCGTTCGATGATCGGGTGCTGCCAAGAATTTCCGAATTGCGGACGCTCTACCCGAAGGCTATAATAAGTGTTGACGGGGGAGTGAACTTAGAAAGTGCTCGGAAGCTTCTCCTTGCGGGCGCAAATCGTCTCGTGGTCGGGTCTGCACTGTGGAAAGACGCGGAGGTGCGGGAGAATCTGTCAAAGTTTAAGAAACTCAACAAGTAAAAATGAAGGCAAAAAAAGAAAAGAAATCCGATGGAGACACTGCCTTTACTTTAGAGGACCTTAAAGGAGTCATCGAGGAAGTCCTCTTGCCTTCGCAGCAGAATCTTCAACTCGATATTGATACGAAAATTGAAAATCTCGCAAAGATGATAGCTCGCAGTTTTCGGGATGTTGATGGAAAAGTATCCGCTATCGACCAGAGACTCGTGCTTTCGAGAGAAGAGATTTTGAGAAAACTTGACGGTACAAATAATCGAATTGATGATTTAGCTTTGAATCGCGTGAAGTATCTTGATTTTGATTTACTAAAAAGCGAAGTGGAGGCTCTTAAAAAGAGAATTGAAAGCAAGCGCCGGGCATGAAAATCGATGCCTTTACCTGAAACAACAATCAAAGACCTCGAACGTAAAGCAAATCACATTCGCCAGAGCATCATAGAGATGCTCGTGGAGGCGAAGTCGGGACACACCGCGGGGCCGCTCGGTATGGCCGATATTTTCACGTATCTCTACTTCCACGAGTTACGGCACGACCCTAAAAATCCCGATTGGCCCGAGCGCGATCGACTCGTGCTTTCCAACGGGCATATTTGCCCGGTGCTCTATGCCACGATGGCGGAGGCCGGGTATCTCAAGAAAGAGGAGCTCATGAGGTTGCGCAAGTTCGGCTCTCCGCTCCAGGGTCATCCGCATCGAGAGTATCTCCCCGCGCTCGAGACAAGTTCCGGGCCCCTGGGCTCCGGCCTCTCGCAGGCCGTTGGGATGGCCTTGGCAGAGCGTATTGATAATCTTCAAGGTCGAACCTTGGAGACGGGGAAAGGTTCGACCTTTTATTCATACAAAAAGTGGATCTACTGCCTCATGAGCGATGGTGAACTCAATGCCGGAAACAGTTGGGAAGGCGCGATGCTCGCGGGAAAAGAAAGACTGGGGAACCTTATCGCGATTATTGACCGGAATAACATTCAGATCGACGGCTTTACCGAGGATATTATGCCGCTCGAGCCACTCGCGGATAAATGGCAGGCGTGGAACTGGCACGTGATCGAGGTCAGCGGCCACGACTTTGGAGATATCAACCGTGCGGTAGGTGAGGCCAAGGCCGAGTTCGACAAGCCGACCGTCATTATTGCAAATACCATTCCAGGGAAAGGGGTTGCGGCGTTCGAGCGAAAATACGAATGGCACGGCAAGCCGCCGAACAAAGAAGAGGGGGAGATGGCGCTCAAGGTGTTGCGGGAGTTGGGTAAGAAAATTAGCTAATGAGTATTATGGAGAACCAGTTTGTAGCAACAGAAAAGAAATCGGGTGTTACCAAGTCATATATTATGTTCAGTCTTTTTGTATTTCTATTCTTTCTAGTGGGCATGTCTCTCGATATCAGAGCCTACGCGGTTAGTGATTTTTTATTCATACCGTTCTTTTTAGTGCCCCATACCTTCTTATTTTTCATTTGGTTAATGGCCACGCTTTCTAGAAGAATGAAAAACCCGTTTTTGATTATGGTAACAGGGGTAGCTTTAGGTCTTGGATATCTTATCTTTTGTTATTTTATGGTCTTGGCTATCGGGTCGCCATTTAGAAACTATGCGAAATATGGCACGATAGCACCTACGTGGGAAGACCAAAATATCCCCCGAATTAAATGATAAACCACGCTGTAAAACTCAATCCTAAACTTTTCGACAAGGATGTCGAGCAGGTACCGATCCGCAAGGGGTTCGGAGAGGGTTTGCTTGCCGCGGCGGAAGCTGACCCGCGCGTCGTGGGGCTCTGCGCTGACTTGACCGAGAGCACTCAGATGCATCTTTTCAAAAATAAATTTCCGGAGCGGTTCGTGGAAATTGGGGTTGCGGAGCAGAATTTGGTGACGGTTGCAAGCGGCATGGCCGCTATGGGGAAAATTCCGTTTTGCACCTCGTATGCAATGTTTAGCCCGGGGCGGAATTGGGAGCAGATCCGTACGACCATTTGCTATAACGATCGTCCTGTGAAAATCGCAGGGTCGCATGCGGGGATTTCCGTCGGTCCTGATGGCGGCACGCATCAGGCGATTGAAGACATCGCACTGATGCGTGTCTTACCTCGGATGGTTGTTATTTCTCCGTGCGATTCAATCGAAGCACGGAAGGCGACAATTGCCGCGGCCAAAACTGACACCCCCGTCTACATCCGTCTCGCCCGCGAAAAAACTCCTGTAATGACAACCGAGGCAACCTCATTTGAAATTGGTAAAGCTCAAATTTTTTTCACACCCGAACGCGGCGCGGCAGAGGTGGGAATTATCGCAACCGGTGCGCTTGTTTATAAAGTACTTGTGGTTGCGAAACGACTTGAAGAAGAGGGGATACGAGTGAAAGTGTTGAATCTTGCCACCATCAAACCCCTCGATGAAAAAGCGATTACGGAGCTTGCGCGGGAAACTCATGCCATTGTCACTGTCGAGGAACACCAAATTGCCGGCGGGATGGGTAGCGCGGTCGCGGAGTGCCTTTCGGCTACATTCCCGGTTCCTATTGAATTTATAGGAGTACGTGACCAATTTGGACAATCGGGAACACCAGATGAGCTTATTGAACATTACGGCATGGGGGAGAAACACATAAAGGAGGCCGTGGAGCGAGTCATGAAAAGAAAATAAAGATAGCTGTGGATAGAAGTGCAAGATGTAAGTTGATATACTGGGGGCTATGAACGCAACTCATATGTATAAAAAAGGTTTTACCCTCATCGAGCTTTTGGTCGTTATCTCCATCATCGGCCTGCTCTCATCGGTGGTGTTTGCGAGTCTCAATAGTGCGCGAGCGCGAGCGAGGGATTCAAAGAGAATTGCAGAAATGAAGCAAGTACAGATTGCCATGCAGCTCTATTACGACAAAAATGGATTCTTTCCTGCTGACAATGGTAACTCTGATACCAAAATACGATTCACTGGCATGATCTCATCTCTCGTAGCCGAGGGATTCTTGAGTACAACACCTACAGATCCTTCAGGCAATGGAGGGTATGGGTATCACTACGCTAACTATGGCGCGGGGCACCCCGCCGGCGCCCTCATTGTCGCTAGACTTGAAGCCCCTAGTCAAGCTCAGCCATATCCCGGTTCATGCCGCCCATGGCCATATCAAGGTTCTGACAATTGGTGTAGCACAAGCGCCCCGAACCAAAATTATTGTTTGTGTAACCCCTATTAGATCCCTCTATTCCTTTAGCTTTTCAAGGCAGTAATTTGCCGATCTCTTCTCAAAAAATTGGCTGATATCTTTTTGGGTCAAAAGACCCTTTTGCGCGCCGATTTGTTGGACCACCGACATTGAGTTGACCCCCGCCCACTGCAAAGCCTCTTCGGGCGTTTTCCCAAGCGCAAGAGCGCCTACGAACGTAGAGGCGTAGGCATCGCCCGCGCCCGTCCGCTCATATGGGGCCTTTGGATCGGGGTAGGGAGGCATGAAGTATGCCCCCTTGCCGTCGTAAAAGTACGCTCCCTTTGGACCGTCGGTGATGACAACGAGTCTTGGCCCAAGACGGGCTACGCCGGTCAAGAGCTTCTGCATGCTCGCTTCGGCAGTCTCCAGTACCTTCTCTGCCTCCTCCTTGTTGCAGAAGAAAATTTCAGTTCGTGCGTAGAGCTCTCTCAGCTTTTGCGTGCCGAGCGCGATCTCCGCTTTGCCGGGCTGAAAGGCGAGACGTACTTCCGGATGCGCCTTGAGGTATCCGATAATGTTAGCGCGATACTCGTCTGTGCCGCGAAATGAAGAAAGGTAGATGAAGCGCGGAGGAGGCTCGATCTTCGGCAGACGATAGGTGTACAACTCGTGTTTGATAAGAATGGTGCGCTCATCTTCGTACCAAAGCACATAGTGATAGTTTGTTTTCGCGCCTTTGTGAATTGTGGACAAGCTCGCGTCCACGCCCTCTTTCTTAAGCTCGGCGAGGCATTCCCTCCCGTTTTCGTCATCACCGAGGTTTGTCACAAGCCCCGTTTTGAGTCCGAGCCGTGCGGCAGAGACCGCGGCATTGGGAGCGTTACCCACCGCGCGAACCACTTCCACAAACTCATAGGGAATCTTGTCGGCAAAGCGCATCGAGAGCATGCAATGCTCGCGGTTTATATCGCAGTGGACATTCGCCTCTTCAAGGCGGATGAACGCGTCAGTCGTGATATCGCCGATCGCGAGGAAATCAAGTGCTTTCTTTCCAAACATGACCACAGTATAACATATTTATCCATATTGGTTGTCTGTTTGGGTTTTGCTATTCTGAATATGGTCAAAAACCGGAAAGGAGGCTGTATGCATCTTGTGTACGCCTTTCTGAAGGTAGTCCTCTTCCTGGTTCTGCTGCCTTGCCCACCCGCACTACTTATCATCATGGCTGCGTACGTGGCGGCAAGACCGGAACCAGAGTTCTCCGTGCCTCGGGGAAGCACTCTTGCTTGGGGTGCGTAGGCACTGCGACTGAAGATGATCACCACGGGCGCGCGTAAGTCTTGCGCGCCCGTTTTCTTTTTGTGCTAGGATTGAGGGTATGTCAGGCAGTCAAAGAAAAGTCTATGTCACTCACAAGATTCCTGAAGCGGGGCTTTCCATTTTGAGGAAAGAAGGGTGTGAGCTGGATATTGGAAGCGAGCGCCCCTCCTTCTCGAAAGAGGAGCTTATCGTTGCGCTCCGGAAGAAACCCTACGACGCGGTGATTTGCCTCCTCACCGATGTCATTGACGCTGAAGTCTTCGACGCGGCTCCGCGCGCGAAGATTTTCGCGAACTACGCGGTGGGATTCAATAACATTGATGTTGAAGAGGCAAAGAAACGAGGCATTACAATCACCAACACCCCCGGCGCGCTCACCGAAGCAGTCGCGGAGCATACTGTCGCGCTCATGCTCGCGATCAGTCGTCGCGTCGTGGAGAGCGATCGCTTTATGCGTGACGGATCTTTTACCGGTTGGGGACCGGAGCTTTTCCTAGGAGAGGAATTGCAAGGAAAGACCCTCGGCATCTTGGGCGCGGGGCGAATCGGGGGGCGGGTTGCCGAGATTGTGAGTCGTGGCTTTGGCATGAAGGTGATTTACTACGATGTGAAGCAAAGTAGTGAACTTGAGCATCCAAAAGCGGGAGGGCCCGGCGCGTCCTTCCGGGCTACGCCCGAAGAGGTACTGAAAGAAGCGGACATTGTCTCCTTGCATGTGCCGCTCTTGCCATCCACTACCCATCTTATAAATAAAGAGCGACTGGCTCTCATGAAGCGCGGAGCGTATCTTATCAACACCTCGCGCGGCGCAGTTATTGATGAGAGTGCGCTCGTTGACGCATTGAAACGCGGGACCATTCGTGGCGCCGCCCTTGATGTGTTTGAGCACGAACCGTCACTCGCCTCGGGGCTCCGGGAGCTTCAAAATGTCGTACTCACCGCGCACATCGCGTCCGCGACCGCGCTCGCGAGGAACAGTATGGCGACGCTCGCCGCCGAGAATATCGTTGCTTTCTTTAAGGGGGAGAAACCACAAAATATAGTAAGTCCTTAAGGTCCATAAAGTCGCAAGTCTATAAAGTGCAAGTCCATAAAGTCATAACGCAGGTCGTACTGCAGGTAGACGGAAGCGTTGCCTTTTTTTGAATGTTCGGCTATAGTACGCGGCATGGCGCTCACACTTGCGTATGAAAAGCGGGACGCGAAAGTCCGCCCCAAGACACTCCGAAACTCCGGTAAACTCCCGGCTGTTTTTTATGGGCGTAAGCAGGCATCAACTCCAATCGTCATTTCTGCCCGTGAATTCGAAAAAGTGTGGAAACGCGCGGGCGAGAGCACAGTCGTGAATCTCCAAAGCGGTAGTGAAGAAGTGCAAGCGCTTATAAATGACGTCGACAAGCATCCCGTGACTGGAATCCCGCGACACGTCGACTTCTACGTGTTCGAGAAGGGTCAAAAGCTCAAGATCAAAATTCCTATCGAATTTTCCGGCGTTTCTCCGGCGGTGAAAGATCTCGGTGCCGTGCTCGTCAAAGTGGTGCACAATCTTGAGATCGAGGCTGCGCCCAAGGATCTTCCGCAAAAAATAGAAGTCGATATTTCAGGACTCTCCGCCTTTGGGAGCGTTATTCTCGCCAAAGATATCGCCCTTCCACAGGGAGTCACCCTCGTCATTTCCCCAGACGACGTGATCGCTTCGGTGTATGAACCGAAAGAAGAAGTAGTTGAGGAAGCCCCCCCTGATCTCTCCACGATCGAAGTCGCGAAGAAGGGCAAGGAACCCGTGGAAGGCGAAGAAGCGGCCGTGCCTGGAGCGGAAGCGGGAACCCCGAAGAAAGAAGAGAAGAAAGAAGCCAAAAAGTGACAAGAACCTGTCTTTTTGAGATAGGTTCTACAGAAAAACCTCGAAACAGTCGAGGTTTTCTCTTGTCGGGACCGCGAATCGATCCGCCAACCGGCGGACCGAAATGGCTTCAAACAACAGTGCCATGGTGGGTTTTGAAACCAGTTCTAGGTCTCTCATGCTATACTAGCCGCATGCGTAGCACGTTTTTGACATGCGTAATTCTCGGGGCGCTTTTCGTCTTGGCGCCTACTTTTGTGCGCGGACAGGGAGTCGAGGAACGTCGAGCCGCGCTCGAAAAGGAGCTCGCAGAAGTCGAGGCGCAAATCGTTCAGCAGCAAGAAATTCTAAACGCGCGCGCGAGAGAGTCGGTGTCTCTCGAGCGAGACATTGCGATTCTAAACGCAACCATCGAAAAGGCCAAACTCTCGATTCGGGCACGAAGTCTCGAGATCGAACGGCTCTCCAAAGAGTCGGGGGCAAAACAGGTGGTCATCGAGAAGCTCACTTTAAAGATTGATCGCGAGAAAGCGTCTCTAGGAGAGCTTATCCGGAAAACCGAAAAAGCCGATTCGTTCTCACTGCCCGAAATCATACTTGGCCACAAGAACTTTTCCGATTTCTTTCAGGACGTCGACGAATATCGGCTGATCAATATCGCGCTTAGAGATTCTTTCACCGAACTTACCAGCGACAAAGCGGAAACTGAAGTGGAACGTCAAGCGCTCGATGGCCGGCGCACCGAGGAAGTGAAGTTGCGGCAACTGCAGGAACTTGAGAAGAAAAAGATCGAGACGCAAGAGGCGGAAAAAAAGAGAATTCTCAAGATTTCAAAAGGAATCGAAGCGGAGTATCAAAAAATTATTAAGGCAAAACAGCTTAGTGCCGCGCAGATTCGCGCGGAGCTCTTTACGCTCCGTGGCAGCGCCGCCATACCGTTCGGCAAGGCACTCGAGCTTGCAACCATCGCAGGGCAAAGAACCGGTGTTCGCCCAGCGTTTCTTCTCGGCATCATCGCGGAAGAGTCCAACTTAGGTGAGAATGTCGGCACCGGTAGTTGGAAAGTAGACATGAAGGCTCCACGGGACACCGAACCTTTTCTCGACATTACGAAACGACTTGGCCTTGACCCCGACAAAATGCCGGTTTCGAAGAAACCTTGGTACGGATACGGGGGGGCTATGGGTCCCGCACAGTTTATTCCCTCGACCTGGGTCCTCTATGAGGAACGCATCGCGAAGGCAACGGGGCACAATCCCCCCAATCCATGGGAACCCTCCGATGCGTTCATGGCTTCCGCGCTCCTTCTCATGGACAACGGCGCTGATGGCGGGACGAGAGCGGCAGAGAGACTCGCCGCGCTTCGATACCTCGCCGGCTGGGCGAACGCGAGCAAACCGGCGTACGCGTTCTACGGCGATGATGTCATGGAACTTGCGGAGAAATATCAGAAGCAAATAGACATACTGAATGGGAGTTAGTAGCAAATAGAAAGTAGCTAGTAGCTAGTAGAAAGAGAAAAGGCCTTCTGAAAAAGGCCGGATTTGTCAATTTCAGGCTTTTTTGGTAGGGTATTGGGGTCAAAGGGCGCCGTCCTCTCCCTCGGAAGACCTCGGGACGATGATTGTTATAATCGCTGCGCTCTTTAACAATCAATCGCATGAAAAAGGACATTCACCCACAATATTTCGCTGACGCCAAAGCCACCTGCGCCTGTGGAGCTATTTTTGCGGTTGGGTCCACGAAATCCGAATTTACTATTGAAATTTGCAGTAACTGCCATCCGTTCTATACCGGCGCCGATAAGATCGTGGACACTGCCGGCCGAGTGGAGCGATTTAAGGCAAAACAGGCGAAAAGCGCCGCCAAGAAAACCTCAAAGAAGTCGTAGCGTCTCTCCTGACTTTTTGATCGCCGGTGCTGAACCGGTGTGTTGTCGTACACTAAAAAACACAAAACACAGTACACGAGGACCAAACAAATATACCAAAGCACAGTATCCAAAAAGCCAAACGAGAAAGCAGGTTTGTGTTTTGAAGAAGTTTGAGTTTTGTTTGGACATTGTGCTGTCTGTGTTTTGTGTAGTTTCAATAAGATGGATTTAGACAAATACAAATCAAACCAAAAAACCGCGTATCTCGCTGAGAGCTTTGCGCGACTGCAGAAAGAGGAAGAGGAGATCAATACCATGCTCGTGGTGGATCCTTCAATGGCCGAGCTCGCGAAGAAGGAACTCTCGCTCTTGGAAGAACAAAAAAACGCGCTGAAAGAACAAATGGATGGACTTCTCAAAGAGGAAACGGAATCCGCGAGTTTTCCAAACGAACTCGTGATCGAAGTGCGCGCCGGCGTCGGAGGAGAGGAGGCCGCGCTTTTCGCGCGTACGCTTGCCGAGATGTACAAGGCCTACGCGGAGCGGAAGGGGTGGTCGTTTGCTACCATGGACGAGTCCAAGACCTCAATCGGCGGATATAAGGAGGCGGCATTTGAGATCAGTGGAAAGGGCGCCTACAAAACGCTTCGCTTTGAAACGGGAGTGCATCGCATACAGCGCGTTCCAGAAACCGAGAAGTCCGGGCGAGTACATACGTCTACGGCGTCGGTAGCGATTCTCCCTATCCGAGCAAAAACCACGATTGACGTTCCGCCTTCCGATATTGAGATTGAGTTTTCGAGGGCCGGAGGCAAAGGGGGACAGAACGTCAACAAAGTCGAAACCGCGGTGCGTCTCACTCATACGCCAACCGGTATCGTCGTACGCTGCACCTCGGAGAGAAGCCAGGGACGCAACCGTGAAAAAGCCATGGGCATTTTGCTTTCAAAGCTAGAGCAGAGGAGGGAAGAAGAAGACGCAAAAAAGTACGCGGGGGCGCGCAAGGCACAAATCGGCACGGCCGATCGTTCAGAAAAGATTCGCACCTACAACATCTTGCAGGATCGAGTTACCGACCACCGCATTAAGGAATCATGGCACAACATATCCATGATTTTCGATGGACATCTCGATCCGATATTGGAAGCGCTGGAACAGGCAAGCGTAGACCAGAACAAGAAACAATGAGTTTCCTATTTCGCGGAGCATATTTCGATTGTTTCAACACGGGAAATATGTAGAAATAAATTGAAATAAGATAGAAATATGTTGTTTCTGACGCGATGGACAGTTTAATATTTCTTTGCTACACTCTCACTCCATGACTGAAACCAAATCACACACCAGCGACCCGATTATCGACGCTCTCTTTAGCGCAGGGGCTCATTTCGGTTACCGACGCTCGAAACGTCACCCGACCAGTACTCCATTCATTTTTGGAGCGAAAAGCGGCGTTGAGATCTTTGATCTAGAGAAGACTAAAACGGCGCTTGAGAAAGCTGAAGCGTTTGTTAAGTCGCTTGGTGCCGCGGGTAAGACACTTCTCTTTGTGGGAGGCAAAAATGAAGCGCGAGAAGCGGTCAAGAGCGGAGCCGGGAAGCTTGGTATGCCGGCGGTATTTGGACGCTGGGTGGGGGGTACGCTCACCAACTTTGCGAATATTCGCGCTCGCGTCGACAAAATGCTCGATCTTAGCGCGAAACGAGAGAAGGGTGAGCTTGCGAAGTACACGAAAAAAGAGCGCCTGCTCATTGACCGTGACGTCATCCGTCTTCAAGAACTTTTCGGCGGACTCGTGCCCCTAAAGAGTGCTCCAGCCGCTCTGTTTGTCATTGATCCCGGCAAAGAACATATCGCCGTCACTGAAGCAAGGAAGGAGGGGGTACCGGTTATCGCCCTCGCGAGCTCCGACTGCGATCTCTCAAGAATAGAGTATGTGATTCCCGGGAACGATGCGTCTCGAACAAGCATTGCCTACTTTGTCGATAGAATAGTGGAAGCGTACAAGGCGGGCAAAACAAATCTCCCGATTGTCAATTCTTAAAATTTAAAAAGCACAAAGCACAGTACACAAAAACCAAACAAATATACCAAAGCACAGCATCCAAAAAGCCAAACGAGAAAGCAGGATTTGTGTTTTGGGAAATTTGTGCTTTGTTTGGATTTTGTGTCGTCTGTGTTTTGTGTGGTTTGCGAATGTAGTAGAATAAATACTTTCATACATGATTACCACGGAACAAATCAAAGCGTTGCGGGATCAAACGGGAGTCTCAATCATGCTCTGTCGCAAGGCGCTTGAAGAAGCGAAAGGCGACATCGAAAAGGCGAAAGTCATTTTGCAAAGGAAGGGAGCCGATGCCGCCGCGAAGAAGGCCGATCGAACGCTCGGAGCGGGGACGGTGGCGGCCTATATTCATGGAGGCGGCACGGTCGGCGTGCTTGTAGAGCTTTCTTCAGAAACGGATTTTGTGTCCTCAAATGAATCATTCAAGGATCTCGCCCACGATATCGCGATGCATATCGCGGCATCGCGGCCGGAATTTGTCAAGCGCGATGATATCAGCGCGGAGACGCTTTCACGCGCGAAGGAAGTATTGGAAAAGGAAGTAGAGGGTAAGCCCCAGGGCATGAAGGAGCATATCCTTGAGGGGAAGCTTCAATCCTATTTCGCGGAGAAGATCCTCCTCGAACAGCCGTTCATCAAGAATCCCGATGTCACTGTGCAAAACCTCATCGAAAGCGCCATCCAGAAATTCGGAGAGAAAATCGAGATTACCCGCTTCGTGCGGTTCGCGTCGGGTAATCGCGCGTAACCTCCATGATCTCACTTGCGCTATTTGGGATTTCTCTCGTTCTGCTTATCGCGCTTTTCGGATGCAAGACTCTCGAGCTCCGTCAAAACGTGTGGACACCGCTTAAGAGTATTCGCCGTTTCGGCGACCCGCTCGTCGAGGAGAGCTTTGCGAAAGTCAGTCGCGCCTCCCGCACGTATTCCACTACGACGACACGCGCGACTCTGAAATGGTGCAAGGCCCTGCTTCGGAGCATCCACCGCTCCTTCGATCGTTCGCTCCATGTGTTCGCTCTCGAGCTCAATCGCTACCTGCGCGGACGCGGAGCGAAGCGGGGGGAAGAGAGCGACATCTCCGCTCATCTTAAGACAGTTTTAGAGAAAACAGAGGAGGTCAGTGACGATTCTGTTCCAAAGTAGGCCATTTACCTTGCATAAATACAGTAAGTAAAATATCTTGTAAAGCGGAATGAAAGAATGCGCCGCCTTAGCTCAGTTGGTAGAGCAGCGCTTTTGTAAAGCGAAGGTCCCCAGTTCAAGCCTGGGAGGCGGCTTACTTAAGATCTCTGTCATTCTCGCGAAAGCGAGAATCTAGTATGTTGACCGTTCCAAAGAACACAGTTTTGTGCTTAAATATCGGCACGGTAGTAGCATAATGGATTGCGACTGTCATGGGAAAACAAATCGTCATCAACGATTTAGAAGAAGAAAATGTAATACGGAGACTGAAGGAACGAACCGACCCCGATGCTTTGTGCATTAGGCGCTTTTTGGAGCTTCCTGATTTGACGCGCACCTCCGGAAGCCCTTTAAAGGAAGTCGCCCATCGAACGCTCCGAGTGCCTGCTCTGCAAAAGCTCGACGTTATAAAAATACCGGAGGTCATTTCTACGCACATCCTTTTCGATCTCTTCAATATGCCCGAGGGACATCCGGCGCGCTCCAAGTCTGACACGTATTATGTCGACGAAACGCATGTCTTACGAACGCATGATACCGTCTTCTGGTACTACTATCTGAATCTGCCCGAAGTGAAGGAAAGAATCGCCCGTAGAGAACCGATTGGGGCGGTGTGCTTTGGGAAAGTCTACCGGAAGGACGAAATAGATCGCACCCACATGAACGTATTCCATCAGATCGGGGGACTGTATCTTGTGCCGGATGGAAAGATGAAGCTCTCTCCCGATGATTTGAAAGAGGTGCTTTCCGATGTCGCGAAAAGTACGTTTGGAGAAAGCGTGAACTTTCGTTTTTATGAACACAATTTCCCATACACTGACCCCAGTTTCGAGATGGAGGCAGAAGTCGGGGGAAAGTGGGTTGAGATGCTTGGAAGCGGCATGGCGCGCAAGAGCGTACTTGCCAACATGGGGCTCCACGATTATCACGGCTGGGCCTTCGGCTTCGGTGTCGAGCGATTGGCGATGATGTCTATGGAGCTTCCCGACATCCGACTTCTGTGGTCAGAGGATGAGCGGGTAAAGCGCCAGCTTAAGCTTGGAGCGAAATACAAGGAGGTCTCAAAATATCCGCCGGTGGTCCGTGACATCTCCTTCATTGTGAGCAAGGACTTCGTGCCCAATGATTATTTCGACATGGTGCGCGATATCGCAGGCAACGTTATTGAGGAAATGCAGCTCCTTGATACCTATGAAGACCCGAAGAAATTCGGAGAAGGGAAGAAGAGCTACACCTTTCACTTCGTGTACCGCTCGCTCGAGCGGACGCTTACAAACGAAGAGGTTAACACTCTCCACGAGAACATTTCGGAGCAGACTCGTTCTCGGTTTGGAGCGACCATTCGGTGATCGAGGCGCGAACACGGTGAATGGGTGAGACATACCTATCTCTGCATGCCGTTTCGCAGAATAGTTTGCCCACTTACCATATATTAACGGTCGCGGATATGTGGTAAGCTTGAAAGTATGTTGGCACGGGAGATAAAAAAGCCGAAAAAGAGGAAAGAGCGTAAGGCGCGGATTGCCGTAGTGCAAAAAGCAGTGCTGTATTCACTAGCTGCGGCGGGAGGTTTAACAATGACTGTGGTTACTCCTAGCGCACTTCAAGTATTGGAGCAGTTCGGTTGGGTGAAGACGCGGCGAAGCCCGAAGGCGACCATCGATCGTTCGGTGGAGCGACTGGTGCGGACAGGGTTGGCAGAAAAAGATGACAGCGGCTTTGTGCAACTGACGAACAAGGGTCAAAAGCGACTTGCAGAAATTGAGCGTGCGGACTACGCATTACCGCGACCAAAACGATGGGATGGCAAGTGGAGAATCGTGAGCTTTGATATCAAGGAGAAGCGCAGGGAGGTGCGTGAATTGCTCCGGATGACGCTTATAGCTGTTGGATTTGCGCATCTCCATCACAGCGTTTGGGTATATCCCCATGATTGCGAAGAGTTTATTTCACTACTGAAAGCCGACTATCATGCTGGGGTTGAAGTCCTTTACATCATTGCTGAATATATAGAAAACGACGGCTGGCTTAGAAAGCGTTTTAATATAAAAGAGGTCACCCGTCTTTAGCTCTCTCATACACATCTTTACGACCGTAAATATGTGTATATGACGGCTCGAAGATGCTCAAAAACAAAGGATTTATGGAGTCTGTTTATCCACTTTGTGAAGCAAGGAAGTCCTTTCTTTTGTAAGGTTATTTTGCTAGAATGAGAGCATCAAAAGCAGGGGTGCTTTTTATTTTATGGCAAAAACTGCGGCTAAAAATAAAGCTGAAAAAGCGACAAAACAGAATGGGTCAGGGCATCACTACGATGCCTCGTCTATTACTGTTCTCGAGGGCCTAGAGCCCGTGCGCAAGCGTCCGGGCATGTATATTGGTACGACAGGGCCTGACGGTTTGCATCACCTTATTACCGAAATCTTCGATAATTCTCGCGACGAGGCGATGGGCGGGTTTTGTAATGATATTGAGATTGTCCTCTTACCCCAAAATCGCGTACGGGTCGTGGATAATGGACGCGGTATTCCGGTAGATACGCACAAGGCGACAAAAGTCTCGGCACTCGAGACAATCATGACAACCTTGCACGCAGGAGGAAAATTCGGCGGCGAAGGCTACCAAGTATCAGGTGGGCTTCACGGTGTCGGCGCATCGGTGGTGAACGCACTCTCAATCTATATGGAGGTCATCGTACATCGCGATGGCGGAGTGTTCTATCAGGAATACAAACAAGGCAAGCGCAAGGCGGCGGTGAAGAAAATAGGAAAATCCGACCTTCATGGCACTATCGTACTTTTTGAACCGGATAAGGAGATTTTCAAAGAGGGTATCGAATTCAATTTTGAGCGCGTGGTGACGCACATGCGTCAGCAAGCGTATCTCGTCAAAGGACTTCGCATTTCGGTGATTGACGCGCGGAAGGCACAGGACATTGACCTTGCCGATGTGTTCTATTTCCGAGAACTTTGTATCGAGGCTCCCTCGCAGTCATTTTATTTTGAGGGCGGGCTTCTTTCCCTCGTGAAGCACTACAACGAGCACTTCAAGCCCGTGCACAAAAATATCTTTTACATCGAGCGGAAGACGGACGGCATCGAAGGAGCCGAGATCGCGCTCCAGTATGTGGATGATATTTCTTCTCGCGTCTTACCCTTCGCCAACAACATCTTTAATCCCGAAGGCGGTACGCACCTTACCGGCTTCAAGACCGCGCTAACAAGGACACTCAATACTTACGCACGGAATAATAATTACATCAAGGAGAGCGAGGAGAACTTCACGGGAGAGGATGTCCTCGAGGGTCTCACGGCTGTTATTTCGGTAAAGCTTCGCGAGATTCAATTCGAGGGTCAAACGAAAGCAAAACTTGGCAGTATGGAGGCACAGAGCGCGGTGGCCACTATATTTGGGGAAGCCTTCGCGGCCTTTCTCGAGGAAAATCCCGATGACGCGCGAGCGATGGTGAATAAGGTGATCTTGGCTCTCAAGGCGCGAAAAGCGGCAAAAGCCGCTAAGGATTCAGTGCTCCGCAAGGGCGCGCTTGAGGGTATGACGCTTCCGGGGAAGCTTGCCGACTGCGAGACTAAAAGCGCCGAGGAGGCGGAAGTATTCATCGTCGAAGGAGATTCCGCCGGTGGAAGCGCAAAGCAAGGGCGCGATCGCCGCACGCAGGCAATTTTGCCGCTTCGCGGTAAAGTGCTGAATGTCGAGCGCGCTCGGCTTGATAAGATTTTGGGATTTACTGAGATAAAAGCATTGGTCATCGCGCTCGGCACAGGTATCGCCGACAGTTTTGATGTCTCAAAGCTTCGCTATCACAAGGTGATTATCGCGACCGATGCCGACGTTGACGGCGCGCACATTCGCACGCTTCTCCTTACGCTTTTTTTCCGCTACTTTAAACAGCTTATTGATGGAGGTTTCATCTACATCGCCCAGCCGCCACTCTATAAGGTGAAGCGCGGCAAGGAATTTTATTATTTTTACACTGACGAAGAAAAGAATTCCTTTTTGAAAAAAGAGGGGATTGAGGCGAAAGAGCTCGAGGAGAGTGAAGCTGGAGAAGGTGAGGAGCCCGAAGCGGGGGAGAGAGATGTTAGCGAGGTAGAAACTAAACGCTCTACGCTATCCGCCGACTCGCGGACTAAACGCTCCCTTAAGGTTTCCATTCAGCGCTACAAAGGCTTGGGTGAAATGAATCCCGAGGAGCTCTGGGAAACGACCATGGATCCCGAAAAGCGAGTACTCAAACAAGTTACCGTCGAAGACGCGCAGGACGCCGACAAAGTATTCGATGTTCTTATGGGCGAAGACGTCCCGTCTCGAAAGAGTTTCATTCAGTCGAATGCCACGAAAGCGACACTTGATATTTAGGCAACTTGTTCGTCGCGGTCTTTCTTTCGTAGCTCTTCCAAACCCTTAAGATCATAGCCGTGCGTGAGCAACGTGGCGAAATCGCTAACATCAAGAGCGGTTCTTTCGTCCATACCTGTTCGTTGTCTGCCTAATACCATGATAGCAATTTCATTATGAAGTTCTCTTCGGCGCAAGTCCGATGATGGCGGTTTCTTCGTGGTTTTTTGGAAGTAGTTTTCTGAATCGGGAGTCTCTTTTCTTGATATTTCCTCATTTAGAATGTATTCCGCATACTTTTTACAAGTATCGTAAAGTCTTCTTGTCACTGGAGCGTCTGCGGAAGGTGGATTGCCGAGAAAGTGATACTTCTTCCACAGTTTTACTAGCATCTCATATTCTTTGGTCTCAATGTCGCTAAGTGGGGGAGTGAGGTGTTCCAAATTTGATTTCATACAGGTTTTCGTCTTATTTCTTTTCTTTAATTTCAGAGGTCAATTTTGAAGCAAGAGCATCCAGCAATAGTGTCTCTTTAGTCCCGATCCGGCTCTCGAGCGTTACTGTCTTCTCGGACTCCTCTTTAGCCCCGACCACGATCCAATAGGGCACTTTTTCAACTTTGGCAGAGCGGACTTTCTTGCCAAGCGTTTCATTCGATTCATCCAGTTCCGCTCGGAAGTCTAAGGCCGCGAGTGTATCCCGAACGGTTTTTGCATACGCAAGGAACTTCTCCCCAACCGGCAAGATCTTGACCTGCACCGGCGAAAGCCAGAGCGGAAATGCGCCGGTGAAATGCTCAATGAGAATTGCCATGAAGCGCTCGTATGACCCTAAAATCGCGCGGTGAATCATGACGGGTGCTTTTTTCGCGCCGTCAGCGTCACTGTATTCGAGCCCGAACCTTGTTGGCATCGCAAAATCAATCTGAATGGTTGCCAGTTGCCACTCGCGGCCCAGCGAATCCTTGAACATGTAATCAAGCTTCGGGCCATAGAGAGCCGCTTCGCCCTCGCGACGCTTTGCTTTGAGTTCGAGCTCATCCGAGATTTCTTTCAGCATACTCTCGGCATTTCTCCACCCTTCCTCGGTGCCGATGTACTTTTCCAGGTGCTTCGGGTCACGGACGGAGAGGGACACCCAGTGTTTGCCGAAGAGCCCTACCGCTGTGTAAAACTCTTCGATAATCTTCGCGATATTTTTGGCTTCATCCTTAATCTGGTCAACGCGGCAGAAGATATGCCCGTCATCGCAGGTAATTGCCCGCACGCGCGTCAGTCCGCCGATTTCCCCCGGCTTTTCGTCACGGTACTGCATGGTGGACTCCATGTAGCGGAGCGGTAGGTCGCGGTAGCTTCGCGGACGCGATGCGTAGATCTGGGTGTGGTGTGGACAGTTGACTGGTTTCATCACGAATTCATCATAGTGGCCTATCACCTTCAGTAGCTCGTCCCCAAATTTGTCCGCATGTCCGGAGATTTCATAGAGCTTACGCTTGGCAAGATGAGGGATGGTGACGGGGAGCATCCCGTATTTTCTGCTTATTGACAAAAGCCTATCCTTCAGGGCATCACGCATGATTGTCCCGCGAGGCGTAAAGAGGGGGAGCCCCGCGCCGATCAAATCCGAAAAAGTAAACAAGTCGAGTTCCCGCCCTAATTTCTTGTGGTCGCGCTTCTCCGCCTCTTCGCGCTGCTTTTCATATGCCTCAAGTTCTTCTTTGGTAGTAAACGCAAGGCCGTAGATGCGAGTGAGCATCTTGTTCTTCTCATCGCCGCGCCAGTACGCTCCCGCAACGCGATCGAGTTTCCATCCGGCGTTTCTCATTTCCTTCATGTCATCTGCGTGTCCTCCGCGGCATAGGTCGGTGAACTCTCCCGATGTGTAAAGGGTGATTTTCTCGCCGCGCTTTGCTATTTCTTCAATCAGTTCCAATTTATATGGATTGCCCGCGAATAGTTCCTTTGCCTTCGCCGCGCTCACTTCCTTACCCTCAAATCCTTTCCACGTCTTCAAGACTTCTCGCATTTTTTGCTCAATTTTTGGGAGATCGGCCTCTGAAATCCGCGCACCTTTTTCTCCCTCCCCTCCTGCCCGAGGAGGGGTGTCGAGTCCGCGAGACAGGGTGGTGGGAGAAAAATCGAAGTCATAATAAAACCCCGTATCAATAGCGGGACCGAGTGTCAGTTTGGTATCAGGCCAGAGCTTCGTAACTGCTGCCGCGAGAAGGTGGGCGAGCGAGTGGCGAATATGAGCGAGATGTTCAGATTTGGCCGTTTCAGAAGACATTTCCCGATTATAGCACTTTTCGATCATTTTTGGACAAGGAAAATGCCCTCCGGTTCCGGGAGGGCACTAAGATGCTTCGAATCGCGGTGACCATTTCTACCAAACGCGCATATAGTGGGTTTTGCCTCCTCCTTGTACGCCAAGGACGGGATCCTCGAAATAGGCCAGGCGATCTACGAAAAGAACGGCATCTCCCGGCAATCGGCTTTCGAGCTCCTCGATAAGGTCCGTGACCTCTTGCGGGCAGGTCCCTCCTTCTCGAAAAAATACTTGGAGTGACACCCGCTCCCAGAAAGGAACGAGGAGGTTCTCACAGTATCCGGTGAGGGTGAGCAGTGCGAGAGCACTAAGCACACATCCTCCGAGTCCCCCAAAGATGGGCCATCGAAACTCGGGAGGAACTGTGTATGATGACGACAGGAGGCCACCAATCGCTCCGCACATCATTACCACCAAGCACAGGATGAGAAGCACGACACATGTTCGCTCAATGAGGTAGTAAAGAGACCGGCTCCACCACCAATAGACGCCTTTCGCCCGCTTCGCCGCGCGAAGCTGTGCTCTCTTGTGTCGGCGAATGATCGCGGGATGGATGGGGTTGTATGGCGCGAGAAGTCGGCCAAGGTCTACCGTTGTAAAGGATCCAAGCTGTGCGGGAGAGGGAAGAATCAGGGTATTCATAGTCTGTGGTTTAGAGTTTTTTGGGTTATTCCGTTCTCTTCCCAAACTAGCATTTTAGTGGGGAAATAACAAGGATCAGCGAAGCGCGCTACAAAGGTGAGTCCTTTGTAATTAGGTAGTTAAGCCACTCAACCAGTGAACGTTCCACACTGCCTTTCTTCTCAAAATAGTCGGGGAACGCGTCTTTCTGCTGAATAGCTCCCTCTTTTCTCTGTACTCCTTGCCAGTCGGGAAAACTGGAATAGGAGTACCGGTTGATATAATCGAAAATCTTTCCTCGGTCCGCATTGATGTTCTTCTTCCAATGTGGGTCAACTCTTTTTGCAGGGTTAAGGTGAATATACGCAAACAAGTATTGCAAATACTCGTCAGTGTGCACATGCCGCGCCTTGAATGCGCTCTCAAACAAACCCCCAGTCCGTTTGTGCTTGGTATTGAAATACATGGAATAGGCAGTGAGCAATTTTCTCATAAACTTACTGATGCCGTTTTGCTTTTTTTCGCGCGCGAGAATATGGAAATGGTTCGGCATGAGACAATACGCGCCGATGTCAACCAGCGTTTCCCCGCGGTTAATAGCATAGATGTCCTCGGTCTCCAGTTCGCGGAAGTTTACCGCAATGCTTCCGTTGCACAAGTAGAGAATATGCATGAATCGCGTGTATTCGGCAGATGATGTGAAGAGAGCCCTCTTTTCCGTCCCTCGATTGTAGAGGTGATAGAACTCATCTACCGCAAATGAGAAGTTTCTCTGCATAGGTATATTCTACAAAGGACTCACCTTTGCTGCAAAGGTGAGTCCTTCGCAAGAGCTACTGCCCCAAGGGACTGTGTTTCAGCTCCTTCACTTTCTCCGCGATGAGTGAAGGCGTGCCATTGCGGGTCGAGTAGCGCCCCCTGACTGCAATACAGCTTTCCGGTTTGAGAAGTTTCTTAAATTCCTCGTAAACTTTCGGAAAGACCACCACTTCTATCGAAGAGCTAAGATCGGCGACGCGAAGAAACGCCATCATATCGTTTTTCTTGGTGATAATGGGTTTTAGCTCCTCAATAATGCCCCCGACCACGGTTATCATGCCCTCCTTCATCTCCTCCTTCATCCTCGCGATTGTCACCTCGCGCTTCTCGAGCAGACTCCGGAACTTGTCGAGAGGGTGGCCGGAGATATAGAGGCCGAGGAGTTCTTTTTCCCACGCGAGCTTTTCCTCCATGGTGGCGGGCTTGGCCGAAGCGAGCTTCAGCGTCGGCATCGCGATCGCACTCGCTCCGCCAAAAAGCGAATCCTGTCCCTCGGGCTGGCGCGAGCTTTCCTTATTGTGCTCGAGCAGCCTCTCGACATTCCCGAGCATTTGGCCCCGTTCCCCAAGTTCATCCAGCGCACCGGCCTTGATGAGCGCTTCGAGCGACTTTTTATTTAAATTGCGGTCTTTGACGCGTTCAAGAAAATTCGCAAGTGAGGTGAACGGCCCACGCTCTTTGCGCTCGATGATAATTGCATGCGAGATACCCTCTCCAAAATTCTTAATGGTCATGAGGCCAAACCTGATACGGTCTTTTTCCTCTTTCGAGTTCTCGGTATTGGAATTTGTGTTTTGTTTGGGATTTGGCGTCTGTGATTTGTGATTTTGAGATTTTACTACGGTGAAAGCGGAGTAACTCTCATTGATCGACGGCGGCAGTACGGGTATGCCCATCCGCTTACATTCATGAATGATCTCCCCAATTTTTTCCACGTCTCCCGAATCAGCCGTGAGCACCGCGGACATATAGACGGCGGGGAAGTTCGCCTTCATGTATGCCGTTTGATAGGCGACTTTGCCGTAGCTTGCCGCGTGAGCCTTGTTAAATCCATACGCGGCAAACGGCTCGATGAGTTGCCAGAGTTTCTCGGCTTTTTCTTTCGGCAGGCCGTTTTTGATGAACCCGGCGATGAGTTTCTCTCTTTGTGCCGCCATTTCCGTCGGAATCTTTTTCCCCATCGCCTTGCGAAGCTTATCGGCTTCAAGCCACGAGTAGCCTCCGAGTTTAATCGCGACGAGGAGCACGTCATCTTGGTAGGTGATGACTCCATAGGAATCCGCAAGCACTTCTTTAAGACGCGGATCAAGATATTGCACGAGGCGCGGGTTATGCTTACGCTCAATGTACTGCGGGATATTTTCCATAGGTCCTGGGCGGTAGAGCGCGACCATCGCGTTAATGTCGTGGATCGATGAGGGGCGAAGTTCTCGGAGGTAGCGCGTCATACCGGCTCCGTTTAGCTGGAATAAACCTCCGGTTTCGCCGAGTGCGAGCATCGCGAAGGTCTTTTTATCATCGAGCGGGACGTTTTCAATGTTCACATCTATTCCCTCGATCTTTTTCACCCGATCCACCGCGTCGGCGAGAATCGAAAGGTTCTTGATGCCGAGAAAGTCGAACTTCAAAAGTCCTGCGTCTTCCACCGCGTGCATATCGTATTGGGTAATGAGTTTGCCCCCCTTAGGGTCAAGCTGAAGCGGAACAAAATCAGTGAGCGGAGTCGGCGCGATCACGACCCCCGCGGCGTGCACGCTGATATGCCGGGCGCAGCCTTCGATATTCTTCGCCATATCGACAATGGCCTTCACGCTCGCATCCTCCTTGTAGAGTGTAGAAAGTTCGGGCACAAGCTCCAGTGCTCGGTCGATCGACATGGGGAACCCCTGCGACCCAAACGGGATGAGTTTCGCGATTCGATCCCCGATTGAATACTCGAAATTCATCGCGCGCGCGATGTCGCGCACGGAGCCTCGCGCCATCATCGTTCCGAACGTGCCGATCTGCGCGACCTTATCGGCCCCATATTTCCGTTTGGCGTACTCTATCATCTCGTCGCGCCGGTCATCGGCAAAGTCCATGTCAATATCTGGCGGGGAAGGGCGTTCCGGATTCAAAAACCGCTCGAACGGAAGCTTGTATAAAAAGGGATCAACGTTCGTGATGCCTGAAAGGTACGTTACCATTGACCCTGCCACCGAACCTCGGATGGTCGTCAAAATCCCTTGCTCATGCGCGTATCGCATGAGATCCGCGACCACAAGAAAGTAAGGCGCATACCCCTTGTCTTTAATGATCGCAAGTTCATACTCGATGCGCTGTATGAGGAGGGGCGTCTTTTCTATGTTGCGCCGCACCGTCCCCTCATAGACCATGCCGCGAAGCTCATCATCGTAGCTCTCCCCGCGCCTTGTCTTGTAATCGGGGAAGACCCACTTCCCGAACTCGAGCGGAAGATCGCAGGAGTCGGCGATCCGCCGCGTCTCCTCGATGGCTTCCGGTATATCCGCAAATAGGGCGCTGACCTCTTCCGGTGCGAGAAAGGAAAAATCTGAATCATCCGCCTCTCCGCCTTGCCGACCCTCAGCCTGTGAATTAACGAGAAGGAGTGTTTCCCGAGCCTTCTTTTCTTCCGGGAGAAGATAGTAGACCTCCTGGGAAGCGACGAGGGGTACTCCCTTTCGCTTGGAGAGCGCCATGAGCTCTCGCATCATTTCCTCATGCCCGGGTATTTCCTTATGCCTGCTTATTTCAAGGTATACGTTATCTTTGCCAAAGACCTCCTTGTACCACAAGAGGCGCTCCTCAAGTTTCTCTTCGTCTTTCGCTTGAAGAAGCGCGCGAATGTCGGAATCAAACGCGGGGACAATCGCGATAAGACCCTTTCCGAACTCGGCTAGAAGTTCTCGGTCAATACGGGGTTTGTAGTAGAAACCTTCGAGGTGTCCCAAACTCGAGAGTTTGAGAAGGTTTCGATAGCCGAGCGCGTCTTTCGCGAGAAGAATGAGGCGGTGCCTCCGATTGTCGACGCCGGTCTGCTTGTCCTTCCGTGAACGTAGCGCGAGGTACGCGTGCATGCCGAGTATCGGTTTCAATCCCGCCTTCTTGCATTCTTTGTAGAACTCGAGCGCTCCGTACAAATTGCCGCTGTCCGTGAGCGCGAGCGCGTCGAGGCCAAGAAGCTTCGCCCGTCCCACGAGCTCGGGAATCTTCGGAAGCGCGCTAAGGAGGCTATAGTGGCTGTGCACGTGCAGTGGTACAAATGATGACATAGCGATAGATGTTCAAAATAGGGGGTACGGCGATTCTATAACGAGAGAGCGCCTTTTTCGGCTATTATAGTATACTTTTCACATTACCAACTATCGGACAGTGCGCATGACGCCCCGCGTGATTATAGGGATTGATGAAGTAGGTCGCGGGCCGATCGCCGGTCCCCTCTGCGTCGGGGCGTGTCTCATGGATCTTACGGAGGCAAAGAGCGAATTCTCGGTATTCTTCGGTATCAGAGATTCGAAGAAGCTTACCCCAAAGGCGCGCGAAGCGTGGTTCCGTCTCATCACTTCGGCAGCGAGAGCGGGGAAGTGCAGGTGGCGTACGACCTTTGTCGGCGAGAAAGTCATCGACCGGAGGGGGCTCTCATACGCTCTCCGTCGAGCGATCGGGAGCGTGCTTAGGAAGCTTAATGCTCATCCAAGAAACTCCAAGGTGCTTCTCGACGGCGGTATCAGAGCCCCGAAGAGATTTGTGCACCAGGAGACTATTATCAAAGGAGACGAAAAAGAACCGCTTATCGCGAGCGCCTCGATTGTCGCCAAAGTGTGTCGGGATCGGTATATGGCGCGAGTATCGAAGGAGTATCCACAGTATGGATTTGAATATCACAAAGGATATGGGACCAAGAAACATTATGCGGCAGTAAAGCGCTACGGAATGTCGAAGATACATCGGCGAAGTTTTCTGAAAAACTTCGTGAGTCGGTAGAGCACAAAGCATAGTGCACAAAAACCAAACAAACATACCAAAGCACAGTATCCAAAAAGCCAAACGAGGAAGGAGGATTTGTGTTTTGGGAAGTTTATGTTCTGTTTGGACACTGGGCGGGTCTGTGTTTTGTGGAGTTTTCGACACGTACTTGTTTTCTTGAGCAAATTGTACTATAGTGGCCCTATGGTAGTTCGAATGCGCTCAACCAAGTCGCACCGGAATAATCGGCGATCGCATTTCCGCGTATCGGCGCCCCGTTTTTCGGTGTGCGAATCTTGCGGTAAGCCCCGCCTCTCTCACAGCCTCTGTACGCAGTGCGGGAAATATCGAGGGCGTGTGCTTATCGATGTCCAGGCGAAGATCGATAAAAAGTTGAAGAAGCAGAAGGATCGAGAAAAACAACGAGCATAGCGAGTATGTTTTTCTACGACTCCCTCACTTGAAATAACTAATGAAAGGATGTTTGACAAATAGGTTATCCGCCGCGCGCGTAAGCAACGATGAGGATATAACTCTCGAATTTCAAGTGAGGGGGTGATGATTTTTATAGTCGCTCCGCTCCTTAAAAATCAATCATGGCCAACCGGCACCTTGCAAGATCAATCGTTCTCCAAACCCTCTACGAGTGGGATTTTCGAAAGCTCCTCGCGGGGAAGGCTTCGAGTCTCCTTGAGAGAAACATAAGTGAGTTCGCGCCAGGACTCTCTGATTCGGATTTTCTCCATGAGCTCCTTTCCAGTATTCTCTCCAAGAAAGCCGATCTTGATAAAATCATCGAGAAGGCCGCTCCAGATTGGCCGCTTGATAAAATCTCGACCATAGACCGAAATGTGCTTCGGCTCGGCCTCTTTGAGCTCTTGTTCTCGGACAAAGAGGAGGTGCCCGCGAAGGTGGCTATCAATGAGGCGATCGAACTCGCCAAAACCTTCGGCGGCGAGAACAGCGGCAAATTCATTAATGGCGTACTCGGTTCCATTTACAAGGAGATCGGCGAGCCGGGCAAGGAAGCCGCTCCGCGCAAGAAGAAAACGGACGTACCGTTCGACAAAATGCCGATTCAGAATCTCGTTGGCGCCGTCGTGTACGCGAAGGATGGGAAGGATATTTACCTTGCGCTTGTGCACGACATCTTCGGACACTGGACGCTTTCCAAGGGGAAGCTCCTTCCCGAGGAAGACGTGAAGGCGGGCGCGGTGCGAAAATTGAAAGAAGAGATAAACGCGGATGTCACTCTGAAGGAGGAACTCGGGAACAACGAGTACGTGGCTTCCGATCCGGAGCTTGGTAAAATCCGAAAGCAGGTGCACTACTTTCTGGCGGAATCAAAATACCTTCCGCTCCAGCTTGAAAAGACCGGTGGGCTTGACGATGTGCGATGGTTTAAACTCGCTGATATTTTGGAGCTCAACTTCTATGAGGACATACTGCCGCTTATCACCAAAGCAATTAATTTATTACTTAAGAAGTAATCACTAATCAAACTCGAATTTTATTCTCGAATTTTTCGAATCGATTTCGGGTGATTCGTGTTTGAATTAGAGTCTGATTAGTGAGTATCTTACCCATATGGATTTCTCCGCATTTGAGAAACGTGTAGACATCACATTCAAGGATAAAGACCTACTCCGCACCGCCTTCACCCACCGCTCTTTCCTTAATGAGAATCGGAAGGCCGGTCGCGAGCACAACGAACGTCTTGAGTTTTTAGGCGACGCGGTGCTCGAGCTCATCGTCACCGAGTATCTCTACACAAAATATCCGGACAAAGACGAGGGGGACCTTACCGCGTATCGCTCCGCGCTCGTCAACGCCGTAACCCTCGCGGGTGTGGCCGAGAGCTTGGGGATGAATGAGCACCTCCTCCTTAGCCGAGGGGAGGCGAAAGACACTGGCCGCGCGAGACAAGTCATTTTGGCAAACACTATTGAAGCGTTTATTGGAGCGCTTTACCTTGATCAGGGGTACGAGTCGACCACGCATTTTGTGAGTCGGTATATCTTCAAGCTGGTCGACGAGATCGTGCACAAAAAGATGTGGCTCGATGCCAAAAGTCACTTCCAGGAGAAAGCACAGGAAATCGTTGGCGTCACTCCCTCTTACGAAACAGTTAAGGAAACGGGACCAGATCATGATAAGCACTTCACGGTCGCAGTGTTTTTAGGCAAAGAACGCGTGGCGGAGGGAGAGGGGAAGTCGAAGCAGGAAGCCGAACAGCAGGCCGCCAAACTCGGACTTGAAGCGAAGAAGTGGCTATAACCCCGCCGCGCCGTTCGCCTAGCGTTCGCCGTAAACGGTTTAAGGGGTAGTTCTCATAAACTCAAGTTTTCCCACAAAACTCAACATGTCTCCCTTCGCTACAAATTCTGCCTATCGGCAGAATTTGTAGCGAATAGAACCGGCCCTCGGCCAGTGTTATTTACTTATTTGTACCCTCAAATGCTATGATTAGGTCGTCTTTTCTCCGTATTCCTAATTCATACTTCCTAATTCTGTTTTTGTATGTATCTCAAATCCCTCGAACTTGCCGGCTTCAAATCATTCGCCAAGAAAACCGAGCTTACGTTCAACACGCCCATTACGGCGATCGTAGGACCAAACGGCTCCGGCAAATCAAACATCGCGGAAGCGTTTCGGTTCGTGCTTGGCGAGCAATCGATGAAGAGCATGCGCGGGAAGCGGACCGAAGATCTCATCTGGAACGGTTCGCCGGAACTCTCCCGGTTGAATCGCGCCTCCGTCAAACTTACCTTCGACAATCGTACCAAACTCCTGAATCTCGATTTCGACGACGTGACGCTTGAGCGCGTCATTTACCGCGACGCATCGAGCGAATATTCGCTGAATGGAAGTTTGGTGCGCCTCCGCGACATCATTGAAACCCTCTCGTCCGCTCACATTGGCGCGTCCGGGCACCATATCATTTCACAGGGAGAGGCGGACCGGATTCTAAACGCGAGCATGCGTGAGCGTCGCGAAATGATCGAGGACGCACTCGGCCTCAAAGTGTATGAGTGGAAGCGCGAGGAATCGGAGCGGAAACTCGAAAAAACCGAAGAAAACATGAAGCAGGTGGCATCACTCCGGAGGGAAATCGCCCCGCATATAAGCTTTTTAAAGAAGCAGGTTGAGAAAATCGAGAAAACAAAGGAACTGAAGGAAGAACTGCGCGCTCTCTACGGCACGTATCTTAGCTCTGAACATGCCTACATCGCCGTCTCCCGAAAGGAGATCAAGGAGGCGGAGCGTGCGCCAAAAGCCGAACTCGCCGAGCTCGAGCAGAAGCTTTTGCTGTCGAAAAAGATTCTTGAAGAAACTCATGGCGAAGACGCCAAGACCAAGGCAATCATCGCCGTAGAGGCGACGCTCACCGCACTTCGAAAAGAGCGAGAAACCCTCTCGCGCGACGTTGGACGTCTTGAGGGAGAGATTTCAGGCGCCAAACGCCTGCAGACGATTGAAAGCGCGAAGCTACAGGGTAGCGTGGTGATCCCTCTCTCTGAAGTCGAGGGGCTTGTTCACCAGATCGATTCAGTCTCGGTGGATGAAGATGAACGAGATTCGGGCGTGCTTCTAGCGACGATTGGCAGGATTAAAGAGGCCATACACGCTTTCCTCGAGCGTCATCGGACGAAAAAAGGAGAGGGCGCGGAGGACATTTCGAAAGAAATCGCGCATCTTATCGAAAGCAAAAAACAAGCCGAGGAGAAACTCTGTGCCGTGGAGGAGCGGCACATGCGTGCCGAGGAAGAGGAGCGCTCGCTCCGCGTAGAGATCGAGAAAGAAAAAGATTCGAATCGCGACGCGGAAAAGGAAGTCTTTCGCATCATGGCGCGCCAGAATGAACTTCTCGGGACACTGAAGGCGCTTTCGCTTCGCTTTAGCGACATCGAGCACGCGGAAGGGGACTTTAAACGCGAGCTCACCGAGGGGGCGCTTCTTGTGGGGCGAGAGATACTGGAATATGAAAATGTAAAAATCAAAAATGAAAGTGGAGAAGAGATGACCTTGGCGCAAAAGGCCATGGTGGACAGGAGCGTTCAGGAAGAACGCCGGCGCAAGATAGAAAAGCTCAAAATCCGCATTGAAGACGCGGGAGGCGGCAGCGGCGCGGAGGTGCTCAAAGAATTTGAAGAAGCCACAGAACGCGACCAATTTCTTGCTCGAGAAATCGCCGACCTTGAAAAGAGCGCAGAGGCTCTCCGAGGCCTTATCGCGGAGCTTGGACAGAAGCTCGATGAGGAATTTCGCGGCGGCATTGAGAAAATAAACAAGGAATTTCAAATATTCTTCTCCCTCATGTTCGGAGGCGGTACGGCTAAGCTCGCCGTCGCGAAACCTGAAAAGAAACTTAAGCAAATTGACGACTTTGAAGAAGCCCCGACGCCTTTTGGAGATCGGGGCCCCGACTCGCTTGGTGGCGGGGCGGGGAAAGACGAGGAGCAGGAAGCCGGTATCGATATCGAGGTCAATCTCCCAAGAAAGAAGATCAAAGCACTCATGATGCTTTCGGGAGGCGAACGCGCGCTCACCTCCATCGCGCTTCTCTTCGCGATGTCTCAAGTGAAGCCGCCGCCCTTCATCATTCTCGATGAGACCGACGCGGCGCTTGACGAGGCAAATTCGAAAAAGTACGGCGATATGGTCGAAAATCTCTCCAAACATTCGCAACTTATTCTCATCACCCACAACCGAGAGACGATGTCTCGCGCGGGAGTCATTTACGGGGTGACGATGGATCGGAGCGGCGTCTCGAGACTGCTTTCAATCGCCTTCGATGACGCGGTGGCGGTGGCTAAGTAGAAGCATGAATGAGGAATGATGAAGTAAGCACGGAGTACTATTCAAAAGACTCTATGACTATAGACGCGTGGGACGCACATTTCCTCCTATACTTGATAAGGCTCTTGTGTTATCTTACGGCGAGCATCGAACACCCTAACATCCTGAACCTCATGAACAATCCAAATCACACCTCGCTCATTTCCGAGCGGGGGAACGAAGTCTCTCAGCGGGTGAATGCGCTCGGGCGCAAGTTTCTAGCAGTCCTGCCGCTGTTTCTCACTCGAGAAACTCTCCTGCACTTTGAAAGACATCCAGATGACTTTCTCACTCGCACGCTTAGACCACTCGATAACACATCGAGTCTCTCACATATCACTCGTGCTCGAGAATTTATTGAGGCTCACCTCACGGAGACACTTCCCCTTTCTCGAATTTCAGAGGCGACCGGAATAAGTGAATTTTACCTTTGCAAGCTATTCAAAAGCGTGGAGCAAGTCAATATTACTGACTTTGTTTCCAAAAGGCGGATTGAAAAAGCACAGGAACTGCTTATCAAACCCGCAAGTCGAGTGAAAGAGATCAGCTTCGCTGTCGGATTCGGGTCGGTCAACCACTTCTGTCGCGTATTCAGGAAAGTGACTGGTGAAGCTCCGACCGAGTACCGCAAGCGAATCAGGAGACTAGCACCGGAGAGCGCTAACTAGGTGCGCTTTCTGCCGGCTGAAAGCAAACAAGGCATAAAGGATCTTACGGTAAGGGCGACCTCGCGCGCGAGGTCGCTTTTTTATGTATACAAATGCCCCGACGCTCTCCTTGGCGTCGGGGTTTTCAGCTTGTTCCAGCCACTTTCCATCGGCGTTTGGCCACGTCAACAAATTGGGGCTTCGAGAGGAACACCTTTAGGACATTGTCGCTCGTACGACAGCCGATCGTCTCCCCACCTCCTCGAATGAGTCTCAATTGCTTACTGCCAGCACCGTTCTCGATGGAAAGATCTGAACCAAGCGTGCGTGCGACTTCTTCGTCGCTTAATTCTGCGTCGATTTTAAACCACATTACGGTACTCATAAGTCACTACACTCATAACCTCTTTTTCTCCTCGAACATTACACCATCTCGTAATCGAGTGTTTTTCGCTCAACATCGGCGCCCACGACTCTGAACCGCACCTTGTCCCCAAGCGAATATTTTTTCTTGGTTTTTTCGCCAATAATCGCGTACTGCTTTTCATCCAGCACGTAGTAGTCACTCTTGAGGTCCTTGAGCTTCACCATACCCTCCGAGCGTGTCTCTCTATCTTCCACGTAGATACCCCATTCGGTCACGCCTGAAATAATCCCTTCGAATTCTTTACCTATGCGTTCCTCCATGTATTCCACTTGCTTCAGCTTAATGGATTCTCGTTCCGCCTCGGCCGCCGCGATTTCCTTCTCTGTCGCGTCCGATGCCTTCCGCTCCAGACTCGCGAGCTTTTGCGGATCAAGTGTATGCCGCTCAAGAATCGAAAACAGCGACCGATGGACCAAAAGATCGGGGTACCTCCGAATGGGCGAGGTGAAGTGAGTGTAATACGCGAAAGCCAAACCAAAGTGTCCGATGTTTGCCGTAGAATACACCGCCTTCGCCATACTTCGAATCGCCGCCGTTTTCACAAGCGACTCGGCCGCATGTCCCGAAATGGCGGTAAAAAGTGCCTGGAGATCTTTACCTGTCACGCTTCCATCTTTACGAATCGGGAGTTCATGTCCGAGCGCGCGGACGAAGATGCCGAGCTGTTCCAGCTTTTCGCGGTTCGGTACGTCGTGTGTGCGGTAGATGAACGGGATTTTGCCTTCCGACTTTTTCCACGCTTGATGAAAAAAATGAGCTACTTCACGATTCGCAAGGAGCATGAACTCCTCAATGAGTTTGTGCGTATCGAGTCGCTTTTTCTTGAAGATTCGAGTCACCCGCCCTTTCTCGTTAAGATCAAAACCGACCTCATCTTGCTCGAAATCAATCGCTCCTTGACGCGTCTTCTCGGCACGGAGCTTTTTGGCGATGGTGTTCAGCGTCCGGAGTTCCTCGGAAAGCTTTCCTCCTTTATCTATCGATTCCTGCGCGGATTCATATGTAAATCGCATCTGTGAATGTATCACACCCTTGCCGAATGAGCGGGTGTAAACGCGGCCGTTACCGTCCATTTCAAACACTGCGAAGAAGGCGAGACGGTCGACATTCGGGTTAAGCGAACAGAGATCGTTTGAGAGGGCATGGGGAAGCATCGGAATGGTGCGGTCCACAAGGTAGACCGACGTACCGCGTTTTTGCGCTTCATAGTCGAGCTCTGTGCCTTCTCGAACATAGTGAGATACATCGGCAATATGAATTCCGATTTCATAATGTCCGTTTGGAAGTTTCTCGAATGAAAGGGCATCATCGAAGTCTTTCGCGTTCGCAGGGTCGATAGTGAAAAGGGTCGTCTTCCGGAAATCGCGGCGTTTCTTTATTTCTTCTTTTGAGATGGGCGAACCTGTCTCCAGGATAAGTCGCTTAGCTTCCTCTGCTATGTTCTCCGCTTCAGTCTCAACGGCGGGCGGGAACACGCTCTCGAAGCCGCGCTCGAGAATGATGGATTCCATCTCCACCTCATGTTCGCCTTTCTTGCCAATCACCTTTGTTATTTCACCATGCGGTTCTCCGCCAACTTTCCATTCTTTTATTTCGGCTAGAGCCTTTAATCCTCTTTGAGCTTCCTTCGGTGGACGGGGAATCAGTATTGGAGCATACATTCGAAAGTCATCAGGCACGAGCACGAATCGGGATTCTCCCTTAGCAAAGGGAGCACCGCCGTCCTTGGCGTGGAGGGATGTTTTTTCCTCAATCGTACCCACGAACCTCATCTTCGCCCGCCTCAGGATCCGCACCACCTTGCCGGTGCGACGCCCTCGAACTTTCCCGCGTAAGAGCTCAACCTCCACTTCATCTCGATTAAGCGCCGTTTGAAGGTGCTCGGTTTCTATCAGTACGTCATCTTCACTTCCTTCATCGGAAACGAATCCCACCGCGCGCGAATTGACGCTTATAACGCCGCGTATAGTGGAAAGTGAAAGTCGTCTTCCCATGTGTTTTGAGAGTGGCTTGTTTTTCACGTTGGTACTATAGCACAAAGACGGATGATGAATAATGTACTATGGAATAGGGGGAACCGATTTTGCCCAATTTGACAAAGCCTATCCTATGATGGTATATTTGTGATCGAATAGCGGACAAGTCTTTCGTGGCTTAATCCGGTCTGTTCATCTACATCATCAACAAGAAAGGAAAACTGGTACCATGAGTGCAACTACGCCTCAACCTACTGGTAGCTCTCTCTGCGCCGAAACAAAAAAAGCGCTTAGATTGCTGAAAGACACGATCGGTCAAATGGAGTCGGAGGCAATATCGCTTGACGAGCTGTCCCGATGCAACGCTCATCAAAATCCCTTTGACGAAGCGGCAAGGCCGTACTCAAATCAGATTGAGGAGCATGTGCGGCATCTCCGTGACCGCTGGGGCTTCGAATGTACCGATGCAGAGATTGGCTCACTCTGGGTCCCTCGTCCTCGCGGCTACTGCAAAACGCTTCTCATTTTGCCCCCCGCCAGGGTGATCGCAGGAATGGAAAACATCTGCGCGAAGTGGCGCGAGGAGGGGAAATTCAAGGTCTGGACCTTCGCCGACGGCAAGCTAAACGAGAAAGTACCAAACGACCGGAGACATCTTGGCATGTACGCGCTTCTCCACAAGGGTGGGCGTGATGCGGATGAGGAGTTGCGAGGTCAATCTTTCGAGAAGAGTCAGAACAATAGTCTCGAAAGGCTGCGCGGAATCGAGGTTCTCTACTTTGAGGACTTCAATTTTCGAAAGACTGGAGAGCATCTCGACCCGCAAACTGCAACCATAACATCCTCGCTCGGTTCTGGCGGCTATGCGGTGGGCGTGTACTGGAGCGGCAGGGTGCGCGTGGACCAGTGCGCTGTGCAGGATGCGTATCCGTTCTGGGGTCCTCGTGCAGCAGTTTATCTTTGAACTTGTTGCTTGTTCACTTGTCTCCACTCGCGCCATACGCGAGTGGGACTTTTTTGTTAACATGTATCCGGCTCTGAAGTCGGCCAAGCATTTTTTCGAAATACTCGGTGGCGATTTGCCAGAAGAAAGAAACTGCCTGTTCCGTCTTACACACCTCCCGCAATACCTCGGGTTAATACAGGAGAACCTTTCCACGCTAGGGATCGGTTCTTTGAAGAGTACGGAAGAGATGAGACAGTATGAGCTCGCTCGATTCTGACGGCTATGCGGTGAACGTGAACTGGAACGACAAGGTGAACGTGAACCAGTACGATGTGCAGAATGCGAATCCGAACTGGGGTCCTCGTGCAGAAGTTTCGCCTACGAAAAGGAGCACTTGCTCCTTTTTAGGTTTTAGGATTCGTCAGCGATTGAATCCACCGAGTTGTCATCTTGGATATTTCCACAAGTTCACCTCCAAGCTCAAGATACGAAGCGTCTGTGATAATTCCGAGTTCGTGCTCGGTTCGTACCAATTGTTTTGCGATCTCGGTTTTGATGCGAAGTTTCTCCAGAGTAGGTTTCTTCGCAATTCCGTGCATAAATACGGCTTCGATCGCGAGCGTTAACATCGCAAGACAGACGGTTTCCAAAACAACATGGATGCCAAGTTTATCTCTCTTTGGGAGTTTTGAGCCAAGCCGGTAGATGAGTATGTATAGGTGTTGTATTTTATGAACAACGGGGACCAAACTGAATGTCGAAGCTGTCGGGGGGGGGCAACGCCATAGGGGTAATTTTTATGATGTAATTTCTTTGGATAATTTACTCGCGGCGTGGCAAGAGTTCAAACGAGGAAAGTCAAGAAAACAAGAGGTACAGGAATTTGCATTTTCACTTGAGGACAATCTATTTGACCTCCATGAGAGACTTCGGAGTCACGCATGGTTTCCCGATCCGTACGTTTCCTTTCGCGTGGCTGATCCGAAACCCCGACAAATCCATAAAGCGAGCGTACGTGATCGCGTCTTGTACCAGGCGGTATTCCAGCAATTATATCCTATTTTCGACAAATCATTCATTCACGATTCATATGCGAGCCGCACCGGAAAAGGTACGCTCTCTGGCGTCCTTCGATTTGAGGAGTTTGCACGGAAGGCAAGTGGGAATTATTCGCACGGCGTTTTCATCCTTAAGTGTGACATACGAAAGTTCTTCGACTGTATTGACCATCGTATTTTGTTCGAGCTTCTTTCAGCTCGCATCGACGATGCTAAACTACTCCACCTTCTTGCACTCATTATCAAAAGCTTTGAAAAATCTCCGCGCATGGGTCTACCACTTGGCAACGTAACTAGCCAACTGTTCGCTAACATATATCTGAACGAGCTCGACCAGTACCTAAAGCGCATACAGAAGGAGCGATACTACATTCGCTACTGCGATGATTTTATCGTGGTGAGTAAACATTTTGACAAACTGCATGCATTAATCCCGAGAATCAGCGAGTTTTTAGAGAGCAGACTAAAACTGTTCCTCCACCCCCATAAGATTTCAGTTCGACCCTTGGCGCAAGGATTAGATTTTTTAGGCTATGTCGCGTTTCCTCGCCATAAAGTGCTCCGTACCCGGACAAAACGGCGGATGTTCAGGCGATGTAAGAGGCTCTTTAGTCAACGAGCGATCGAAGATCATGACGGGTATCCTAAACGAATGCTCTCTTCGTACAAAGGGCTGCTGTCGCATGCACGGGAATATCGGTCATGGAAGCGACTTGAACAGTTGTATGCTATGTAACTTTCCCATTGCTTTTTTGACTTTTTCGGGAATACTGCTATGATACTCGGACATGTTAAAAATCCGACTACAACGCGTGGCGCGAAAACACATCCCGATCTTTCGGGTGGTGCTCACCGACTCGAAAAACTCAACCAAGAGCGGCAAGTACAAGGAAGTGCTCGGCACGTACAACCTCATCACCGATGAAAAACGAATTGATGCCGAACGCGTCAAGTACTGGATGTCCAAAGGCGCGCAACTCTCGGGAACGGTGCATAACTACCTCGTGTCGGAGCGAATCATTACCGGGAAGAAAATCAATGTCCTTCCGAAGCGAAGGCCGATAAAGAAAGCCGACGCGGGAGTGGCGGCAGGCGGCGAGAAAGCCGGTGCGCCCGCCGAAGCAGGGAAGGAATCTTCGGCCGAAAAGACGGAAGCGGTAAGTGCGGAGCGAGAGGTGAAGAGTCCACCGCAAAAAGCGGTTGCAGAAGCGGCGTAATTGCCGTAGGATACATATAAGGTCGCGCAGTCAGAAAGAATTATCAGTATTTTTAGTAAAAGAATATGGCACAGGAAAGTGATGTTGCGTTTCTCGAATACGTAGTGAAGGCGCTTGTCGATGCTCCGGATGACGTTAAGATCAATCGAACCGTTGATGAGATGGGCGTGCTACTCACCCTCTCGATCAATCCGGTGGATATGGGCAAAGTGATCGGCCGATCGGGTAATACCGCGAAAGCGATCCGAACCCTCCTCCGAGTCGTCGGCATGAAGAACAACGCTCGCGTCAATCTCAAGATCAACGAACCGGAAGGGGGGACTCGTCCGGAACGCGCGACAAAGAGCGTTGATGAGGCGATGGAAGATTTGAAGATTTAAGGAAAGTACTTGGTAGATAGTAACTAGACTATAGAACAAGAAACACAAAACCGCCGAAAGGCGGTTTTGTGTTGCCAACAGTAAGCCATTTTGCTAGTCTGGCAACAGAGAAAGGACATGTATGAATATTGTGTATACAGTTATAGAAAACGGGCAAGATCATCCGGCATTTCACCGGTTTGAGGGTGCTGAGACATCCGATATCATTGATGGGGAAAAGTTACCTGGAGAGCTTCAACGCACACTTTACGGTCCAGCGACGTGGACGGCACAAAAGACGTTTGGCGACGAGTTCACCCGAATTCTTGAAGGGTTACGGCTCCTTATCGGGGAGGACAAAGTCTCAGAGCTAACCAGAGACATCTTTGAAGCAGGTGTTCGCGCGGGCGTCAAGCCAAAAACGACACCACAGTAGACATTCCTCATTTGGAACAATTCACAATGGGCTTGGTTGTCTGCCAAGCTCGTTTTCTTGTCTTTGCCTTATCTATATTCTATATTCTAACTACTATATTCTTCCCCCTATGACTTTCCACATCATCACCTTATTCCCCCACGCCTTCGATTCCTACCTCGGGGAGTCGATTTTGAAGCGCGCCATTGAGGACAAAAAAATAAAGGTGAAGTTCTATAATCCACGCGATTTTACTGCCGACAAACACAAGAGAATCGACCGCTCACCATACGGAGGTGGGCCAGGGATGGTTATCCAAGCTGAACCTGTTATCCGCGCTATCGAAAAAGCACATTCCAACATTCTCAAAAACGTTGGAACGCCGAAAAAGCTAAAAGCTAAAAGCTATAAGCTAAAAGCCCCCATTGTTTGGCTGAGTCCAAGTGGGAAACAATTCACGAATGCGAGCGGGGTGAAATATGCAACACAGAAGGACCTTATAATCATCTGCGGACGGTACGAAGGGATTGATGCACGAGTCAAAAAAGCATTCAAGGTGGAGGAAGTGTCAGTTGGTCCATTCGTGCTCACCGGAGGAGAACTCCCGGCCATGGTCATGATAGACGTGATCGCGAGGCAGGTAGAGGGTGTGCTTGGGGATTTCAATTCGCGCGAAGAAACTCGCATTGCAAGCCCTGATGTGTACACTCGCCCTGAAATACTCGAATACAGA
>Ga0209542_10002914_pt1 | contig 37532 bp, 40 predicted proteins | sample RifCSPhighO2_01_FD_184028 | JGI IMG/M metagenome (GOLD analysis project Ga0209542, IMG submission 184028) | Soil microbial communities from Rifle, Colorado - Rifle CSP2_plank highO2_0.1 (SPAdes) (version 2) | ecosystem: Environmental > Terrestrial > Deep subsurface > Rock core/Sediment ... | reverse complement strand
AATCATCGCCAAATACATTGAAGACCAGGGAAGAAAAGATGCGGGGCAAACGAAGTTTGTAGTCTCCTAAAGCCCCGACCGTAAGGTCGTGGGTTCTTTACAAACCCTCCAATCGGAATATTGGTAGTATTTTGTGCGCGGACTCTTTCAAAGGCCCGAATATCACCCTCTTTTACAAGAATATCAACGTCACGAGGATGATCTGGTTTTCCAATCCTGAAGTCTATATTTCCGGTGTACGCATCTTTAGCAATTCCTCCGATCATCCACCACTTTCCTTTTAACTCGCTGCTTTCTAACAAGTCGACAATTTTTTGCACTTTAAGGAGATATTCTTGTCGTTCGGCAGAAAGTGACGGTCCTTCTACTGTCCTTGGGACATCCAGCGAATCAGTGTGTTCAATCATGAAGTAAATATACTATATACACCGAAACTGTTGGGCAGGGATCTAATTTTGTTATTCTCCCAGGAGTCTTACCATCCCATCCTCGATCACAATAACACCGGCTTGTTGAAGTACAGTTAACTTTTGTTGAATTTCGGCTTCGGTACTCCTTACCCTTCGAGCAATAAAGCCAATCTGAAGCGGTCTGTCATATGCGGTCAACACCCCCACGATGCCGATGTGGGTGAAAGGATAGAACTCCTGATATGGAATAGGTAACTTTAGTCCTCTTATTGCTCCAACAATCCTTTCCTTGCCTAACATAATTTCAAGTTTATCATAGGTCCATCATTCACCAATGTTCCTTGTCCCGATTAAGAAAATTCCTTTTAAATAACTTTAACTCGTAATGCAGTTTCCAGTAGGCCAAGGCGATTTGTCCGGGATCGCCGGTTTCTTTCGCCCGATTGTAGCGAATTCCCGAAACGATGATTTCCCAAAAGCCGGCTAGGTCTTTCGTATGAAGCAGGTAGAGTCCCGACTCACAGAGAATATCCTTGGCGGTAAAAACAACTCTTTCTCTCTCCACTGGTTGCCGAGCCTGGACTCGAACCAGGAATATTCGCCTCCAGAGGGCGACGTCCTACCATTAGACGACTCGGCAATACCGGTATATTTTACTACGTTGAAGCTAAATTAGCTCAGGTTTCGGCTAGTACGCCGCGATCGCGACCGCGAAAGTCTCCTGCGAATAGACGCAGCCCCAGACATATTCTCCTCCGGCAAGGAGCCCGCGGTGGCCCAGGGTATGTTCCCATCCCGCCACCGCTTCTGCCGGTGTCAGGTAGCCCACGATCAGAAACTCGGCGACATTGTATTTTTGTCTGATATAAGCCAGGTCCGGTCGATTCAAGGTTGGCTCAAAACCGGCATGCCCGTCCAGAGTTCCCAGGGAAAGCAGTTGGTTCAGGCGGATCGAAGCGATGGTGCAGAGTTCGTCCTTTTTCGAGAGCGGTCCGACTCCGAGCTCGACCCGTCGCTTGTTAATTGCGTCCCAAAGTTCCGGCCCACCCCAGGCGACCACCGGGTAACCCCCGGATCCGAGCTTCTCCACTTTCACCACCATCAGCCTGGCCATCACCACTACCACTCGGTAAGAGAAACCTTCGGCTACCAGGGCAATTCCTACATCCCGGTAATTCTTATCATTTAAAATTTTCTTTTGCTGTTCGTTTTTGGCCCACTCTTCCGCCAGATTTGTCTCGCCGGTAACTCCATCAGTATCGATCTCGCCGGTAGAGCTAAAGTTGTAGCTATTGTTCTTGACCGCATTTTCCAAGGATAGTCCGGTAACTGCACCGGAATAATCCTGATTGTTTTTGATCACCAGCAGACGCGAGAGTGCCGCCTTGTCCAGTTTGTCGTTTCTTTTTAGGGCGATCATTTTATTTGCCGTCCGGTAAGCATTGATCCGGTCAAACACTTCCTGCTCCGTCAGTGTTACGGGCGTAATTTTTTCGATCCGGGTGATCTGTGTCTTTATCAGGCCAACTAATCTTGACCAATTAACTGCCACTAGTGGGATTAGCAATAGCGCCAGGGTGAGCAGAATTTTTTTGGCCATTATTGAGTTGTGATTTTGTATATTTTATCGTCTCCCTCCCGGAGTGATCCGCGCCCGTCCCGATTACTCGTCGAAAAATAGATAGCCCCGTCCGGTCCTTCGATAATATCCCTTACCCGTCCGACGGTGATCGCACCCAGTTTTTCAAACGAGGCGATCGTTTCCGGATCGGTTTCGGAAATTACCGCCCGCCAAACCCCCTCGCCCCGCAAACCGGTGAAAAATAAGTTGTTCTTGAATTCGGGAAAAAGTTTCCCGGAATAAAACATCGCTCCCGCCGGTGCGATTGCCGGGGTGAACAGCAGTTTCGGGTACTCCGTTCCGGCCAGCTTTATCTCGTGATGCGCCTTTGGCCAGCCATAGTTTTTGCCCGCTTTGATCAGATTAATTTCGTCACCACCACCGGGGCCATCAAATCCGCTTGGCCCGTGTTCGGTTTCCCAAAGCTGTCCTGAATCACTCCAGGCAATTCCTTGTGGGTTCCGGTGGCCATAACTGAAGATGGGCGAGTTGGGAAAGGGGTTGTCATCGGGGATCGTGCCGTCGGAATTAAGACGCAGGATCTTGCCATTTTTTGACAGAAGGTCCGCCGCCAAATCAGCCTGAGTTGCCTCGCCCGTGGTCACATACAGTTTTCCGTCCGGACCAAATTTGATCCGGCTGCCATCATGATAGGGAGCGGCCAGGATGTTGTCGATCAGGACTTTATCGACCACCGCCGTAGTCCCGTTGTCCACCAGACGGACTATCTTTATCCTCGGTTTGCCATTGCTATTGTAGGCATATGAAGCGTAGATATATTTGTTCTCGGGGTACTTGGGGTCAACCGTGAGTCCCATTAGTCCGGCTTCCTCTTGGTCGTAGATATTGCCAAAAGTAAAAAGCGGCATCTCAAGCAACCGGCCATTTTCTATCACCCTGATCTTCCCGTTCCTCTCCGCGACCAAGAGCCGCTTCTCGCCGGTGAAGGCCAGACTCCAGGGAACATAAAGATTTGAGACAAAGACCTCCAGCTTTAGAGATTTGCCCGATTCGGCCACCGGCACGCCAATAGGATTGTTTTTTTGAGTCCTGGCAACATTTAAGGCGAAGAATATCCCGGCAACGGCGAAAACCAACGGCAAAAAATACAAAATTTTTTTCATCCTAACCCTTGAGCTTGGCCATCAATTTGTTCCACTGTTCCAGTCGCAGCTTGAGTTTTTCGTCACCGTCAATGATTTTTTTGGCAAGGTTCATGTGGTCCATTGCCATGTTGTGATCGGCTTCGTTGACCGCTTCGGCGATCTTCATATGACCCCCGGATAGCCAAACTTCTTTCTCGTAGGGAGAGGCATCGGCCGTATTGGCCAGTTCGTCCAAGGCCTCCTCCGCCGCACTCAAGGCTGATTTATCCCCGGCGCGGTACTGGCTGACGAACATGTGAACCGAAAAATCTGCGATGACACTTTTCCGGCTGTGGCTCTCTTCGGGGTGGCTCTCGAGGATCTTGACTGCCCGTCCGAAGTTTTCTGCCGCCTGGGAATACTCGCCCAAGTCATACAATATTCTGGCCACTCCTACCAAGGGAATAGCAATGGCCGATTCATTCCCGCTTCTCTCGGCCAGGTCAAGTCCCGCCTCCGCTTCGTGCTTGGCTTTGATCAGGTAGCCGGCAAAGCCGGTACTATCGTAGAGGTGGCGGTAGGTTAAGGTTCTCATCGATTGAATTTCGGCAAAACCCGCCTCGTCTCCCTCCTCTTGGTAGACGATCATCGCTTCATCTTCGAGCTTCAGTGCTTCCGGGAATTTTCCCTCCTCTTGGGCATCTAACGCCTGCTGGTGAATTGACCTCCCTTTTTCTGACTTCATGGGTATAAGTATAACAAAACGCAAATTCTGATTATAATAACTTATGAGTTCGATCGAACACTTCAAGGAAGCCTATGGGCTTTATAACGAAGACGCCCGGCTTTTGGAACAATTCCTGACCGGACATGAGGAGGTCCTCAACCTGACCCATGCCATGAGAGAACGCGCCATGGAAGAGGGTGAAATTGACGGAAAGGATTTTCTCGCCGCCTCCCTTATTGATGAAGAGCTCATCCGACTTTTTTTTCGCCAAGGGGACGCGATTTATTACTGGGACATAGCGCGCCGATCGTCCGATCCCGAGATAGATATTCTATTAGATATGGCCGGACGTTATGTCAATGTCGAAATAGGCTACATCACCCCCCCGAGCAATCGTCGCCGTCGGCCAAATTGACGCCTGCCCGACTCAGGCGGGGCTTGACATTCCCGAATAAAACACGAAAATGGAGTTGTGATTGACCCGACCCCCCTAGCTACCCGTCTTCGTCCCGATTCTCTTTCTGATTTTGTTGGCCAGACTCACCTGGTCGGCAGCAACAAACCCCTGGCCATCGCTATCAAGCAGAAGCATTTATTTTCCATGATTTTTTGGGGTCCCCCGGGAGTAGGCAAGACCACCTTGGCGAGGATTTACGCCAACGCTCTCGATGCCCAATTTGCCGAGCTCTCCGCCGTCTCCGCCGGCAAAGCAGATATCAAGAAGCTGGTCGAACTGGCCGGAAAAGACAAACGACCGACGATCCTTTTCCTGGATGAAATCCACCGCTTCAACAAGGCCCAGCAGGACTTTCTTCTGCCTTTTGTCGAAAGGGGCACCTTGACTCTGATCGGGGCCACTACCGAGAATCCGAGCTTTGAAGTCATCGCCCCCCTTCTTTCCCGCTGCCGCGTCTTCGTTCTCTCCGAACTAACGCCTGACGAGATCAGTCTGATCATCGACCGCGTCCTCACCGCTCTTTCCAAAACAAAAATCAAACTGGACACCGCCACGAGAGATTGGCTGATCGCCGTCGCCAACGGCGATGCCCGTCAGATCATCAATCTGCTCGACAACTGTTTCCGTCTTTACAAGAAGCTCACCCTCGACAATCTGAAGAACACCCTTCAGTCCAGATTCTTACGCTTCGACAAGCAAGGGGAGGAGCACTTCAACACCATTAGTGCCTTTATCAAAAGCATGCGCGCCGGCAACCCCGATGCCGCCCTTTACTATCTCGCTCGTCTCGTCGACTCCGGCGAGGACCCCCTTTTCATTGCCCGCCGGATGGTCATTTTCGCCAGCGAAGATATCGGTTTGGCTCAGCCCACCGCTCTCGTTGTTGCCAATGCCGTTTTTCAAGCGGCAAATACCATCGGCTATCCCGAGTGTGCTATCAATCTGGCTCATGGAGCGGCATACCTGGCTCTCGCCAAAAAAGACCGCGGCTCATACGACGGCCTGCGCTCGGCTCAAAAAGACGTTCGCGATTTTGGCAATTTGCCTATTCCGCTGGAACTAAGAAACGCCCCGACCAAACTTATGAAGGGACTCGGCTATGGCAAAGGTTACGAAATGTATACCAACAAAAGCTTGCTCCCCGACCAGCTTAAGGGTAAAAAATACCTGAAATGAAACTGAAGAAAGTCAAAACAACTAAGTTGTTTCCCAAACCACCGTTTAATTTCGATGCCACTTTTCATAAGCCCGATCACTTCACCTCCGGCGATAATTATTGGGAGCCCGGCACTCGGTGGCAAACCTGGCGGCACCAGGGCTTAACGCTTGGTCTTAAGTTTTCCAGTATCGGCAGCGTCGAAAAGCCGGAAATCACCCTCGACATCTACGCCTCAAATATACTACCAGCCTCTCTTATCGGTTCATTGATTGATGAGATTAAATACCGCTATAACCTCGACCTCGATTTATCTGATTTCTATAACCAGTTCGGAAGTGATGCAATTTTGGGTCCAATCATCGAAAAATGGTTGGGAATGCGGCCTGGTCACCCCAGCTCCATGTACGAATACCTGATTATCGGTATCGTTCTTCAAAATGCGACCGTCCGCCGCTCTATCCAAATGTTTCGCTCCCTCTTAGAAAAATACGGCAACCTCCTGGAGTTTGATGGCCGGAGCCTATGGTGTTTTTGGCAGCCAGGCCGGCTGGCCAATGTTTCTGAACAGGAATTACGCGACCTTAAGGTTGGTTACCGGGCCAAATCAATCAAGAAAATTGATGATTCTTTCAGCAATGGGACTATCGACGAGATAGTCCTCAGAAAGAAAGATCGAGAGACTCAAATGAAAGAACTTCTAAAACTCTACGGTGTCGGACCCGCGACAGTCTGGTATCTATTGTTCGACGTTTTTCATCATTGGGATTTTTTCAATCACATCTCTCCTTGGGAACAAAAAATCTACTCCAAGGTATTTTTCGACCGCGAACCGGAAGATCCCGTACCCGTCGAAAAATTACTAAAACATTTCGAAAAATACGGCCAATATAAACAACTCGCCGTTCATTACATCTGGGAAGACTTGTGGTGGAAAAGAAAAAATGAGAATATTCCCTGGCTCGAAAAATTAATTAGAGTTTAATTTGAAACAATGAAAATAGACGGCGAAAAACTTCAAGACAAAGTTAAGGCAATCGTCAGATACAACACAGTCAGGGGTTGGGTCCAAGAACCGGAGGATTTAAGTAAGTCCATCGTTTTGGAGTCGGCGGAATTACTCGAGCATTTTCAGTGGGATGCCAGTGCCAAAAAACTCAAGTCCAAAAAGAAGCCCAAAGACATGCAAGAAATTGAATTCGAAGTGGCGGACATTTTTTGGTACCTAATTATTTTTTGTAAGGTAATGAAAATCGACTTAGTCAAGGCCTTGGAGAAGAAAATGAAGCACAACGAAGAGAAATATCCCGAAAGTATGTTCAAAGGGGAACATAACTCAAAGTTTTATCACGCCCAAAAGGAAAAATATCGCGCCGCCAAGAAACAGAAATGAAAGTTGGAACCAAGTTGGCCAAAATCAAATCGACTCTGGATATTCCCTTAAAACGGGCGACCCTCGTTTTCTGGTCAAAGAAACGCAGGTTTTACTTGCGATGAAGAAGCGAGGTTTCGCACAGGGGAAATGGAACGGGGTTGGAGGAAAAATGGATGATAAAGACAAGAACATTGAAGAAACTGCAATTAGAGAAACAAATGAGGAAATCCAAGTTAACCCAACATCTCTGAAACAAGTAGCAGTTCTCAATTTCTTTCATCTTGGTAAGACGGATAACAACCAACAAGTAACGGTCTACTTGACGAGCAAGTGGGAAGGCGAACCGACCGAGTCCGAAGAAATGGCACCGAGGTGGTTCAAAATAAACGAAATTCCTTATGATGAGATGTGGGAGGACGATAGATTTTGGCTACCAAAAGTGCTCAGTGGCGAAACAGTCGAAGCAGACTTCCTCTTTAACAAGAATCAAGTTTTGCTCGAACACGAAATCCAGGTAACCCGCCCAGCAGTTGATATTTTCTAATATCTTCCAATATTATCCAATATATTCTAACATCTTCTAAGATATGCTGAAATATGAATGGGAGATAACCCCCAGGACCAACCAGCTTCTGATCGAACTTGAGGCCGTGAAATTTGTTTTTGATGTCTTACCCAACAAGCCGGAGTTCGAACTGAATCTGCGTCGCCAGTCTCTGTTGAAAAGCTCAGTTTTTTCTGCCCGGGTCGAAGGTTTCACAGATACGGTCAGCTCTCCCAAGAGGGAAAGTCAGAATTTACTTTCAGCCTACCTCCATCTTCATTCCGCGACAGCACCTCAAAAACTTTCACTAAGTTTTATTCGCCGTCTCCACCGGCTCGTTTTTAAAAAAAACTCCTCATCGGGTAATTGGCGTAGTCAACCCTGGGCAATCTTCAGCCAGTCGGGGGCTGTCATCTACCTCGCCCCCCCCGCCCAAGAAGTGCCCATACTTATGGACGAATATGTTGAATATCTTGATCGGCGGGATGATCACCAGGCTGTGGTTGCCGCCCTTGCCCAGTTCGTCTTCGAGAAAATCCATCCCTTTGCCGACGGCAATGGACGGGTGGGTCGTTTGATTTCGTCGTTTTTGTTGGAAAAAAGCGGCTACGGTTTTCGCGGCCTTGCACCTTTTGAGGAGTACATCGAAGAACATCGGTCTTCCTACTACTCGCACCTAGAACCAGCCACCGATTGCACCGGTTTTATTGAATTTTTTCTTGAGGCCCTTGTGTTTCAACTGAAAAAAGATATAGGAAAACTTGACCAAAATCGTCAGGAAGTACCCGAGGACTCGCTCTTACCCCGCCGCCGGGAGATTCTTGAGATTATTCGTGATCATCCCCATTGCAACTTTGACTTCATCCAACGTCGCTTTTCCGCGATCAATAGCAAAACGCTCCACTACGATCTGGCCCAAATGATAAAAAAAGGTTTCATCAGGAAACTCGGTGCCACCAAAGGAGTAGTCTATCTGGCCAAGTAATAAGATAAAATCAAGGTATGAGAAATCAATTTCCGGTTCGGGAAACAATTTTTGGTCTTGAGGATAGTATTGTTTCCACCCTCGGCGTTGTCGTCGGCATTGCCGCCGGTACCGACAGCCGTTATATTGTTCTCCTCTCCGCCATTGTTGTCGTGGTAGTCGAAAGCCTATCTATGGGGGCGGGCACTTATCTGTCAAACAAGTCCCAGATGGAGATCGAGCGGGCGCAAGGGAAAAGCGGCTTTCTTCGCGACCGTAAAATTGTGGCGAAATCAGTCACCGACTCTGTCTTCATGGCCGTTTCGTATATATTGGGCGGGCTGACTTCCGTCCTGCCATTCTTCTTCCTCTCACCCCGTGACGCTATCATTCCATCTGTTCTTATTTCTGTTTTGACCCTTTTTTACGTCGGTTTTGCCAAAGGCAAGATGGCGCGCATTAATCCTTTCAAAAGTGGTTTGGAGATGAGCACGATTTCCCTAACTGCCGCCGGCTTGGGCTTTGTAGTCGGCAAGTTGGCCTCCGTTTATTTGATGAAACCATGATCAAAAAATTCATCACCTTCTCACTTATTTTTGCTGCCGTGGTGATCTCGCTGACCTATTACAACTATCAGAAACAGCAGACCAACCTGAGGGGGGGGGAACAGACCCGGTTTTCAATTGAATTCGGTCAAATCCCCGATAGCCTCATGGCAAACCAATACGGTTCGTTTTCTTGGCGTGTTTCCGCCCCCGAGTCATTTAATACAAAATCTACCGGTATCTATTGGAACTATGAAAGCTCACCCTCGGCGTTGACCAAATTCGACTCACCACTGGCAGTAGGTTACCACAACTATACCGAGGATTATGCCTCCGGCCTTTTCAGGCTCCCCGATACCTTCGACCTTTTTATGAAGTTTCCCAAAGCCGGCGTCGTTTACCTGCGCGCCTTTGCCATCATCGACAACGACTATCTCTGGACACAAGAAAAACAAATCCAGGTTTCCGCAAAATGAGAAAAAACTCCTTCTCACTCACCTTTTTTCTCATCCTGACCACCCTCGTAATATTGGTCACCCTCCTCCTCGGCAAAAGCTTGCTTTTCCGTTAGCAATCGGCTACGATATCTGCTAATATAGCCTTGAAACCAAACCATGGCCATCGTCCTAACACCACCCAAAAAACCGGAAGGCAACATTCGCATCCTTCCCCTGATCACCCTCAAAGAGGGCGTAATTTTCCCGGACACCGAAGCCATTCTCACTTTCGGCCGCCCCGCCTCAATTAATGGCGTCAACGAGGCGACCCAAAATAACTCCGAAGTTTGTTTCGTCTCTCAGAAAAGCAGTAAGATCAGTGATCCCAAACCGGAAAATCTCTACTCCGTCGGCACCATCTGCCAGGTCGTCAAGACCTTACCCGTAAACGACGAGCTTCATGCCATCGTCAAAGGCATCTCCCGCGTCAAAATTCATTCCATCGAAATGCAAAGCGGCAAACTGCTCGCCGCCGTCTCGCTCCTCCCAGACGTAGTCGAAAGCAGCCAGGAAGTGACCGCCCTGGTGAACCATGTCACAGGCGAGATCAAAGAAGCTGTCAATCTCGGGAAAAACAACATCGAAGTGCCGACCTTTATGAAGATCATTTCCACTGCCAGCTCGGTCGAGATCAGCCATCAGATCGCCTCCGTCCTGAATATCAAAAACGGCGACAAGCAAAATCTTCTTGAGGAGATCAATCTCAAAACAAGATTAAACAAAATCAGCGACCTTCTCGCCGAAGAAGTTAAGATTCTTCAAATCGAAAAGAAAATTTCCGACAAAACTCAAAAGAAGTTCGACAAAAACATGAAGGAAGCGGTCCTTCGGGAAAGGATGCGGACTATTCAGAAAGAATTGGGTGAACTCGAGGAAGACAGTGAGGTCAAAGAACTACGCGAAAAAATAAAACTAGCCAAACTCCCCGATAACGTTTGGGAAAAAACCAATAAGGAACTCGATCGCTTGGCCAAGCTCTCCATTCACAACCCCGAAACCGGTTACATCAGAAGCTGGATTGAAACCATCGCCGAACTTCCCTGGGCCAAGACTACGATGAGCAACCTCTCCCTAACCCACGCCGAAAAGATATTGAACCAGGACCACTATGGTCTGGAAAAAGTAAAGGAAAGAATTCTCGAGTACATCGCCGTCCTGAAGTTAAAGGCGGGCTTGAAGAAAACCGAAGAGAAATCCATCCCCACCATTCTTTGCTTCGTCGGCCCTCCGGGAGTTGGCAAAACCTCCGTCGGCAAGTCGATCGCCAAGTCTCTCGGTCGAAAGTTCGTCAAGATGTCCTTGGGTGGCATGCGCGATGAAGCGGAGATCAGGGGTCACCGCCGCACCTACGTCGGTGCCATGCCCGGCCGCATCATTCAGCTGATCAAGGATGCCGGAACGAACAACCCCGTTTTCATGCTCGACGAGATCGACAAAGTCGGCAACGACTTCCGGGGCGACCCGAGCTCAGCTCTCCTCGAAGTTCTGGATCCGGAACAGAACGCCACTTTTCAGGATTATTACCTCGACGTTCCTTTCGACCTTTCCCACGTTGTCTTTATCACCACCGCCAACGTCCTGGATACCATTCCACCCGCTCTCAGGGACCGTCTTGAGGTCATCGAGTTTTCAGGATACACCGAAGATGAAAAATTAAACATCGGTCAGAAGTACCTCATCTCCAAGGAATTAATAAACAACGCTCTAAGCAGCGACGACGTCGCCATCCCTACCGGGACGCTCAAGGCGATCATCAAGTACTATACCCGCGAAGCCGGTGTCCGAAACCTGGATCGCTTGATCGCTACCGTGATGCGTAAGGCCGCTATCAAGAAGGCCAAAGACAAGCACTTCAAGAAGGCCATCTTCTCCGATAAGCAGCTCACTGACATCCTCGGACCGAAGCGCTTTACCCATAGCCTTGCTGAGAAATCAGATCAGGTTGGTGTTGCTACCGGTCTGGCTTATACCCAAGTGGGCGGCGACATCCTCTTCATCGAAGTGGCGACTATGCCGGGCAAGGGGAATATTACTCTTACCGGCCAACTCGGGAGTGTTATGAAAGAGTCCGCCAAAGCCGCTCTTTCCTATGTCAAATCCCACGCTAAGCAACTGGAGCTCGACTATAAAAAACTCAGTCATTCAGACATTCATATCCACGTCCCCGAAGGCGCCGTTCCCAAAGACGGTCCGTCCGCCGGACTCGCCATTACCACTGCCATCATTTCCGCCTTTAGCGGCAAACCATTCCGGAAGGAGCTAGCCATGACCGGTGAGGTCACTCTCCGCGGCCGCGCCCTGGAGATCGGGGGCGTCAAGGAAAAAGTGATCGCCGCTCACCGCGCCGGCATCAAGGAGGTCATTCTTCCCAAAGACAACGAAAAAAGCCTAATCGAAGTCCCCAAGAACGTCCAAAAGGATTTGAAGTTCCACTTCGTTGAAAACATGGACGACGTCGTCAAGATCGTCTTCGCCAAATAAGAAAAGTTCCGCAGATTACCGCCAGGACTGAGACTAGGCTTGCGGCTGGAATACCTCCCACTTTCCAGATAATATTTTCCGGACGCAGTTGCTCCAGACTTAGTCTGATCAGTCCGTAACCAAGCAGATACGCACCGGCGATCACCCCCGGCCGGACCTTCTTTTTGGAAAGCCAAACCAACGAAACAAATAGGATTAGATCGAGAGAGCTTTCGTAGAAGAAAAGCGGTTCGCCGTTTTTTCCCATGAGTTCGTTGTTGAAAAAATTTCCCCATCGGCCGATCGCCTGCCCGAGCGGTACCCCAAAAAGTACGATGTCCATCAAGGTCAAAATGTCGATTCTCCTCTTCAACTTGACTTGCCAATAAACTAATAGGCTGGCAATCCCTCCGAGGATCGCCCCCCAAATTCCCAAGCCCCCATTCCAAAGATAGAGAACGCTTTGCGGATCGAGAATATAGATCTCTTGCCACTTGTCGATGACGTGGTATATCCTGGCACCCAAAATCCCGCCGATCACTACCCACCAAAAAAGTGATTCAACTATTTTCTTATCAACGCCCCTCTTGGCCGCAAGCCGTGAAGAACCCTGAAATGCCGCCAAAATCGCGAACCCTAAAGTCAAACCATAAATATGAAAATCAATCCCAAAAATATTTAGACTCATTTCGACAATCTGGTCGCAACTTCCTCGACCGGAATGATTTCGGTTTTTTCCTCGTCTCTTTTCTTCAGTTCGACCCCACCCATTGACAGGCTCTTGGTCCCTACGACAATTCGGTAGGGATTGCCGATCAAATCCGCGTCGGCAAACTTCACTCCCGGGGCAACATCGCGGTCGTCCCAAAGTACCTCGACGCCCGCGCTGGTGAGCGCTTTGTAGATCTCTGCCGCCTTTTCCGCTGTCTCCTTCATACTAACAAGACTGACCTTAAAAGGCGCAATGTTTTCCGGCCAAATGATTCCCCGCTCGTCGTGGAATTTCTCCACAATTACCCCCATCGTCCGGCTGACGCCGATGCCATAGCAACCCATGACCGGATAGTGCCTCTCTCCTTTTTGGTCAACATAGGTAAGGTCAAATGCCTTGGTGTATTTCTGTCCCAGATCAAAGACATTGCCCACTTCGGAAGCCAGGGCGGATTTCAGTTTATCTTTGCCGCATCGGGGGCAGGGGTCCCCCTCTTTGTAAGTTTGGATGTCGTCAACATTGACGCAGAAGTCACAAGTCTGGCAATAAAGAATATTGGCTTCACCGGCATCGGTTAATACTTCAAACTCATAGGAGATCTTTTCCGAGAAGGCTCCTCCGGAAGCCTCCGTTACTTTCGAGTCCAGGCCCAACCGAGAGAAGATTTTTTTGTAGGCCTCTTTGACGATGTTGTAAAACCTTTCAAAGTCTTCCTCCGTTTCGTGCCAGGAGTACATGTCTTTCATATAAAACTCTCTCCCGCGCAAAATGCCCGATTTGGACCTTAGTTCGTCGCGGAACTTCCACTGGATATGATAAACAGCCCGGGGAAGATCGCGGTATGACTGGATAAACTCCTTCATTAGGGGAGTCACCACCTCTTCCTCACTTTGTGCCAGGGCGTATTCTTTATCCGTCCTGCTTTTCAGTTTGAACAAAACATCGACACTGTCCCAACCACCGGTAGTTTTCCAGATCTCTGCCGGGTGAAGGAGCGGCATCAGCACCTCCTCGCCGCCAATAGCATCCATTTCTTCCCGGACGATCTGCTCGATTTTTTTCAGGGTTCGCAGTCCAAAAGGCAGATAGGTGTAGACACCGGCCATCAACTGTCTGACGAAACCGGCCTGGACCAAGAGTTTGTGGTTAACCGTCTCGGCATCTTTGGGTGGTGTTTTTTCCGGCCTGAAAGCCAGCTGGCTCATTTTCATACTCTTTAGTATAACCTCCCCCTGTCATATTTTTTCATACGGCTACACCCCCAAGAGCTTAATAGAGAGATAGGCCACCAATATTCCCAGGGTGAAACCAATAAGCTGTCTGACGGTCTCTTTTTTTTCAGTGGTGTGGTGCAGCTCCGGAATGAGGTCGGACAAAGCAATGTAAAGGAACATCCCCGCGGTAAAGGCGAGGATATAAGGCTCGATACCCGTGAGAAACTTACCCATCAAGTAGATTCCCACGCCGCCAACCACCGTTGCCAGGCTTGAAAGGATGTTCAAGGTGATTGTTTTTCTTCTCGAAAAACCTGCCTTCACATACAGGGTAAAATCCGCCATTTCCTGTGGAAGTTCGTGCGCCGCCACCGCCAGCGCTGTTGCCTTGCCAAAAGCCGGTTCCACGAGGAAGGCTGCGGCAATAGCAGCTCCGTCGATCATATTATGAAGAGTGTCTCCCAACCATACCCCGGTCATGTTTGGACCATGACCATGTGGTTCATGGTGGTGGTGGAACCAAATACTGGTCCTTTCCAGGAAAAACAAAAATAGGATTCCGGACAGAAGAAGCAAAGAGGCCGTCTCAGCCTTTGCCCCGAGGAAGCTTTCCGGCAAAAGGTCTAGGACTGAAACGGAAATCATCACCCCGGCGGCGAAACTGGTCAGCTCCATGATCCGGTTCGTCAGTGCCTTTCTCCAGTAAAGGATAATAATTCCTCCGGCCAGCGAAGCCACCCCGCCCAAGAGCGAGAAAATGATAATGTTTGTTAACAAACTCATTCTTTAGATTTTACCCTACTTCCACCAGGAATATATCTTAATAAAATCCTAATACACATGGTTGTAGGATTTGGCTATGTCAACCAAGATGCTCATCATTGTTGTTTTTGGTTTTATTGTAGTTACCGCCGGACTGGTCTTTGTCTTTTCCACTGGGCAAAAACCCTCCTCGGTCGCTGCGTCCTTTTCCGCTCAGGATCCTGACCGGCCGCAGGCAGAAACAGCTCGAATCTTTTTCGATATGGGGGAAATAAAGGTCTCCGACGTCAAACAGGAAGATTTTTCTCTAAAAAATACCGGCGCGAAGCCTCTGCAGATTCTAAACATAAACTCCAGTTGCAACTGCACCTTTGGGAAAGTTATCTACAAAGATCTGACCACTAACGAATACGGGATGCACGACCAGAGTGGCTACGTGACCGAGATCGCCCCGGGCGACACTGCCATCGTCAGAGTGATCTACAAACCCGCCTTGATGCCAGTCTACGGAATAGTAGAGCGTGAGGTCTATATCACCACAAACGACCCAACCAGACAAAAAGTAATATTTAGTGTAAAAGCGAGAGTTAAATAATATGGACTCAACTTTCTTGTTCGGAATTTCTCTGACCGCGTCATTCCTGGCCGGAGTTCTGGCATTGTTCGCCCCTTGTTGTATTACCTTCCTTTTTCCATCCTACCTCGGGACGATCTTCAAAGAAAACAAGCGGGTAATGTATTACACTCTCGTTTTTGCCCTGGGGCTAGCCTTTGTTCTCGTTCCCATAGCACTTGGGGTCCGCTTCGCCATCTTTTTCCTCGATGCTTATCACCTCCAGATCTACTATCTTGGTGCCCTAATCATGATCCTGATGGGTTTCATGACCCTAAAGCCGATCTTTCATCTGCCCCAAATTTTCCATGTTTCCGGAATTCAAAATAACAAGATCAGTACGGTGAGTATCTTTGGGCTTGGACTTATGTCCGGCCTGACTTCTGCCTGCTGTGCGCCGGTCTTATTTGCAGCGGTAACCCTTACCTCGCTTTCACCCACACTCCTGCAGGCCCTTATCGTCTCTTTTGCCTATGTCATCGGTATCGTCACGCCCCTATTTGTGATGTCGATGTTCTATGAAAAAGCAGCCTCCAAGATCGCCGGAAAAAACAGACAAAAGATTTACAATGTCTTAAGGTATGTTGGTTCCGGGATTTTTTTCCTTACCGGGATTCTGATCGCGATATTTAACTTTCAGGGAAAACTTGAGATGGATCAAGCTGAATCTTATGGCCAGAAAATCCGTCTCCTCGTCTTTGAAATCGCCAAGTATTTTCAAAATCCTCTCTTCGATTTACTCATCTTCGCAATTGTATTATTCATTTTTTTCAAACTATTAATGTACAAAGGAAATGCAGAAAAATAATCTTTTCCTTCCGGTTTTTTTAATCAGCCTGTTAATTAATGCTGTCTTTTTGGCGATTTTTTTATCATCTCAAATAGTCAAATTTAAATCAGGCAAGTCGCAAACTTCCGCAACCCAAGCGACAGCGGCAAGCAAGGACAATTTGTTTGACGAAGTTAATCCGGCAGTCGGCTATGAGATCGATGCTAAATACGGAAACTTAGGACCAAGAATGGTTGCCCTTGGAGTTATCGATTCAAAAAAATTTCTTGAGATTTATGAAAAATCGAATCAGTCACTTACCCCCGAACAAAAAGACATTTTGTTAAAAGGATCTGATACGAAAATAAAAATAACCAGGGACAATTCCTATTTCTTGCTCAATTTTTTCTGGGCAGTAGGGCTTGCCAACAAATCAAAAATCCTGAACGAGGGAGATATGGTGAAATATAGCGGAAAACAAGGTGCTGGCAATTTTGCCTCGACTGGCGGTTGGACTTTGGCCAAAGGGAACACCATGAATTACTACTCAAAGTCATCTCTAATTCAACTGACCAAGGACCAAGAACTTCTGGTTGAATCAGTTGCTTCAAACATCTTCCGGCCGTGTTGCAACAATTCCACCGCTTTTCCGGACTGTAATCATGGCATGGCTCTTCTGGCTGTACTCCAACTCATGGCAAGCAGTGGCGCAACCGAGAGTCAAATGTACGAAGCCGGAAAATACTTTAATGCCTTCTGGTTTCCTGGAAATTATTATGACTTGGCCTTGTATTTCAAGAACAAAGAAGGAAAATCTTTTCAAGAATTAGACCCCAAGACCCTGCTGAGTAAAGATTACTCGTCTGCTTCAGGCTGGCAAGGAGCGAAACAATGGTTGGCCGAAAAGGGACTTATTCAACAACCTCCGAAACAGGCCGGGGGCTGCGGCGTTTAAACTGCCCCAGAACCCCATTTAATGAAAATTTAATGATTTCCTAATATAATATAGTAGTGAGAATTTTAATTGTCGAAGATGAGCATCGGCTCTCGAATATCATCAAAAAAGGGCTGGTGGAAGATGGTTTTGCTGTAGACCAAGCCTTTGACGGCGAGGAGGGACTGTATCTTGCAGAGACAGAGCAGTATGATCTGATCGTCCTCGACATCATGCTGCCGAAACTTGATGGGCTTCAACTCTGCAAAGAACTAAGGAGGGAAAACGTCAAAACCCCGGTTCTGATGGTTACGGCGAAATCTACCACCGAAGACAAAGTGGCCGGCTTGGATAGTGGAGCCGACGACTATATGACCAAACCATTCTCATTCATTGAGTTCCGGTCTCGGGTCCATGCTCTTATTAGGAGAAGTCATCAGGAAATATCCCCGGTATTAAAAGTTGACAATCTGGAGGTCGACCCGCTAAAACATTCTGTCAAACGAGGCGGAAAAGCAATTAATTTGACCCCAAAGGAATTCGCCGTCCTGGAGTTTCTCTTACGCCACAAAACTGAAGTTGTCAGCCGCACCATGATCGTCGAACACGTCTGGGATTATAACTTTGACGGCATGAGCAACGTCATCGATGTTTTTGTGGTTTCGCTTCGGAAAAAAATTGATGGCGGGTTTCCAAAAAAACTTATCCAGACAATCCACGGAGTAGGTTATAAAGTCGATAATTAATTTATGAATACCAAAAGCATCCGTTTCCGAATTTTATTTTGGTACAGTCTAACTCTATTTTTGGCGACTTCATTTATCTTTGGTAGCTTTTATTTGGTGACGCGACAAATTCTTTTTCAACAAGTTGACAAAGAGCTCTCAGTCCATGTCACCAAGCTTTCCGAAATCGCGACACGACAGGGCGCTAGCACACCCGGGGCAATGTTCAAACAACAACTTTACAACGAGTTTTCTAATATCCCCGGAATGGTGGTTGTTCTCCTTGATCACAATGGCAGTATCTTGCGCAGTTCCCTCAGTCCCGATACTCCTTATGTTTCTTTCAACTTCTTATTTGAGCAGGCCAAAAGCAATTCAGAAATTATTTTCCTGAATCAAAATGTCAGTAATGTCCCCATGAGATTTGCTGCTGAACCGATAAAAAGCGGCAATGATCTCCTGGGTGTGATGTTGGTGGCTCATCCAATCGAAGCGATTCAAAAATCCCTCGATTCTCTCTTGGATACCCTAGTTTTTGTTCTTGCCATTTTAATATTCCCCGCCATTCTTGGGGGTCATCTAGTTGCCGGTAGAATCATGCGCCCCATATCAATGATCAGCGAAAAGATGGTCGAAATCTCCTCCGAACATTTGGATGAGAGGGTGAATAATCCTAGGAGTGGTGATGAGATAGAAAAACTAATAGTCACCTTTAACAGTCTGTTGGACCGTTTGCGGGAATCGTTCCAGCGGGAGCGCCAGTTTATTGGCGATGTTGCCCACGAGTTGAAAACACCCATCGCCACACTCAAAAGTTGTATCGAATTAACCTTATCAAAAACCAGGACCAACAAAGAATATAAACAATCATTCGGAGAAACAATCATCGACGTTAACCGGTTATCCACCACTATCAAGAACATTCTTGATTTGGCTTGGCTGGGAGCAGACAGTGGGACTCACCTGGATAACCACTTTGACCTATCTGCCGTTCTTTCTGATCTTTTTGAAATAGCCGTTAAGTTGGGGGCACGAAAACACATTGTCATCAAAACAGAAATAGAACAGGCAATAGTCGTTAATGGGGCCGAAGACAAAGTCGCCAGAGCCATACTTAACGTTATCGATAACGCCATCAAATTCACCCCCAGCGGCAAATCAGTGACAATAAGTCTTCGCAAAAAAGGGGACGAAGCCGTCTTACAAATAAAGGATACCGGCATTGGTATCCCAAAAAAAGACCTCCCCCATATTTTTGAACGTTTCTACCGAGGCTCAAAAGTAGCCAAGACTATTGGTTCCGGGCTTGGACTAGCCATCGCCAAAGGAATAATTGTCGCCCACCATGGAAGCCTTGCCGTGACCAGCGAGGTTGGTCGGGGAACTACAGTAACCATATTTTTACCACTGAACAAAAGCTAATGAAGAAGATTGTTGGGTTAGTAATTCCGTTTTTAGCGACACACGTCCTTTGTTGTGGCGCACTATTGTATTTTTTATGGAGCACCGGACTACTAATTTCAATAGCACGGGAAGGTAGAAGTAGGGTTTATTTTCTGCCCATATTTATTATCGGCCTCGTTTTTTTCTGGTTACACCGAAGCCACAAAAAAGCTTGTCATCTTGAAGGTCATTTCCGTTGGGGGGATCGGGTCGTCAATTTCCTTTTCTTTTTGACTTTTTACTTGATGATGAGTCTTGTTTTTATCGTCTACGTTTTTATTCCCTGGTGGATTCCTGGGTATGATGGTGGCCTGATTCTTCCTTGATCTCTCATGATTTCTTAATCTTCGCTTTCGTAAGATACAAACATGAAAAGTAAGTTTCTAGTGATTGGCTGCCTATTCCTCCTTGCGATGGTCCTGGTATTGGTATTTATTTTCGGGGTCTCTTTTAAGAGCCTACTTCCTTGGGGTATTTTTCTTCTATGTCCACTGATGCACATTTGGATGATGAGGAACGGTGGTCACAAACATTAACAAAACTTAATTACTCTCTCACAGTTACTTAATCGTAAATCTAATAAGCTTCAATTATTATCAATTAAGCGAACACTGTCACCCCTCGGACAGGAGGGGTGATATCTTCATAAAATCTTAATCCAAAGTTCTGTAAGCTAACCTCCATGAATAAGTGCCAAATCGATATCAAGGGCATGCACTGCCGTTCCTGTGAATTATTGCTTTGTGATGAAATCATAAAAGTACCGGGGGTGGAGGAGGTCAGTGTCTACCAGAACTCCGGAACTGCGAAAATCAAATACGACGGCGAACTAAAGTTTCATGCCGTCAAAAAAGCCATCGAGGATGCCGGCTACGAACTGGGTAAAGAAGAAAGGCCTATTATCTCCAGGAATCTGGGCGATTATCGGGAACTTGGGATTGCCTTCTTTATTGTCATCGCTTTATATTCGATCGCCAAAAACTTTGGCGTATTTGATCTCTCCAAAAACATTTCCGGCGCTTATTCAAGTCTGGGGGTAGTTTTCCTCGTCGGCCTGACCGCCGGCATCTCTACTTGTATGGCCCTGGTTGGTGGTTTGATCTTGGGTGCAGCGGCCCGCTTTTCAGAGAATCATCCAACCGCCACCGGAATCGAAAAATTTAAACCACATCTTATCTTCAATTTAGGTCGGATCGTTTCTTACTTCATTTTAGGCGGCGTCATCGGTTACGCCGGTTCATTCTTTTCATTATCCAGTTCCACCCTCGGGCTTATGACCATAATAGTCGGACTGGTGATGCTCCTGCTGGGGGGTCAGCTTATCGACATTTTTCCGATTCTAAAACGTTTCTCCTTCACTCTTCCTACTTTTCTGACCGATTTTCTGGGAATCCAAGACCGGTCCGATCAAGAATACAGTCACAAAAACTCCTTCGTTATGGGAGCCATGACCTTCTTTCTCCCCTGTGGCTTTACCCAAGCGATGCAGCTATTTGCCATCAAAAGCGGTAGTCCGGTTGTGGGCGCGATGACTATGGGCATCTTTGCTTTGGGTACTGCCCCGGGGCTTCTGGGAGTTGGCGGCCTGACCTCCATCGTCAAGAAAGAAAGCTCCCGTCTCTTTTTCAAAACCGCCGGAGTGATCGTTGTCCTCTTGGCCTTTTTCAATTTGTCCAACGGTCTAAATTTGTTGGGGATTAGTCCCAAAGTTCTCGGCGCCTTTACCACCAAAACTGCTTTGGCCAAAAGTGGAACCGACGACCCGAACGTTAAGCTGGTAAAAGGCATCCAAGAGGTTCGCATGCGCCAAACCTCTCGCGGCTATTCACCAAACTCCTTCACCATTCAAAAAGGCATCCCGGTCCGTTGGATTATTATTTCCGAAGATCAGTACTCCTGCGCCAGTAGCATCGTTTCTCAGAAACTCGGCGTTCGCAAATCACTTCAACTCGGCGAAAATATAATCGAATTCACTCCTGACAAAACCGGTTCAATTCCCTTCTCTTGTTCCATGGGTATGTACACCGGCTCTTTTACGGTCGTCGACGGTAGCGACGCAAACTCAACCAACGTCCTCGGAGCCACCAACCAAAGGGCCGCCCAAACCAACGCTCCCTCGACGGCTGGAGCCTGCGGTAGCGGCGGTTGTGGTTGCGGCGGAGGGGCCAAAACCCCCCAGCCGGTAGTCAGCGGCATTGTCGAGAAAAAAGGCCAGGCCCAGCTCATCAAAGCCTCATATACTCGGGACAAGGACATCGTTCCCAATCAGTTCACCGTCAAGGTTAACCAGCCGGTCCGCTTCGAAATCGCCGTCAACGAGGATGGCCAAGGCTGTATGGGCAGCATTACTCTCCCAGGCCTGACCAATCAGGTCTACGGACTCACCAAGGGCCAACCCATCATCTTCGAATTTACCCCTACGACCATCGGCGCCTACAATATCACTTGTGCCATGGGAGTACCAAGGGGCATTATCCAAGTTATTTAACCTATGCAAACTATCAAACTTTCAGGCTTAACTTGCCCCGCTTGTAAAAAACTAATCGAGAAAAGAGTCGCCGCTATCTCAGGGGTCAACGTAATTGAGGTCGATGTGGTCTCCGGAGAAGCGACCATCGACTCCGATCGCGATATCCAATTATCAGAAATTAAAGAAGTTCTGAAAGGCACTCCTTATCAAGTTATAAAATAGATGAAAAGAATGGACAGAAAAATCGATTTTCAGGTAAAAGGCATGCATTGCCAATCTTGTGAGACGCTTATCAAAGACGAGCTCTCGGATCTTGGCAAAGTCAAAGATGTAGTTATCAGTCACAAAACGGGCAAGGGTTCGTTGGTAGTCACCGGCAAGAAAATCACGGACGAAAAAATAATCGAAGCCATCAAAGCTGCTGGGTACTCGGCATCAATTGGTGAGGAAACGCAGGCTAGTTTTCGCTTTCCCCCGGAAGTCGAGATCGAAGGAAAGATCGATAAAAATGAAAATGGTCAATTCATCATCAAGGGCAAGTTGCGCTTCGGTTCCAGCGAAGATAAGGACGTTCAGAGCAGTTTGGAGATTGTTCCCGGTCAGGAAATCCTAGGAAATAAATCAGAGCGGGTCAATCTGGTGATTTCCGGCATGCATTGTTCATCGTGCGCCTCAATAATTGAACGGCAATTGAAAAAAGTTCCTGGGGTAACTGAGGCCAGGGTCAACTTCGCTGCTGAAAAAGCGTCAATAATTCTTGATTCAAGTCAATCGCCGGTAGAAAGGTTGATTGAGGCGGTCGAAAAAGCTGGTTACAAAGGTTCGCCGGAGTCAGCCGAGGGAGGGCAATCTCAATCGGAGCGGCAACAAGCAGACATAAAGCATCAGTGGAATAAGTTCATTGTCAGCTTCGTTCTCTCTGCCCCGATGATCTATTTTATGTTGTTTGACTTCTTCAGTTTCATTCCCGGCGCCAGGTTATTATTACCCTTCGTCGGCGTAATCTCTCTGATTCTATCTACCCCCGTCCAATTTATTATCGGTAATAGTTTCTACAAGGGCATGATATCCGCTCTGAAGATGCGCACCTTCAACATGGACAGTTTGATCGCCATCGGTACCTCGGTTGCCTATTTTTATAGTCTGGTGAACTTCATCAGATATTTTGCCCTCACCGACTCGCTTGTGGGTTTGAATGGGGCAAAAATTCCCGAATTATATTTCGAGACCGCCGCTTTCCTGATCACTTTTGTTATCCTGGGCAAGTTTCTGGAAGCCAAGGCCAAGGGTAGAACCTCGGAAGCGATCAAAAAGCTGATGGGGCTAGCCGCGAAGACGGCCAGGGTGGTGAGAGACGGACAAACCATCGACATTCTCGCCGATCAGGTCGTCAAAGATGATATTGTCGTCGTCAGGCCCGGCGAAAAAATTCCCGTTGACGGCGTGATCCTGAAGGGATCGTCCGCGGTCGACGAATCCATGATCACCGGGGAAAGCTTGCCCGTCGAAAAACACGTCGACGACTCCGTCATTGGTGGCACGATCAACAAGGTTGGTAGTTTTGAGTTTAAAGCGACGAGAATCGGTGCCGAGACTACCTTGGCTCAGATAATCAGGCTAGTTGAGGATGCCCAGGGATCGAAGGCCCCGATCCAGGCTGTCGCCGATAAAATCTCCGCCTGGTTTGTTCCGGCTGTGATCGGCGTTGCCATTCTAACTTTTGTGGTCTGGTACTTCTTCCTTGGAGCGACTCTTTCCTTCGCCCTGATGGCCTTCACTGCAGTTATCGTCATCGCCTGTCCTTGTGCCTTGGGACTAGCCACACCCACCGCTATTATGGTCGGTACGGGTGCCGGAGCCGAACATGGTATTTTGATCAAAGGCGGAGAACCGCTTGAGGGCGCCAGTAGGGTTAACACCATCATTTTTGACAAAACCGGAACTATCACCAAAGGAAAACCCGAAGTCACCGACGTTGAAGACTTTGGAGAAATCGATGAAGACGACGTCCTGGCAATCTCCGCCAGTCTGGAAAAACAATCTGAGCACCCATTAGCCGAAGCAATCTACTCCTATGCACAGGAGGAGGGCGTCGTCCTGAAAGACGTCGAAAAATTTGCGGCCATACCCGGACACGGCGTGAAAGGAATTATCAAGAAAGTAGAGTATTACTTTGGTAACAGAAAACTCATCGGGCAAACACTCGGACTAAATATCGATAAATACGAAAGAAAGATAAGTAGGCTGGAAGAGCAGGGTAAAACCGCCATGATCTTGGCCACGAAGAAGAATGTCTTGGGAATCATCGGCGTCGCCGATACCGTCAAGGAAACCTCGAGGGAAGCAGTTGAGATGCTCAAAAAGATGGGGCTTGCGGTCTGGATGATTACCGGGGATAACGCGCGAACTGCCAAAGCAATCGCCTCCCAAGTTGGTATCGAAAACGTTCTCGCTGAAGTGCTGCCCCAGGACAAAGCCAACGAGGTGAAAAAGCTTCAGGACGCAGGAAAGAGGGTTGCCATGGTCGGTGATGGAATTAACGATGCCCCAGCCCTGGCACAGGCCAATCTGGGTATCGCCATGGGATCGGGAACCGACGTGGCCATGGAAGCCGGTGGTATCGTCATCATCAAAAACGACTTGCGTGATGTTGTTAATGCCATCGAGCTATCGAAAACAACCGTCCAGAAAATTCAGCAGAATATGTTTTTTGCCCTGTTCTACAACGTCATCGGTATTCCGGTTGCCGCCCGCGTCTTTAGCTTCATTGGCTTGGTCCTGAAGCCGGAATTAGCTGGCTTAGCCATGGCCTTAAGTTCGGTCTCTGTTGTCAGCAATTCCCTGCTTTTGCGTCGATACCGCCCCGGCAAGAAGAATTACATATCAATGTTCGCTCCGGTTATTATGATGGTCGCCTTCACCTTCCTTTTCGTTGAGTTTGCGCGCTTTAGCTCGACCATGGCCGCGGGGAGTCAAACGGAGTCACAAGCAGAGCCTGTGGTGAAAGGAGACAAAAACATCGTCAAGGTCAACTCAGAAGATGGGGTTATCAAGCAATTCTATTTGGTTGGCAACGACTTGCCGAAGGAGCTGGTTGGAAAACTCCCGCCCGATGGTTTCAGTCCGGTGTATATCGGTGGAAAAAAATACCTTCCCGTCTACATCGGTTATTACGAGGCAGAAGCAATGAAAAAGGAGAAATTGTTCGTCAAAGAAGGTGACATTATTTCTGACTTCTTCGGCAACGACGTCATTGTTTCTGGGGTTCTGGCCAAGACGAACTCCGTCTTAGATAACTACAGTTTCGTCAAAGATGGATTTGTCGTCAAGCAAATGAACTAAAATCGTCGCCATTTCCCCGTACTATATTTAGTACAATATAACGACGATGCCCGATAGTACAAATCTATTTTTAATTTTCATCACCGGACTTACCACCGGCGGACTTTCTTGCCTGGCTGTCCAGGGGGGACTGCTCGCTTCTGTCATCTCACCAACCGAAGAAAAAATTAATCAGAAACTCCAGTCTCAGAACCGGATTTTGCCCATCCTCTCTTTTTTGGTCAGTAAGCTCATTGCCTATACTCTTCTCGGCGCCCTATTGGGGCTCCTCGGTACAGTCGTTGATCTGTCCCCCGTCACCCGGGGTTGGTTCCAAATCGCGATCGCCATCTACCTTCTTGGCATTGCCCTTTCCATGCTGGAGGTCCATCCTGTCTTTCGCTACTTCATCATTACTCCACCGAAATTTCTAAGCCGCTTAATCAAAGATCAAAGTAAAAGCAAATCCATCTTTGCCCCGGCCCTTCTCGGGGCGATGACCGTCTTTATTCCTTGTGCCGTCACTCAAGCGACCGAAGTCATCGCCCTGTCATCCGCCAGCCCCCTTTATGGCGCCGCGATCATGGCCGCCTTCATCTTGGGTACCACTCCTACTTTCTTCGCCATCGGAGTTGCTTTCAGCAAAGTTGGTTCACTATTCCAGGGCTGGTTTAGTCGTGTTGCCGGTACCCTACTCGTCATTATGGCGATCACCACTTTTAACGGCGGGCTCGGACTGATTGGTTCGATTTACACCTTACAGAACTTTTACGAGGCAACCGGGTTTAGTTTCGGAACTTCGAAGCCAATCGTCGCCGGAGCCATGGCCGCTACCAGGGGTGGCGTCCAGGAAGTATCTATCGAGGTCAAATCCAGTGGTTACTTTCCGAAGAACATAACCCTCAAGAAGGGTGTCAAAACTCGGGTTATTCTTAATACCAACAATACCGGCGGTTGCGCCCGGTCTTTTACGATTCCCTCTCTTAGGCTCTCCAAGATTCTTCCCGAGACCGGTACTGAAACCGTCGAATTTACTCCGACCAAAACCGGTCCGATGGTGTTTTCTTGTAGTATGGGCATGTACACCGGCACATTCAACATTATTTAACTACCAACATGTTCGGATTTTTCGAAAAAAAATCAACGGGAAATACGAAAACTCTTGTACTTTCCCTGTCCGGCCTGCACTGTACCAGTTGCGCTGTCAACATTGACCTGACTTTGGAAGACCTACTTGGCGTGGCCGATTCGAAGACCAACTATGCCCGGTCGCGGGCGACCATCGATTTTGAACCAGACAAAATCGATCCCGAAAAAATCATCGCCGAAGTTAGTAAACTCGGCTATAGCGCCAAAATAGTCGATTAAGCCACCAATTTCACCCTCTTCAAGGTCAAAGCATTAAAGACCACGATAACGGAAGAAGCACTCATGAGTAGCGCGCCCCACTCCGGGCGAAGAAGTATTCCGTATCGATAAAGCACGCCGGCCGCGATCGGAATTGCCAAAATGTTATACCCCGCCGCCCAAGCCAGATTCTGTTTCATCTTTGTATTTGTCTTTCGGGAAAGCTCGATGATCTTAACGATGTCGAGGGGATTGTTCTTGATGAGAATGATCTGACCCGCTTCTACGGCCACGTCGGTACCGGCGCCGATCGCGATTCCCACATTCGCCTGGGTTAATGCCGGCGCGTCGTTCACGCCATCTCCCACCATCGCCACGATTGACCCGTCTTTTTGCAGTTCCTTAATCTTGTTCACTTTATCTCCCGGCAATACTCCGGCAAAATAAGTGTCAATCGAAAGTTCGTGCGCAACGCTCTTGGCGATACTCTCATTGTCGCCGGTGATCATCGCTACCTTTATTTTCATCTCATGGAGTTTTGCTATCGCCTGGCGGGATTCCTCTCGAATGACATCCGATAAAACAATCACTCCAAGGGCCTCTGTTTTCCCATCCTCTGCTACCCAGATGAATGATTTGCCCTCGTTAATTTCCGCGGCAATTTGATTTTTTAGTTCATCCAATTTGATTTCTTTTTCTTTCATTAGGGCCTCATTGCCCAATAAATATTTTGTCCCATCAATTTTCCCTTCGACCCCTCTGCCCGGAAACGAATTAAAGCCCTCCACTTTCGAGAGTCCAATCTTTTTCGTGGTGGCCTCCTCCACCACCGCCTTAGCGATCGAGTGTTGGGAAAGGGTGTCCACCGATGCCGCCACCCGCAGGACCTCGTCTGGGGTTTGTCCGGCTGTCGGAATGATTTTATCGACCCCAAATTCACCCTTGGTCAAGGTGCCCGTTTTATCAAAGACCACCCAATTGAGGCGGCGGGATATTTCCAGGGCTTTAATATCCTTGATTAGGATACCGACCCTGGCCGCCACCTGGGTGGTAATAGTCGTTACTGTCGGAATGGCTAGGCCCAACGCGTGTGGGCAGGCGATGACAATGACCGTGATTGCCAGAGTTGCGGCAAAAATGGCCCCCTGAGGATCGATTAGTGACCAATACAAAAAAGTTCCCGTTCCTACCGTAATCGCCGTCAAGGTCAAGACATTGGCGGCTTTGTCTGCCAATCGCTGGACCGAAGGCTTGGTTGTCTGTGCTTGTTTGATCAGGTTCGTAATTTGGGCCAGAGCGCTTTCGGCGCCGACCTTGGTGATCTCGACCGTCAGGGCGCCGTCGTTATTTATCGTCCCGCCCACCACCTCGTCACCCATCTTTTTGAAAACCGGTTTTGACTCACCGGTGATCATTGCTTCGTTGACCGAACTTTCTCCTTCGATAATTTTTCCATCCACAGGCACTTTCTCTCCAGGTTTAATGATGACTTTGTCTCCCTTGACCAGCTCGCTTGTTTGCACTTGGACTTCTTTACCTTCGACTAATTTATTAGCAGTCGGCGGTATCAGCTTGGCGAGTTCCTGAAGCGCTCCGGTCGTTCCCATTACCGCTCTCATCTCCATCCAGTGTCCAAATAAGAACGCGGAAACCAGGGTTGAGATTTCCCACCAAAGCGACTCGCCTGGGAAAAGAAAAGTGGCTGCCACCGAAAAGGAATACCCCGAAAGCACGGCCAGGCTAACCAGGGTCATCATCCCGAAATTGCGATTTTTGATTTCCTCCACCGCCGCGCTAAAAAAGGGCCTTCCACCATACAAAGCAACTATGGAACCAAGAACAAAAAGCGCCACGTCAACTCTAGCAAAAGTGAACGTAAAACCAAACCACCGCTGAATATTGGGGGAGAGGAGCAGGATCAGGAGGGTAACCGGCAAAGTCTGAAAAAAGAGGGTTTTGAAATTATGGCCCATCTGGGCATGGTGGGCCGTATGGTCTACCGGCTCTTCCATTTTCGTCATTTCGTGCGCCATCACCAAATCCATCCCGCATTTGGGGCACTTTCCCGGCTCATTCTTGCTGACCTCGGGATGCATCGGACAGGTGTACTTCATACCCCTTCCATTCTACTTCTTCTTCAAAAAGAAGTTGTAGCAGTGGGCAAAACACCAACCGACCAACCAGGCACCGACCGTTGCCGTAACTAGTCCCAACACGAAATTTCCCGTCGTCAGATTCCAGGTCCCGAGTTTAGTCAATTCGATACCGTGGAACCAAGACTGGGCCACCGAAAAGAACCAGTCGGGAAATATCCCTACCAGCAAACGGCAGGCAACAAAAATCCCAGCCGTTATGGTCGCTAAAGCATTCGCAGTTGCCATTGGATCATGTTTCATCAAAAATCACCCCCTTCTGATATCTGTTTAATAACAAATGACCTTTGCTAGCGCTTTCTCTTTGGTTTTTGGATTTCTTTCCAGAAATAGGCGATCCCCAAAACCAGGAAAGTAATCAGGGCCAGCCAGGTGAGTAGGCCCAAAAGGCCCAACGTTCCAAAGCCACCCATCATCCCCCCATATCCTCCATATCCCCACATAGTCTTTAAGTAATTACTAATACCAATTCCATATTACAGTAGAATGATATTAGTTATGGGTATCAAGGTCACCAAAGTCTCGGGAGATATCGTAGATTTCGACGAAGAAAAGCTAGCCCGGTCGCTACGCTTCGCTCGAGTCCCCGACGATATTGCCAAAGAGGCGATCGCCTACGCCGAAAGTAAACTTACCGAAAAGGTTTCCACCCATTTGATTTACGCTTATGTCAACGGTTTCTTGCGCCGCCGCGGTCACATTAGTTATTCCTACAATTACGACCTCAAACGAGCTATCATCCGCCTCGGTCCAACCGGCTACCCTTTCGAGAATTTCATCGCCAAGGTCCTTTCCGCCAAAGGTTACCAAACTCAGGTCGGCGTCACCCTCAAGGGTAAGTGCGTTACCCACGAAATTGATATCGAAGCCAGTAACAAGGAGGAACATTACTTTATCGAATGTAAGTTTCACAATCAGCTTGGAATAAAAACCGACGTTCAGGTAGCGCTTTATACCCAAGCCCGCTTTGAGGACATCAAGGGTAGTCCGGACCTAGCCGCCCACACTGAAAGCCACAAGCCCTGGTTGATGACTAACACCGCCGTCACCAAAGATGTCATCGATTATGCTAACTGCACCGGTATGCGGGTGGTTAGCTGGGGCTATCCCGCAGACGGTAGCCTGAGCGACTTCATTATCAGTACTCGCCTTCATCCTGTCACCGTCCTGCAAGACCTCCGGCCAAACCAGTTAAACTCTCTTTTTGAAAGGGGTGTCGTCAGCGTCGACGAGCTTAAGACCTTTTTGACTCAAGGCCAATTGCCTCAAAACTTCAGCCAAGCGGAAGCTGACCAGCTTCTCTCCGAAATCAAGAACTTCGTCTAACCTAGCCTCAACCTTTCCCTTGACATACCCCATAGTCGTGTGGTATTTTTACTCCCGTCTCGGTTTACCGGGACACAAACTATGGAACCAAATAAGTTTGTAGATAACACCAACCCAAAAGGCATTTTTTGTGCCCCGGTTTTTGTGCGCAATAAGAAGTGACAGTTCTCCATTTGTGAATGAACGCCGCGGCATACGCGGCGTTTTAGTTTCTGACTAATCTGTAGCTCATTCACAAGGAGAAAACTAATGTTTTCCAAAGTCTGGAAGCTACTCACCCCCTTCCACCCGGTCTTCAAAAGACTCGTCCTGCTCGCCATCTTCTATGAGGCCGGCGGGGTTCTGGTCAGCTACACCGTGCCCACCATCATCCGGTTATTCGAAATGGAGGTTCAAATAGCCATCTGGGCCCTGGTTGTCATTACTATGCTTTCCTGGAACGAGGCCTACATGCGCCTGGACAACCAGTACGACTGGAAAGTCGCCGGAAAAATCTATGAGCCAGTCCGCAAGTTTCTTCGGCTCCTGACCTCCGCCAAGTTCTTGAAGATGCCTCTGGTCTGGCACCAAACCCACGACTCGGGCGCGCTTGTGGGCAAGGTTGGCGACGGAATTTGGCGGACCCTCGACATCGTCTCTATGATCGCTTGGGAGTTCATGCCCACTATGGTCCAGACTGTCCTGAGTCTGGTGCCCATGGTTTACTTCTCCCCCTATGTAGCCTTGCTTTGCGTGATCACCATGGTCATCTTTGTCTGGCTGACTTTGATTGGCGAAGAGGTCAAGAAACCGATCAGAGAGAAAAGACAAGACCTTCTCGAAAAGGACTGGGCCGAAGCGGTCAGCATGGTCCAGGCGATCGAGACGGTCATCACCTTTGGTCTAAAAAAGGTCATGATGGACCGGCTTACCGCGATCCAGAACGCCTACGAAGCGCTGACCTATGAGGAAATCCAGCGTGGCATCTTCGTAGACAACCGCCGGCGGATCCGGGTCCTGACGACGATTCGGTTACTCATCTACGGACTTTGGGTTGTTCAGCTTCATTATCGCACCATCGACGTCCCCAGTTTGATCTTCCTCTCTATCCTGATGGAGCGTCTTTTCAGCTCCTACTGGAAGTTCGCCCGACTGGCCGACCGCGTTTATGGCAACTCCGAAGCCATGAGGCGCCTGATCAACCTCATGAGCGAACCGGAGCCGATCGAGACCGGACATCAATTCGTTGACGTCGACGGTCCGATTGGGATCAGCCTCGATCACGTTTGTCTCGCCTACAAGGAAGAATATAACCTGGTGAATGGAGCCCTTCACGACCTTTCTCTCGACTTCGAAGCGGGAAAGGTCTCGGCTATGGTCGGCCCGTCCGGAGCCGGCAAATCAACCGTCATCGCCGCCTTGATGAAGCTCTTTGAAATCAACCACGGTCAGATCCAGGTGGCTGGGCTTGATATCAGGGACTGGGACAGCACCAAGCTCCTGGAACTTATCGCCCACGTCCCCCCGGGTGATAAGGTCTATCTCTGGGATGAGAGCTTTGCTTTCAATATCCGCATTGGCAAATCCGAAGCCACCGACGATGAAGTAATTATCGCCGCAAAGAAAGCCGGCATTCACGACTTCATTGTCAGCCAGGAAAAAGGCTACGACACCATCATCGGTGAGAGGGGTGTCAAGCTGAGTAGCGGTCAAAAGCAACGCATCGCAATTGCCCGGGCCCTGCTCCGCCGCAACAGCAAAATCATCATCCTCGACGAACCCACCTCTGCCGTTGACGCCCAAACAGAACATCTCATCATGACAGGCTTGAATGAGATTTTTGAAGGGAGGACGGTCATCGTCATCGCTCACCGGTTAAGCACCATCCGCGATGCCGATACGATCTATGTCCTCAAAAATGGGCGCAAGATCGAAATGGGAAACCACAGAAGCCTAGTCGCCCAAGGAGGTTTGTACGCCAAAATGGTGGCAATGCAAATCGAATCGGAGCGGCTCGATTAAACAAAAAAGCCCTCTCGACACTATACGTCGGAGGGCCTTTTTTTGACTTTATTTCCCCTAGGGGATAAAATCAAGCCCAATCATGAAGAAGCTGGTTAGTTGGATTTTCTTTCTCATCTTTCTCTTTGTTGTTTCGCTTCTTGTTCCAAATAACGTCTCTGCAATCACTCCCCAGAGTTTCATCGTTCCAGATAGTCAGCAAATCGCTTTTCCTGGTCAGGATCAGAGTTATTCTGTGACCTTTCGAGGTAACGGCGAAGCCGTTGTCACTGCCAGGGTTGTCTTCGTCAATGATAGTGGGACGCCGCTTTCTTCACTAAGACTGCGCACCCCCAGAGTCGATCCGAAAGACATTCTCGCCTTCCAGGTTTTCCGGGAAAAGATTTGCTCTCGGTATCAATCCGCAGAGCCGAAGCAGGTCTACACTCCCCCAATTTGCCTCGAATATCAGGACCCCGATTATTTTCAGTCATGGTATGGCAACGACAAATATCAAAAGACAAAAACTAGTCTCGAGGCAGACACCATCAATATTGCCCTTCCTCAGTCAATTAGACCAAATGCTTCCGGCAGCATCATCCTTTCATTTCGGGCTTTCGGTTATGCCAAAAAAAATCTTTTCGGCACTTACAACTTTACCTTTGAGACGCTAAAAACCGAAGACCGGATTAAGGCGCTTCGGGTTGGTGTCACCACCGATTCGGATATATATCTACGAGGCGGGAAGGGTAAGGTAGACTATCGTTTTGAGGAGGGAATGGCAACCCTAAAGTCCGCCGAAGTTTCAGCACCAACCGCAAATTCCCAACTCGATTATTATGCCCAACAAATCGGACAGGGAGAAATCAACAAAACGGCCAGCAACCTCTTACCGTTGGATTCTTATCTGGTCAAAGGAAGTTTCGCCGATTCAAGGTTAAAACTATATGCCAAGGAAATTCTCATCTTTTCAGGCATTATTTTGGTCCTCCTTTATTTGATCATTCGTGCCACCAGAAAGTTTTTTTCATCAATGAAATCGGGACATTTAAGGAACACATCGGTCGGCTCACCCTCTATCGATCTCTTTCTTGTTATTGGCAGCAGCTTTATTGCGTCCTTTCTGATCATTGCTTACACTCTTGCTCTGGTGTTTGGACGGACGCTCTTATTCTCAGTTCTTCCTTACGAATTTAGCAATCTCTTTTACATTCTTCTCGTTCTTATCTCTATCGGGATTTATGGACTGCTTCTCTTTACTCCGGCTTTGATTCTAGGCCTTCGTAAGGGTGTCCTCTGGGGACTGGCCGCCTTCGGTATGACCATATTTTGGCTTCTGGTTGGAGGCATCGTCACTTTTATCATTCTATTCTTGATGAACGGCCGCATTTATCCGCCTTACTCCATCACTCCAATGATGAGTCGCACCTCGCCGGCAAACCCAGAATAAAGATCCATGTTACTCGGTCCCCAGGATGGGTCTGAACTTATAGCCGTAAATGATCAACCCATCGCCATCCCCCAATTTGTACTTTATTCTAGTGACGATCTCGACCGGCATACCAATGTAGATCTTGCCATTGTCAACATCGGTGAGCATTGCCGTCACGATTGGTCCTTCGATTAGTTTTATCCAGGCTACCGCATAAGGAGCGAAGTCGGTAAATCCTTCCGGCGTAGCGTTTCGGCTGACTACCGTCCAGGAATATACCGTCCCGAGACCGGCAAACTCGGCGATCTCTATCTCTGACTCATATTCAGCTCTTTTTCTCACGCCCATGACTCTAACAGAGGTTCATCCCGAAAGCAAAAAGTCCCATGCTCGGCATAAACGCGATACAATCGCATAATGCCAAAATCTGACGTCATCGCCAAAGCAGTCATCATCGCCAAAAAGTCACTTCGGGCTTGCTACACCAATGATGGCATCTATGCCGGATTGACTCATTTCAAAGAATACTGGGCTCGTGATGGCTTGTGGACGGTATTGGGCGTTCTCAAGCTCGGCGACTTACCCATGGCCGAAAAACAGATCGGTCTGTTCATCAAGAGTATGGACAAAAACGGCGAGATTCCGCTTCGCATTGGCTCAGAGTTCGGACTTTTTTGGAGGTTGCTCGGCCTGCCTTATCTTGGCAAAAAGAAGCCCTTATTCAACCTTAACCCAGCCTACTTTTGGTTTTCCGGCCGCAGTGGGCTCCATCTTCGGGGGAAAGACAGCAGCTCCCTGCTGGCCATCGCTTGTGGCGAGTACCTGAGTCACAAGGGTAAAAAAAGATTGGTCAAAAAATGGTGGCCGAAGTTAACCCGGGTAATGGCGTGGTACGAAAAACACAAAAACGGCATCCTCATCAACGAAGACTGGCACGAGGGCTGGATGGATTCGCTTCGTCTCACGGGGACGACTCTTTATGTCAACGCGCTTTACCTCAAGGCGATTTCAAGTATGGAAGAAATTGCCAAGGCTTTGGGGAAAGACAGCCTCGTCTGGCGCAAGCGCTATCAAAAAACCAAAGTCTCTTTTTTTAGACACTTCTTCAATGGTAAATATCTCAACAATATCGCCACCGACGAACCATCGCCCCAACCATTTGTGGTCGATGGCAATATGCTCTCCGTTTGGTGGAAGTTGGTCCCTCCTCGGGCCTCCCGCCTGATCGTCGACCATTTCCTCAGGTCCGGGGTTCACCACCCCGTCCCCTGCCGGGCGAATACACCCAAATTCCACCACAGTTTGATTCCCTGGAGATTCAATCTGATCGGACTTTCCGGCTATCACAACGATGACTGCGCCTGGCTTTGGATCGGAGCGGTTTCCGTTTTGGCCATGAAAAAATATTATTCTGATAGAGCCAAGGACTTACTGGAAAAAATGGGCAGATTAATTGTCAAACACGATGCCGTTTACGAGATCTACAATTCCAGGGGTGATCCCTACAATACCTGGTTCTACCGCGCCGAACACTCCTTTGCCTGGAGTAGCTCCCTCTTCCTTACCGCCGCCGCCGAGTGGTATAGTGTCTGAATGGAAGAAGAAACAATAGTCACTCCCGAGGAAAAGAAACCCAATTTCTTGGGTATCGGTTTAGTTCTGACATTGGTCGTCTTGGTCGTCCTCATGGTTCTTTCCGGAAAAAAGGAACCGATAGAAGATAATAAGACCGCCGAAGTGGCCGGCACTATTGCTGTTGAAGCAGGTAGCTTCTACTACAAACCGAATTTGATCCGGGTCAAAAAAGGTGAAAAGGTAAAACTGACATTGAATAGTGTCAGCATGGTGCACGACTTCAACATCGACGAACTGGGCATCAGGGTTCCCATCACTCAATCAGGTAACTCAAGCTCAGTCGAGTTCACCGTCAACGAAGTTGGCGAGTTCGAGTTCTACTGTTCCGTGGGCCAACACCGGGCCAATGGTCAGATCGGCAAACTGATCGTCGTGGAATAGTCTACATAAAAAGCACCACCCAGAGGGCATGGATCTGCCCTGGGACAAACCCCAGGATGGTCAACAGAACATTGATCCAAAACTGTGTCGTCAGTCCGACTTTCAAAACGACTGCCAGTGGTGGCAGGAAAATAGCGCAAACCACAAAGAGAATATCGGTACCAGAGAGATGGCTGACCCGTTTTGCAATTGAGTTGAACAACCCCTGGAAACTGGAAAGGTCAATGTTGATATTGATGTTTTTGGGTGCGGCCATAACTCTATTCTAGATGTTTAAGAGGTGATTTTCCAGACTACCTCAAATTGGCTTCTGATTAAAGTTTTTTTAGTGCCGCGAGGATTGCCTCTGCCAAGAACTCCTCTCTTTTTTGTTTACCCTGAGTTATTAGCATATGAGGATCGGTTTCGTATTTATGTTTTGCCAGATCCTCGGCCATCATTTTTCCAACCGTGAATTTCTTATACCCTCTGACCTTAGCGCGTTGGGTTTCATTGAGCGGTAGGGCAAGACCGGCTGATTTGGCGATGGACTTATTTCCCTCCTTATCCATCAAGACGACCACTGCCCTGTCAAAATACTGATAGTTTTCCAAAGTCAGTCCACTGACGATACTGACATACAGATCTGCATCTTTTGTCTCCCTTGCTACCGCCTCCAATCTTTCTATCGCCGCTTTTGTAATTTCACCAATCCCCACCAGCTGTTCGTCGTGATCCAAGTGAGGATTTATTCCCTTTATTGAATACTTCTTATCTGATTGGGAAACAGCCACGGCTTTTTTCACTGCGGATATTTTTATCGGGCTCTCTGAGGTCACTATCAGATTCTCGAATGTTTTTTTAACCACATCTTTTTTCGTATTACCATTTGTCATAATCGGAATCCATGTGTTGGCGACTCTCTCATAATTAACCACTCCGTCTTGAAAATACTTCTGTCCCTCATTTTTTTGGAGCGGTATGTGAACCCTTGAAACCGAAGCAAAAAAGTCGACCCCTTTATTGGTTTTTTCTCTTTTACCCTCAATGTTTTCCAGAAAAAAATTGTAACTCTCAACTAATTCTTTGGTCAGATTGCTCAATTTGATCTGACCATCCCGTTCGAGGACAATTTCGCCACTTTTAACTTCGACCTCTCCCTTTATCAGCGGTTGAACTTTTGTCGCCTCCAATTCAAGCGAAAGATATTTTTTGGCATATTCTTTGGAAGCGAGAATTTTATCAACATAGGTATCTAGTTTCTTTGCCAGTTTCGAAGTGATAAATTCCTTTGATCCGTGAGTGTCAATGTCCTGACTGCCTCCAACTTTTTCGCCAAATCCCAGCTCTGCAATCCTTTTTGCCACCAATAACTGGTCACCGAAAAAGGGAATTACCGCCATAGGCACTTTTTGCATTACCGCTTCGTGGAAACTATTACTCCCCCCATGAGTGACGAATAGGTCGGCTCGGGAAAGGATCTCCACTTGATCGACGTTATCGTAAACCCACCAGTTGTCCGGATATTTTTCCAGAACCTTTTTACCTTGGGTCACAAAAATAACCTGATAGTTTTTATCCCCCCAGATATTTGCTAGCTCGCCAAAAAAACTTTTTAGATTTTCTCTGGTTTCTTCCTGCTGATTCCACAGGTTATTCATTACCACTGTTCCTAACGAGAAGTAGATCAACGGTTTGGAGTTCTTGAAGTTGGTTTTCTCAAAATTATCCCCCCTCAGATTCCCTACAAACACATATGGTTTTTCTGCTCTCCCGCGCCGAAACTCTCCAAGGGTCAGTTGGGGAAATGACCAGACAAGATTAATTAGTCCCGGGATCAAGAAACCGTCGGATACCATCTCCACCTCGTCTGCAGAGATCTTGACTCCAAAGCGCTCTTGTATTTCTTTGAGCGCCTCGACGTTTATTGGGTCGGAAAACTTTCTGTCCCTGTAGTCTTGGTTATCAAACGGTCCGATCATCGCCGGAATCGAGCACCAGTAGGGGATGTTCAGTTTTTTTCCGGCCAGATATCCCTCGACGGAAAAGAAATCATAGATAATCAAATCTGGTTTGAATTCTTCAGCGATCATTAAGCAACTTTCGAGCTGGTCGGCTACTCGAGGAAAGGTCCACAGCGCCGGGTCGGTTTCTGCCAAGTCATGCCTTTCAATTATTTCGGTTTTAAATTCCTCGAACCCGGTGAGGTTCGGCTTGATATTTTTCCAGCCGTTAATGATCAACCGAAAATCAAAATCCTTCTGGTTATCCCGGATCATTTCTTTCAGGATATTCAAATGTCCACTAAATGGAGGAGAAAACACTAGTATTTTTTTCTTATCAGTCAGGAAATTTTTCTTCAAGTAATTTACTATTTCTTCTTGGCCGTTGCCTCTGAGTAGAACCCTCTCATCCTCCTGGATATTTTTTTCAAATCTCTCCAGATTATCAATGAACTCCGATAGTTTTTCTTTGGTGATTTTTGTTTCTGAGAC
>Ga0209542_10002912_pt1 | contig 37555 bp, 29 predicted proteins | sample RifCSPhighO2_01_FD_184028 | JGI IMG/M metagenome (GOLD analysis project Ga0209542, IMG submission 184028) | Soil microbial communities from Rifle, Colorado - Rifle CSP2_plank highO2_0.1 (SPAdes) (version 2) | ecosystem: Environmental > Terrestrial > Deep subsurface > Rock core/Sediment ... | reverse complement strand
CTCGCAAGCAACACTATAAATATCAGCCCGCTCATCGCAGAATGAAATGCCATATATTTAACCCCCCGCACTCCATCGCTGGCAATAATCCACAAGTACATTCCGCATAAAAACTGCGCAACTGCAATTCCCGCCATACCAACTCCAAACCACCACGTTAAATAATAAGAATGGCCATATAGCACTACCCCGATATTTGCTACAAGAGAACCGGATACCCATAAAGGCAGCCAGCCTACTAGTGCAGTCCGATGCATTTTATGCCACATAGCATTAGAATCGCCTTCTTGTACCGCAACAGGAAAAAATACATTAGCCACAAGTCCCCCGAAAAAAGCTAATGCCGCTATCGTTGTAAGCTGATACGCTGAAAATTGCCCAAGGAATTGATACCCGACGATTGCTTTAATAATGTATTTTGCAGCAAACCCAGTAATCGTAGATAGTGCAACCCATATCATGGCACGAGACCCATATGTCCACAGCACTTGAAACGCAGAATGAGAAATCGATTGGAACGAAACATCGTTGCGAATTTTAAATAAATACCATACAAGCAACGCAAGGCTCCCGATAATAAGTGCTAATAAATAATCCTTATACGACATAAGCGATCCTGTGCGCACCAATACTGCGAATGCAATAAGCACTGTCGTAGCTTCGATAATTTTCCCTATCGCCTGGTATCCAAACAATCCCAACCCGCGCATCATACCGTCGAACATTAATTTAATGGCAAGGACGCTAGCGAACACCATTACAATTCCTCGTATAAAAGAAATAGGAGCTAAAAATAACAAAAGATTAATAAACACGAGCGACACCACGAGAAATGCCAATGCTGACGATACAATATATTTCTGAGAGACTTCGTCTCCTTTTGTAAAGGCAAGCGCCCGCACTACTGCAATCTCAAAACTCCACGTAATAAATAACACAACAAGCTGTGCAGCAGATACGGTAAAGCTATATTGGCCGTATTGCTGGGCGCCAAGCACCCGCGCTGCCCAAACAGAAACGAAAAACAGGAGAGCAGAGGCTATAGCCCCTCCTAATATCGACCATTGTAATTGTTGAATAAATTGGATTGTACGTGGCCCCATTGGCATGCCAAACACGCGCTGATGCAATACTAAAAGAATGCGCTCGTACCACATGCTTTTATCATACAACATCTTATGTATACTGCAGATATATGAAGATACTCATAACCGGCGGAGCTGGGTTTTTAGGGATTAATCTCACTAGACACCTTCTCGCACTAAAACATGAAGTAGTTTCATACGATTTTGCCAATTTTGATTATCCGGAAAAAGACAAAATAACCGTTATTACTAAAGATATTCGAAATAAAAAAGATTTGGATGCGGTTATGAACGGTGTAGATGTTGTCGTACATTGCGCTGCGGCCTTGCCCCTATATCCCAAAAAAGATATTTATACAACGGACGTAAACGGAACTCGGAACGTGCTAACTTCCGCATTTGAACATGGGGTCAAGCGCGTAATCCATATTTCTTCAACGGCAGTATACGGAATCCCCGACCATCATCCATTATACGAAACAGACGCCTTAGTCGGAGTTGGCCCATACGGCGAAGCAAAAATATTAGCAGAAAAAGAATGTGAAAAGTTCCGAGCAAACGGAAAGTGTGTTTCTATTATCCGCCCAAAATCATTTGTTGGCCCGGAGCGCCTCGGTGTATTTGCGCTATTTTATGACTGGGCACATACCGGCCATAATTTTCCCATGATCGGCATGGGAAATAACAAATATCAGTTACTCGACGTGGAAGATTTGTGCGATGCGATATATCTGTGCATTACAAAAGAAGAAGCTATTGCAAACGATACATTCAACATTGGCGCAAAAGAATACACCACTATGAAAGAAGATTACCAGGCTGTACTTGATGAAGCAGGATACGGTAAAAAAATAATTGGATTTCCGGCAAGTCCTATGATCTGGGTACTTCGCATACTAGAAGCGCTTCATGTTTCCCCATTATACAAGTGGGTATACGAAACCGCATCCGTTGACTCATTCGTCTCTATTCAAAAAGCGGAAAAGCAATTAGGATATGCGCCGAAATATTCAAACAAACAAGCGCTGCTAAGAAATTATGCTTGGTATATTGATCATTTAAACGATTTCAAAAATGCAAGCGGCGTCTCTCACCGCGTGCCATGGAAACAAGGAATACTAGGAATCGCGAAGTATTTGTTTTAAGCTATACTTATGAACATATTAATTACCGGCGGAGCAGGATTTATCGGGTCACACACAGCGCGCGCATTACTTGATAGGGGCGACACCGTTGTTTTACTTGACGACTTCAACGACCGCTATGACCCTCGTTTAAAAGAAGCTCGCATAGAGCACATGTTCGAAGATAGTAAAAAGCCCGTTGTTATACGAGGAGATATCTTAGATCAAGAATTATTAGAAAAAACAATAATCGAATACTATATCGATTCTGTTATTCACTTAGCCGCATGGGCTTCCGTACAGCCGAGCATTGAACGCCCGCGTATCTATTCCGACGTAAATGTCACAGGAACCGTATCGGTACTTGAGGCAGCCAGAAAACATGGGATTAAAAAAATAGTTGCTGCGTCAAGCTCCTCTGTATATGGCGGAATTACTGAAATGCCATTTCGAGAAGATATGAATATCATGCACCCCATTTCTCCATATGCCGCTACAAAAGCGGCTACAGAACTCATGTGCGCAACTTGGAATCACCTATATGGCATCCCTATTACATGTCTTCGATTCTTTACCGTATACGGCCCATGGGGAAGACCCGAGATGGCTATTTTTGCATTTACAAAAGCAATTCTAGCAGAAGAAACTATTTATATGCGTGGAAAAGATACGATGCGAGACTTTACGTATATTGACGATATTGTCCAAGGAGTAATCGGTGCACTCGACAATGCAAGCGGATATCACGTATATAATCTTGGAGAATCAGACGGCGTGCCGCTCCCGCGGATGATTGCAGCTTTGGAATCCGCCATTGGCAAAAAAGCAACAATTGAAGAAGTCCCCCTTCCGCAAGGAGACATCCCTGCAACGCTTGCGGATATCACCCGAGCAAAACAAGATTTGAATTACCAGCCAACAACAAGTATTGAAGAAGGAACGAAAAAATTCGCCGCGTGGTACCATGAATGGCATGATAAGATTTTTACGCAATCAGCGTAAAACAGACATTATTCTTCTCGCAGTTGCGCTTGGGTGCCTCATCGCAACGGCGGTGCAATATCCATTATCTACAACATTTCCTATCGGCGGAGATGGGGCCGCTATTATTCAGCGTGTGCAGCACACGCTTACCGACCCGCTTCTAACAATCCGAAACATAAGCCATACATGGTATCCAGTTTCGTACGCACTTTTTAGCTCAAACGCGCTCATTCCTCACGTGTATTGGCCGACTGCATTTTCATCGTGGATGGCATTAGGACAAATACTTACGGGGCTAGCAATTGGGCGTCTCGTGTACCGTCTCGCTGGAATTCAGGCAAGCGCGCTTGCAATGGGCCTCTGGGCTTTAACCCCCATTACCATGACATCTTTTTTCGAAGACGGAACTATGGCTCAACTCTGGAGCTTGCCATGGCTTATTCTCTTTTTTGAACGAATGCATCAAAGATCGCTCAAAGGCATGTTTCTTTTCTGCCTCCTTGCACTTTTTTCACATCCAATAACTGCAGCAATTCTCATCGGCACGCTCATCATTACCGCACTAATCCTATGGATACATCGCCACACTGAATTAAAAAAACAGGAACAGATGCTCAAAATAGTTTATCTTATATGCGCTTTTGCCTGTGTAATCATTGCGAGCGCAGCCTTGCTATTTAAAAAATCAATTATTACATTGCAGTTTACCCACGAAGCTTCGAAATATGCTCAAGATATGTTTCATGGATTTTTTCTCCCTTGGCTCCTTGCAGGAATATTCGGGTGGGCAACGATTATTAAAAATCACGCTTCTCGATATGTATTTTTTACAAGTATGGGGAGCTTTATTTTTCTCTCCATACTCCTTGCAATGAATAACTCTCTGGGTATCGGATTTTGGACAAATCGATTAAACTCGTACCTTATACTCTGTATTGTTATATTCGCCGCAATCGGCATGGATAAAATTTTAAAAAATCTCAACAATCAATTCATAACCGCTGCAATATCTATATGCCTCATAGCAGGCCTTGCGATGTCAACATTTGTCGACAATAAAAACATCTACACTCGCTATGAGTCCTCTAGCACCTACGCAAGAATACACCCGGATGAACTAGCTGCAATTGCATGGATGAACACTAACCTCCCGAACTATGCAGACGTGTATTCTACAATCAAAACGAGAAATTACGAATGGATCCCCGTACTCACGAGCCTGCGGTGGAAACCGCTTGAGGACTGGGAAATTCCAAGCGTACAAAACAACCATGCAATTATTTACCCCATATTTGTCTACTTTACACGCGCCGAGGGAGTTCCAGAGGATGTTTGGGGACGTCCAGATATCTTTCGTTTAGAATACCACAATGACGGTGCGATGATATTCCACATTATTCCGCTATGAAAAAACAGCTTGAACTGCTCGGATCATACCTCATGCTTCTTGCAATTATTTCCGCAGCACTGCGATATAATCAACTTATAGCAATTGCCATGTTTGCCGCAGGGTTCGCGCTCGTGCTTGATGGAAATAGCAAAAAAATCGCTTATTTGCAGATGCATCTCTTTCTTGTCATTCCTTACCTTGCAGTACTATTCCCTCTTCCAATTCCCCGTGAATGGCCCGGGCTTATTCGGCTGGCAGCTGCATTCGGAATATGGACACTTGTACTATGCATCCTGTTCTGGATAATATCCTTTTTTTCGAATAAACATTTGTACAGCAATAGAGGGAAATAACGCTATAGCAAAAATCCCAGCGGCCGCAATACAAACAAATGTTATTATTCCAAGAGGATTCTTCCTAAACTGCCCAAGAAAAATTTCATAATTCGTTTTTGTTTCCGTAAACGCAAGCGATATATCTCCGCCCTTTTCATTGTTTGCAATCCTATAGTTCCCTCCCCGATACCCTTCATTCTTTGGTTCAATAAATAAACCGGGTGCAGAATCTTTATGGTCATGGTCAATAGCGCTCCCATCAAATACAACTTCCATGTCTCCATGTAACAGCATTGGAACTGTAAGGGGCAAATGAACCTCTCTAACGCCAATCGTTTCTTTGTGCAATGGGTATATCCACGATCCGAGCGAATACCCATTTTGCATCAAGCGAATCTTCAAAGGCAATGGATTTTCTGGAAGATTCATTGGCACGACAAGCTCCGTAATACGGGCAGGACGGTCAAATGTCAATCTTTGCGCATATATGAACTGTGCAAAGACACTCTGTGAAAGATACGTTTCCCGAGCCGCGGTAATAGTAAGGTAACTGCTTTCTTGAGAATCTAAAGCGTAAACATACAGCGCACTCCCAAGACTGCCCCAGATCAGCAGATGAAGAATGCTTATAATCCAAATTCTTAATCGAGAAGATTTCATAGTAAAGAAAGTGTACCAAAATAGCATACTACTTTATACTGTCCTTATGAAAGTTACTGCCGTTCTGCCGGCATATAATGCCGAAAAGACACTCCAGAAAACATACGACGCTATCCCAAAAGAAGCCGTACATGAGATTATTCTCGTTGACGATGCGAGCACCGACGAAACAGTAAAAACGGCAAATAATATAAGCGACTTAATCGTTGTTATCCATGAAAAAAACAAAGGGTACGGCGGAAATCAGAAAACATGCTATACGGAAGCGCTCAAGCGAGGCGCCGATATCGTCATTATGATTCATCCGGATTTTCAATATGACCCGAGCTACGTTCCGAAAATAATTGAACCGATAATAGAAAATCAAGCGGATATGGTGCTGGGCTCCCGCTTTATCGGGCAGGATCCTCGCAAACAAGGTATGGTTTGGTGGCGGTATTTTGGAAATCGATTTCTTACGGGCATAGAGAATTTCACGCTCAAGACACACCTTTCTGAAGCGCACTCCGGTTATCGCGCATATTCCCGCAAACTTTTGACGACAATTCCCTTTATGGGTTTTTCTGATAATTTTGTATTCGACTCTGAAATGCTTGTCGCAGTCGCACGAAAGCATTATCGTATTGCCGAGGTCGGTATTCCTACTCGGTATCTCTCCGACTCTTCTTCAATATCATTTTCCGCTTCAGTACAGTATGGCCTTGCCACGCTAAAAAGCCTATTGCCATAACCCAAGAAGTAAGGCTTGCGGAAGCAGCGTAGTTATATACTTTGGGAATATACTGAAACCGTACCGTATGGTTCCCGGGCGGCACAACCACGCCTCTAAATACGCTATCTACGGGGTATATGGATACCTTTTCGCCATCGATAAACGCATGCCATCCGCCATACATAGCATCCCGCAATACCAGCAATTGTTTTTGCGACGTGCGTACATCTATTTCGACTGTTTGAGGATCATCACGCTTTATATTAACTGTTGCACTTGTATCCGCCGAAAGAATTTCCGCTTCAGGAAATTCTTCAATAACAACCTCTCGCAATGAAAGTTCTCCTGAAGAAATTAACTGCAGCGCTTGCTCCTCATTATGCACCCTGCGAACAGAAGAAATAAGCTGTACGCGCAAAAATGCCTGATTATTTCGATAGACATGAGCATACTGATGTTCAACAGGGAATTGACCAGTAAGGACGATCTCGTCCATGCCCTCTATCTCACGATGCTCGGGATATGAAGCAAGAAGCGTACCGACACTCAAACGATCTAATAAATCTCGCCGTGAAATCAAGTTTGAGTCCTCAAAGCTTCCTCGCTCGCCAAGCGCATGCATATATCGATACATGCGGCCAATTTGAAGAGTCAAATGTCCGCGAACCATTTTTTGCCCGGTACTCTCTCCTGCAAGAGGAAGCAAGAATTCTCTCCACGACATGACGGGCGCCTGTCTATAGAAAAGCTGTATATCTAAATCTGCATTCGCACCCCAGTCAGGAGAAGTTACAATCTTGCATTGCGACTGCTCACACATAGAAAGAAATCCCGTAGGATTGTAATCATACCCCCCTCTATTTGTAAGTATAATTACATGAGGCGCACTAATTCTCGCAAGATTGGTCCAAATACGAATCATAAAAGTACGTCCTTTTGAATTTTCTATGGGAGGAAACTCGAAAGGAACACTTTCGCCGACTGCAATCTGCGCACCATCAATAACAAGCTGGCGCACGCTGCTTCCCGACTCATCTATTATATCCAAATAAATATCCTCGCTCTTTGCTTCCTTGCGGCCCCATGCAAGACCCACCGTGCCTCCCCGCCAGCCATTTTGCTGCGGCACAATCGTTTGTTCAAATACAAGACCTTCATCCAAAGAAGGGCCGAGAGTAGGCTCGAAATCCGTTGCCACATACGGCCGAAGCTTTCCGCTCGATAAGATTCTTGGCGCATCAATTCGAGTTGGAACATGTGCCAATGCCTCTGGAAGCTTTTGCCATACTGCAAGAGGCGTAACGCGATTAACTCCGTACCCCCAAAACAATAATTCCGCGCTCACAAAAGCAAATAAGAGATACGCTTGCCATCGTTGTAGACGAAAACGCTCTATACCGAACGCAATAAGCACTATCCACCCAACATGAACCAGTATAAGAGCTCTTCCCGGATTGCCGAATTGGGCCCAAAACGAAACATGATCAATAACCCAATGAAAAAACGGCGAATAATTTCCTCCTGCCAGCAATAACCCAAGGATAACGAGAACCAATGCGGATATGCCCATAGGATGGCGCCACGTATTTCGAGAAAATAATCCTATCATTCCGGCGATCAGTCCTATCCAGCCGAAATACTCCATGAGCTCCGGCTCGTTTTTTGCACCGGTATACGTATCTTGATACCCAAAAATCCGTGGCAAAACTAATGCAAGCAGCTGCGATGGCGGATAGCTCACATCAAGCAATTCCGCGCCGGTAAGCGCTCCTGTGCGCTTTGATTGAGGCAATAACTCTGCAGTTGGCATGATATGGACTGCAGTAAGCAGCCCCACCAAAAGAGGAACAAGAAGAATATGCCAGCGTGCTTGCAGAGGAAAGCATTTGCCTTTTAACACATACACTATCGCGACAACCAGCATGATAATAATCGTATACACAAACACTTGTATATGGCCTGAAAAGATTTGCAGTGCTATCAATACCGCAAACAAAATACTGTTTTTGAGTTTAGGCCGTTCTAACGCGCGTACTTGACTCCATAAAATCAAGGGTATCCATGCGACAGGAAAAAAGAGATGGGGGAGCGTAATGCGCCCGATGAAATAGCCTCCTCCGGCAAATACGAGCGCTCCGATTACGGCAGTAACGCGGCGGAAGCCAAGGGATTGCAATAGAACCATCATCCCAAAGCCCGCAAGCCAAATATGTAGCAATAAAGACAAATTCGCTACCCAGACACCGGAAAAGACTTGCCGCAGAACAACATGGGGGAAATAAAAAAAGCTCTGAATTGCGTTTGCTACAAGAGGATAACCTGTTTGTATTTCAGGAACCCATACCGGCACGATTCCCTGTTTTTGATACCGCGCAAAAATATCTTCAACAGGAATGGTAATACTGCTTAAGTCAAACGTTCCGTACACTTCCCCTGTAAGCCAATGAGGAATAAAGAAGAGAGACAATGCAATAAAAAGAAGCAGTAGATATTTTAGATTTGCTGGGATAGCGATCATAATAACTCTATGCGATTATTCTACAGATAATTCCCCCTGTTGCCTAAAGAAGATGCGCTAGATACGCTTACAGCATGTTAAAGCGATTTATCCCATCTCTTGCCACTATTATCCTGATGATACTGCTGGGTCTCGCAGGAAATATACGCCCGCAAGAGCGAGTTGCCGAAGTCCGATCGCCGGGCGAAAAACATATTCATCAAGTGTATAAAAGCAATCCTATGACTGTAGAATTTATTGCTCGCGCTCAAGGTCTCTCAAAAATTGCCATCGCGAAGCAAGATTCCGAGTCGTTTACACATGACGACGTAATAATCTCAATGCGCAACCTTACGCTAAATAAAACAGTCTCGGCATCGCAAAGCATTACGCCAGCTGAAATTATTATTGAATTTCCTCCGGAAGCGCAAAGCCGGGGCAATCGCTATCAAGTAGATATAATCGCTCCGGAACTTGCAAAAGAACGCGCGTTTCGCCTGCCTTACGAATCCGACGCAACAAAAAATCCCGATGTTACCGTACGGCAAGGAGAAATAAATAAACAGGGCTCTCTTGGAATTACAGAATATGAACGCCCGACAATAGCGCTTATGATTGCCAGATGGCTATTACTCCCGCATCAACGCCCTCTTTGGCTCGGAGTAACACTGGTCATCATCGGTTTTATCCTGCACAAAAAAACATCGCAACATACACAGAAAATAAATATTAAGCCTAAAAGCTATCAGCTAAAAGCTAAAAGCTTCGCTTATTACTTCCTCATCATCGCCTCCATACTGATAGTCTACTGGCCGGCAACAAAACTATTTTTCTATAGCGACGATGTTGGAATCCTTGCAAGAATTTCTGTTCTTTCGGAACAAAGCCCGTTTACAATTTTTACCGCGCACCAATATCAAGATACCGACCCGACGTCGCAATTCGGATTTGATTTCTGGAGGCCGTGGAGCTTTTCCGCGTATCCGCTTCTCCTGCATCTTCTATTTCCGACATCTGCTTCACTCTATTATTTTTTAAATATTCTTTTCTTTGCAATAACCGGCTGTTTGCTATTTGCCATTGCAAAACAGATTTTCAGATCAAGCCCCGCAGCGCTTGCCGCGGTTGCCCTCTGGGCATTTCATAGCTCAAAGCTCGGAGTTATATACTGGTGGAGCTCTATTCAGGATATTTTCGCGTCTCTTTTTGCGATGCTGTCTATTGCTTTGTATCTACTGTGGAGAAAAAAGAAGGGCAAGGCGATATTGTACGTGGGTGCAGCAGTATACTTGCTTGCCCTGCTTTCGAAGGAGTACGTTATAGTCACTCCATTTATTATTATCGCACTTGAAGGCATATTGCGTTATCAGGGAAAACGCAAACTACCACACAAGCAGGCAGCATGGGCGCTGTCGATATACCTGATAACCGCCGGATTATTCTTGGTTGTAAATACAGCGGTGCTCGGAGACCCGACGCTCCCGGAAAAACGCGCGGCGAATCAAACATATGCGCTTACGTTGAACCCACAATCAATTGCGCGTAATACCGTTATCTATCTTGCCGCAAGCGCGGAACACCGGCTATGGCCTATTGGAATCGCTACAAGAAGCCTGGAACAAAAGTTGGATAAAACACTTCAGCTCTGGCAAGCAAAAACTGCCGGCCCGTATTACCCCGGCATTATCGTATTTGGAATATTCTTAGCTTCTCTTGCGATATTCTGGCGTAATAAACGTCTGCGCGCACTTCTTCTTTTTTCCGCATTTTGGTGGACTGCATACATGGGCCCGATTTTGCTGCTTGCAAACGATTGGAAACCGCGATGGCTTACGCTTGCAATATTCGGCCTTGCAATTGCAATCGTCACTATATTAAAAACCATTTTTCCAAAGATCCAACATTATATTTTCTATGCCATATGTGCAGTGCTTGCAGTATACGGGTACCAAATGGCGAGAGATAATAACCTTACACGATTTTACAAAGAGCAATCTGCATATACGCAAGAAGCATACAGGCAGCTAAAGGAACAAGAAACGCCAAACATCCTAGCAAAAAATATAATCTTAGTTGGAATCACAGAAGAACAAGAGACGAGCTTAAATGCCTACCTGTTTCGGCTCTATGCTAAAAACCCTCATGCAGATATCATATATAAAGACGATCTCCCAAAGCAAACGCAAGAGGGGGACATTATTATTAACATGGCCGGAATACAGCCTTATTACCCCGAAAGCGAAAAATGACACTCAACATCCTAAAACAACATAAAATCGGCCTTTCTGCCATTTTCCTCACATGGTTTATTTTTTTTGTGCCCATTATATCCGGAGAATACGTATATTTTTTGGATGACCTGAAAATAATTTACTATCCCATAGAAACGGCATATGCAGAGTTTCAGCACAATTGGCAATTACCTCTTTGGGCTAACGAATTCGGATTCGGCCAGCCGCTGTTAGGGTGGGGACAGCTTGGTTTTTTCACGCCGCTTCACCTGATAATGCGGGCACTGTATATTCCGCCGCTCGCGCTTTTGCAAACATCCGTTGTCGCGTATTTCCTGCTCGGAAGCATCGGCATGTACGCATTTCTCATACGCAGAAATCTTCATCCGACAGCGGCAACGCTCGGAGCTATTGTTTTTGCATATTGCGGATTTTCTATCGGGCATTTAAACCATGTAAATTTTTATACGAGCACCATGCTGCTGCCATGGCTGCTGATTGCAATTGATACGCTTATCAAAAAACCAACAATGCGGCGCGCATCAGCGCTCGCGCTGATAGCATCCGCAATAACCATGAGCGGCCAGCCGCAAGTCGTACTGTACACGTTTATCGCAGCTACTATAATCGGTCTTGCGCTATTTTTGCAAAAGTTCAAAGCAAAAACGCTTTTGCTCACCATATATGCTGGAGGCATTGCGTTTCTTTTGTCGTCGTTTGCAATCCTGCCTTTACAAGAATTCTTACCGCAAACGGAGAGAGCGGCGGGCTTACCTATGGCGGAACTGTATGAATTCAGCTACCCGCCCTATGCCGCAATTACGCTTATCTTGCCCTATTTCTTCGGAGACCATGCACACTATTTCGGGCCGAAAGGATTCCAAGAGCTTGCCGCATATACGGGAATCATTCCGCTTATCTTAGCAGGCATGGCGCTTGCCTCATGGAAAACATATAGAAATGAACGCATTGCGGCGCTTGCGCTTGTGCTGGGGGGCATAGCGCTTGCGCTGGGACGATATTCCCCCATCTACACCTACCTGGTAGAAAACCATTATATTTCTACAATTGGCGTAGTAGGCAGGTTTGTATTCTTTTTTGACATCGGAATAGTACTGCTGGCAGCTATCGGACTGCATGATGTACTTGCCGCAAAAACTTCTGCAAAAAAAATAGCATGCCTTATTGCAGGGTATGCAACATGCCTTATTGCAGGGTATGCAACTCCACTTTTTCTTATTGCATTGCCGGCATACATATATTCCCAATATGATGCGGCATTTGCAGAACGTTTTTGGGAACTCTTTAAGTTCAGCAATGCATCCTGGTGGCTTATTGCTGCCGGAATTATTCTGCCGGGCACGCTTTTGTTTTTGAAAATAAAACCGGAAAGAAAATCATGGCTGCTCCCCGCACTCGCTGCAGGAACGCTGATCTGGTACGGATGGGACTATAATCCAAGAATTCCCGCATCCGAAGCAAAAAATCCTTCTCCACTTGCAGAAGACCTCATGCAATTTCGAGAAGATACGGACCTTCCCGCACGACTATATGCGGCAGAGCATTTGCCGGTAACGGGCAACCCCAATGTAGCCTTCATGCTCTCTGAATACATCTCGCCTCTGTTTACAGTCATACAGCCGATCATACTGCCCAAAAAAAATGTGGACTGCCTTATTGTGCCAATACAGGCCGATTCAGAAAAAGATACTCAAATGACGGTTACAATTCAGTCCGGACTGCAGGGGAAAGTCTACTTGGAAACAAGCGTCTCCTCTGGCGATGTCTATAAAAATACGGATCAAACATTCTGTTTACCCGCCGAAGAAGAAACTGATAATCTGTTCATAAAATTCTCGAGCACGCATGACACAAACATGAAAGTATTTACAACATCCAGTACAAGCGACGAGGCAAACCTATACTTCGTCAGAAAAGAACACCCGACAGAAAAACAGTTATCCCAATCTATAAAGCCTCTTAGCGTAAAATATACAGCAGTGTTTCCCTCTGAAGTGGACAAGGAAAATGCATTAATGGTGCGCCACCTCCAGGCAACGGCAGGCGCCTCGAGCGCAAGATGGATCGGCGCGCTTTCCATACGGCCATACCGCGAATTCATCGACATGTTCCTTGCAAACGATTCAGAAGCGTTTGACGGAGACGGAGTGCATGCCCTCACAAAATACAAAACCCTAGTGGACATGGCCGGCATCACGCATTTTATCCAACTGTTTGGATATGAACAAACGAACGACCCTATGCTCGCTGCGGGCTACAAGCTGGTTCGAGAAGCTGATATCGGCAATTCTCTCATACGGCTCTATGAAAATCCTATCGCATACCCGAAAGCTTTTCTATCCGAACATGCGCAATTTATTGCGGCAAACGATGAAATCAGGACTCATCTCACAAATCCTGATTATAATCCCGAAAAACTCATCTATGTATCTGGCCCGACACCGCCTGATATTTCTCCCGCTGACCCCTCTATCCCCCTTGCCGCATCCGCAGAAATTATCTCGTATGAACAGACCCGAGTAGATATTCGCGTACAAAGCAACAAAGAAGCGTTTCTGGTATTAAATGACGCAAGCACCGAACAATGGCAAACCTTTATCGATGGCACTTCCGTCCCGCATCTGCAAGCCAACACTATTTTTAAAGCAGCACAAGTGCCCGCTGGCGACCATATCGTATCGTTTAGATATTATTCCCCAGCCGTTCATACGGCAAAGATACTTTCTCTTGTTGGCATTATATGTATTATATTGACCTATGCGAAAATTCCTCGACGCAATAAAAAAGCATAGATATCTCATACTCGCACTTGCCGGCATTTCAATAGTGCTCGCAATGCCAGTGCCTGCCATCCTTATTGAAATACCGCCAAACCCGGACAGCGCATACGATCAAAAAATATACACCGAGCACAACGCATTGCTTACTATCCCTCCGCACGCAACAAACATATCAACACTTTCTATATGGATGAACGATAGCGTACGGCCGCCTAAAAACGCAGTTCTTTATTTTACTATCGATAATGCGCAACGTATCGCCAAGCCGCTATCGCAGATCTTATCCCCCGACAACGTTATTAGCCTTCCGTTTTCACTTCCACCCTCACAGAGCACTACTCGCATCACAATCAGTTCTGATAATATACCCGAGGCAAAAGCTCTCTCTGTATATGCAGATCAACATGACCGCGCACAAATTGCATACATAGCTTACACAAAAACACCTCTTATAAAAGAAGCGCTTCACGCGATGTATTTACAAGACGAAACTGCGTCAGATATTCAATACGTATGGGCAGAAGGAGCCGCAATTACTCAAGGAAAGAATCCTTATAGAAAAGCTGAAAGTACGTCATATAATTCTGAAAAATATGCCACCTATTTCCCGTTATCGTATCTTGCTTCAGCCGCAATTCAGCGCATTGGATTTACCTCTTTTCAAGCATGGCTTAGCGTAGTCCGGCCGATAGTATTTGCATTTCATGCTGTAACGGCGCTCGCAATATTTATTTTTCTCTACCAAAAAAATGCTCTTATTCTAGGGCTATTTGGATTTTTCTTTGTCCTATTCGATCGATGGTCGTTGTATGTTGATCGCGTAGCACACATTGATTTTATAGCAATGGCGTTTCTCGTGCTCGGACTTATGCTATTGAAAAAAATTCCAAAAACCGCCTACGTTCTGATCGGAATATCTCTTTCAATAAAACAAATGGCTATTTTTATTATCCCGCTCATCCTTATTTGGGTATGGCTGCGCCATCGATCAATACGGCACGCGGGAATGGCTCTGATACTCATTTCCATCATACCCGTTATATGCTTCATACCGTTTCTTATAACAAGCCCCGTTGGAGTTGCGCAATCAATTCTATTTTCTGCCACCAGAACAGCAACCGGCGATTTTTCATCTCCTGGAATCTCTACCTTAGTGCATCTTGAAGGGCCTGCAGCACGAATTGCCATGGCAGCACTGATGTTGTTTGTATACATTGCAACATACCAAAAAAAGATCGGTTTATTTACAAGCATGCTTTGTATTTTTGTAATTTTTATCGGCTTCAATCCTGTTATTTACTATCAATACCTAACGTGGGCAATTCCCTTTATACCGCTCGCTGCATGGGAATCCGGAAACGATAAACGCCTTGCTTAAACAGTTTTTCTTTTTCTTTCAAAAAAGAAAAGCCCCTGTCGCAATCTAAGAAGATTGTTACAGGAGCGTTAAGGATATCATTCCTCATAGAAACCAACCATCCAGTCTGGGGTTATCGTAACCTTGGTATCAACGTCAAGATCGGTGATGGCAGGGAACGCAACTTTCATTTCGTCCCAAAAGAGATTGTGTACGAGCATAAACTCGTTTCTTGCAATAACCACATCAGGAGACTCGTTGTCGAGGTCTTCAACATCAAATTGAGAGCTCCGGACGATGTTCAATATGTTGCATCGTATCGCCTCGGTCAGCATTGCTTCATAGCGCAACATGACGGTATACAGTCTGCACAGATCCGATTCGATAGGGCCTGCAATACAAGTCACATGCTCAATTTGGGGCATAGGAGTTGTTGTTTGCTCCACCCTTGATGCCTCATCAAGAATTTTCGAGATGAACATGGTTTATCTCCGCTTTCGGTCAAAAGAACACATATTCTGCCCACGGCAGAAGCCTATCTACATAGTGTGTTCTAGTATTGTATTTGTCAATAACGAAAAACGAGTCATTGTAGCTATAAAGGACACTGCGACGCTATCTGTGTTTTCTAATATGTATTATGCAAATGAATGAGCGACGTGGCAAGCACTACTTCAGCAACTTCGCTTTCCCAAAAATCATAAAAAAGACCCATCCGCGAGATGGGTCCGCTGAAGAACAAAAGAATTTTCTACCCTTGCGTCTGATCAACGGTGAGGATGCGATGTCGCCTTATTTCAGAGAAACCAACGTCACTATCATTATGACCTGCGTGGAAAGGTATGATCCCTAGTCCGGCTTCGTCAAAATCGCCCGCAGCTACATCTTCCCCGTTTCTTGCACGGTCGACGGTTCGGCCGTATGCATTTTTAAAGAGCCGCATGTTGCGGACAGAATAAAACAGAGTACAGGCAAATGCTATTTCACACACAGTGGGAAGAAAATGTGAACGAGGAATTAAATTCACATATTCGTGCGTCATACAGGCGATGTCTTCTGATAGCGGATCTTTACGAAGAATATACCAGCCATAGCTAAGTGGCATGAAGTCGACAATTGGACCTGCTTCATACCATGGGCGTTCTTTTGCTGCAAAAAGATGTGGGTATCTCTTCCGAATTTCCGTAAACGTTATTGGGTAACCTGCAAACAATACATGGGTCCCTACATATCGCCTAAGATCATCGTGCGAAAAAGGCACATCCCCTAAAAGATCGACCACAGCACGGTCAATTCCAAAACATATTGCCGTTGTTATGGGGTCGACGAAAGATTCCCCCATAATCTTCTGTGCTTCTGACATGGAAATCGTATCAACAAGCGGACTTTGCATTGGACTACTCCTTGAGGAGGAAATTGTTAAAAGTACCACATTCACCGTAGCGCGCCTGATGCCTGAGAGTCAAATGCCTAGTAAATACATTGCGGAACGGCGGGGATTTTTTATACAGCCTACTTCAGCAGCTTTTCTTCCAACTTCGTTGCAATTTATCGTTTATTTAGTGAATATGCTATGTTTATAATGCGGTTTAGAACGAGTTTGAACCTTTCACTTTAGGAGAACGACAATGATAAAAGCACAAGTTATTGTTATGACCGTCGGTGTTACTGCAATGGAGATGCTTCGAGGAAATACCTTCGAACACCATCGGCTTCTGATCGACAATCTTATGGTTTGGGTTTACGACAATAAAACCTACGTACAGCTCGTTACAGACGAAGATTTTACAGTAGTACGAGAGCTTGAGGTGCCAGAAAGTCTTCTGCAGGAAATCCGTCTTCTCCTATCTGCAGAACAGATTGAAGATCGTATTGGAAAGTTGGTCGCAGATCAAATGCCGCAAATTGAAGAAGATCTTTTGATCGAGTAGAAAGTGCCTAGTCGCCAGAGCAAACTCTGACGACTTTTTCATGAAAAAAACGCAATTCCAAAGCCTATCCTTGGAATTGCGTTCCTAAATTTGCCAATAGCGAAAAACGAGTAATTCTAGTTATAAAATACGCATTGACACTGCATATATTCCCTGCTATGAATTGTGCAAGTGCGTGAGTAGCGTACTTGGTCAAACTGCCTGAAAAATTGCAGCAGACCGCTCAAAAAGAGAACTGTTCATTTCACAGGAGGTTGCATTATGCAACGCGAAAACGTCGAACGAATGCTAGGAGTGCTTTGCAACTGCGATTACTATGCTAAAAGGCTGGGAACCGCGCTAGTAATGGGAGAATCTTATCAAACTATCTTCCAAGACTATCTTCCCCAGTCCGGAGCCTTGAGTCAGCGTGCATGGGAAACAATATCCAACTGTCACTTAATGATGGTCGCTTGGGATCCACGACAAGCCCACGAATGGCTCGGTATTGTAGCCGAACGCTTTGGATCGTTGGAATCACACAATCGTTACGCCTTCGTCCAAGGGTCGATCATTGGATTATTCAGAGCCGGAACTTGGTTAGATGAAAACGTGGACGAAGAAGTGGTGTTTCACAACAAGTTTCTTCCATTTCTGGCACAGGCTATGTGTTCGCCGACAAAAATGGATTTGATGCCGCAAGATCTCGACAGCCAAAACTATGTTCGACAGCTTGCTGAAGCAATCAAGACTTATATGTTTCCGACGAAGAAGATTACAGGCAGGCTAGGCGAATTCTCGAGAATGATTGGCTATATCAAGAAACACGGTGAGGATGCGAATTTCAGCAGCCTTGATCAGCTTATTATCGAGCGCGTCTGCCATAGCCTGCTTGCTGATAGAACTGCGGTGGAAAAGATTGCGGGAGCACACTTCCTTCTTTCACAATTCGGGGTTCTACCAAACAACGCCTCGTAACCCTGAACTGAAAAAAACATTCCCCCGTTCGATTTACTTCGGTAATCGGCGGGGATTTTTTATACAACCTACTTCAGCAGCTTTTCTTCCAGCTCTGTAGAAATCTTACCTTCCGTATCGTGGAATAGCAGCTGTATGCCAAGCGTGCCTGTTTTCTGTTTCGCATCTGCCGGATTGCCGGTGCGAGAGATATATATTGGCGTTGTGCGGATATCTGCCTGCGAATATCGAATGGAAGGATACGGATCAGCAGTGCCGACTCCTCGCATGTTCACAAACAAGTGTTCGTCTTTTGCAATTTGAATAGAATCCGGGAATATCACTTGTTGCCATGCGGTATCTTTTACTTCGGTAACAGGAATATTTGTCGCAAATATTGCAGGGCCGTTCAGCGTTTTAGAAACAGTTATGCTAAATACTCCCGTATCCGATTTTCCAAAATGTGTGGCTGGCAGGAACTGGAAGCCTGCTAGGTCATTATGATCCACACTCACCTCTTGCACTGCAATTGTTTGCGAGTTTAATTCGCCGATAGAGCTTGTGTAGCTTGGTTTCTCGTATACCCACGCGTATTCTTTACCCGCAATTTTTACAACAAAAACAGGGTTCTGCTTCTTGTAATATTCATCAATAAAATCGTTGGCATAATAATCCGGTGCTCTGCCAAACATATTCTGATACAGCACAATATAATTAACCGGATTCTGCGTGTGCGCATTAATATGCAACACCACTGCGCTGGTAAACGTACCAAGCTCTTCGGGATACCACGAAGCGACCACTGCATTGGGATGGTTTTTATTCAGCCATACAGCAACTTGATCCAGCCCCTCGCCCCATCCTAGTTCTTGGCTTAAATTATCTCGAAAGAATGGATTGCTATATGCGAGCTCATAGGGATGATAAGAGATGATGATATAGAGAAGGTAAAGAGTAGATAGCAGGGCTATAATTACGCCACCGCGGCTAACCCCCTCTTGCTCCCCCTTCGTAAGGGGGAGAAACCAACGCATCCCCCTCCTTACGAAGGAGGGGCTAGGGGAGGTTAACAGCGACCCAACCCATACAAGCCCATATGCGGCAAGAATATCGAGTGCAAAAAATGCCGGGACTATATATCTGTCCCCCTTTTTCGCACCAAGCGTCATCATAAGTACAAAACCGAACAAATAGACTACTACAAGGAGCATTTCTTTTGGTATGCGTTTTTTATACGAGAACCACACAAGCACTTCGCACCCAAAGAGAGCCCCAATAAGCGTTACTGGTGTTGATCTAGCTAGGAGCGCATACGGATAATGCGTAATATCTAAACCATACTCTTCATTGGAATCATGCGGCGTAACTGCGGCCGTTGATATGTCTTTATTAAGCTGCATGACATTTCCTGCTGGGTTCGGCACCCACAAGAGCGCAGGCCAAATAATAAGCGTAATAACAACACCGAACAGAATCCATACTACCGCATCTTTGGCCCTGTCTTTAAGAAAATGAAGGGATAATAATGCTCGAGGATGGTAAACAGCAAGCGCCACCAGCATAAATGGTGCAATAAATATTGCTGGAACTTTTGTGAGAATAGCTAGAGTAGAAAGTACTGCGCTTGCTATAAGCCACGGTCGAGACAGATACTTCGCGTATAACATGCTGCTGAGCACGGCAAGCGTAAGCAAGCTTCCCATTAACGCGTCTACGTGCACTACGCGAGAATATCCAACAATAAATGGATCAAAGAGAATAAACAGCGCAGAGGCAGCTGCAAGCAATCGATTTCGCAATACAAGAACCAGCAATGCATATATCGCGGGTATAATCAGCGCATTTACTATAGCAATAGAAAACTGCGACGTTTTAACAAAGTAAATCAAGTTAGTATTCGTAAATGATACTTGAGCCATTATCGATTTTGCCATAATGGCAAGCCCTGAAACCCAAAGCGTCGTCACCCCAGGGTGTGTTGTCTGCAACATGTCATTAAAACGCAAATCGTGGAATGCTCGAACAAATTCAAACGATCTGCCCATCCAATTCTTCTCATCTGCCGTCAAAAATGTTCCGAGATCGGAAATGCGGGGAATAAGCGCAACGGCAAAAATAACCGCAATAATTGCAATATCCAGCCGATAGGCGCGAAGAAATGTTGCTGTCATAGGGCGCACGATAAGTCTCCCCCGCAAATCTCATACAATGTCTTGCCATCTTGCTGCATATATCGGTAATAAAAATTATGCCCTTCTTCCGCATCGTATCCGGAGGATGTCTCATGCGGATTTTCCAGACTTGCTTGAATATACCATGCATTCGCTTTGCCTTCTTCCTGGGATGTAACGAAATATCGATGCACAGACGGCGAAAAATCAATGGGATACGCGTTCTTTTTGTTGTACATATCTTCGAGTTGGCGCTTGACTGCGGCAAGCTCTTCTCGGCGCAATCCATCGCGATACTCCCTGCGTGCATATTGCAAAGACGGCAATATGAATAGTTGCAGTAAGAGCGCGCACAATCCGATAATTAAATATTCCCTCTTAGCTCTTTTTGTCATATAGAATAGACGAAGTACTATTATCGTATGCTACCAATGAAATTCTCTCAACTTGCCCTTTGGGTAGTCCTGCTTCTTGCAATTACGCTCCCTAGATTTACCGACCTCAATAGGTTCATTACGGGAGACGAGAAGCGCTGGCAGGCAAATGTGGCCGGATTTACCATGAAGCTCGCGCATGGGCGCATAGGAGAGCTGTTACAGCAGCCCCACCCGGGAATTACAACCCAATGGTTTGCCTCTCCCGGGATTTGGCAAGAATCGTGGGCAGGGAAAAAGATACCTCTTATTATTGCGCAATCCATCCTTCTTCTTTTTGCCGGATACCTCATAGGGCGGCTATGGGGCAAAAGCGCGGGAATACTGGGAACAATCATACTCGCCTTGCACCCTCCCCTCATCGCGCATACGAGAGTCTATGCCATGGATTCTCTGCTTGCAATTTTTGTTCTCATTTCGCTTCTCTCCCTCCTTGTATGGAACAAAAAGCAGAAAACAAGATACCTCGCATATGCAGGATGCGCAGCAGCGCTCGCCGCTCTTTCAAAGCTGCCGGGAATATTGCTTATGCTGTATGAAATACTTGCAATAGCGTGGCTCGTAAGGCACTTGCAGTGGAATGACAGAATAAAAAAGATAGGCATATATCTTGCATCTTTTGTCGCTGCATCGATACTCGTCCTCCCTTCGCTCCTTGTCCGCCCCTTGGGAGTTCTGGGAGACATGAAAGAATTTTTCTTTTCGGAAGACTATACGGTACTGCATCAATACGGTCCGATGTACTATATCGGCACGCTCATATTTCTTTCAACGCCAATCTTCATAGCTGCGCTCCTTGCCGCATTCATCCATCCGGCAATTATCCGAAGAAAAAAAGATATTATTTTCTTGTTGCTGTTTGCCTTAGCGTTTACCGCCACAATGAGCATCGGTGCAAAAAAAGGCGATAGGTATATCCTGCCCGCGCTCCTGATACTAGAAACGTGCGCAGTATATGCTATCGCACAAGTATGGAAAAAGAAGCATGCAAAAGCGGGAGCCATGCTGCTTGTAGCCGCAGGAGCGCTGCAAATCATCAACCTCGCTCAAATGCACCCATACTACTTAGCGTATGTAAACCCGATTGCCAAACCCTGGATCGGCAATCGCCAGCTTGGCTGGGGAGAAGGGCTGGATGTTGCCGCAAAATACATAAATAAAAAGTCGGATAGCGAACACTTGAGCATTGCGACATACTACTCCACCCAATCAGAAGATTTATTTCAAGGATCCGTAGCTCCGCTTCATCAATGGGATTCCGGATCTCATGACTATGCGATAGTATATCGCGCAATGTACGGCAGAAGCGCCGACGCATGGGAAACCGATGTTTTAAACCAGTTTAAAGCAAAGACTCCGGAAAAAACTATTTTCATCAACGGCATTGCGTATATCTGGATATATAGCCTCAAGGAGTAACTACTTTTTTATTACTCGAAAGAGTGAAGCCTCGGGACAAGCCAAATCCGCATTACTTTTTGGGGCTTCTTGTTCGGACGCATATGCGACAATAAACTGCGCGGTTTTCTTGCTACCTTCATCCACTACAACCAAATCGTCATATTGATGGCTTCTGTACAGCAAGATGTTTTGTATAGGCTCAACTTCAGAAAACACGGCCCCCTTGCCGCGCAAGCAGGCAATAAGCGGCCGATCATCTACAAATGGCGAGGCGGATGTTGTGCGGTTTCCCAGATCAAATTGTGCAACGCTTCCCCCCGTTTTCAAAAATGGAATAAGCGTACTAAACACGGACCATACAAGCAAACAAAGAGCAACGGCAATGGGAGCAAATGAAAACACGGGCAGTTTCTTTGTAAGCCTTTCCAACACGGCTCCGTATCCCAACCCTGCAAGAAGCCATATTCCCAGCGCCGTGATAACAAAATACCGCAGCGAATAACGGTCAATCATATACAATATTCCAAACGTATGAAGCGCCGTAATACTTGCGATTATCCAAGGGATTCTTGTCCGTACCAAAACAAACGCCAGCAACATTCCGATAGATAATAGAAGAAATATTGCCAATATTGCGCTTGGCGAAAATTCGATACCGGTATATTGCGCAACAAACGACGATCCAGTTGCATACAACGGCAGCGCTTCCCAAAAATCAGCTATTCTTTCACTAAATAACTGTGTTGTTTGAGAAGGGTCCCCCTGATCATCTTTCATTATTGATAAAATAGCGGCCTGCATTCCAAATCCCGCCCAAAAGCCTATAAGAGCCGGCCAGGCGCGAAGAATGTTCGGCCGATACAGAGCAAAAAGAACAAGAAGAATTGCTGCAAGCGTGGGAAGAAAGAGCAGATGCGTCTGCAACCCCACTCCCGCCACAAGCCCGGCAAGCAGCCAGCGATATTTCCCCTTGCTTTGCAGCGCATATATAAGAAGTACGGCAAAGAGCGGCAATAGCGTAATTGCCCAGCCAAGACGCTGGTAGATGATAAATATCGGCGAGAAACAGAGGAATACCAGCGCAAGATATGCCGTTTCTTTTTCCGCATATTTTTTCAGCAGCGCAGCCAAGACAACAAAGAATATCAAGTTCCCAAAGAACACCGGCAAACGAACAGCCAGCGAAGAATAGCCCAGTACGCCAACAAACGGCATGCGGGCATAGTCGGTAAATACTCCGATATATGAACGCTCGCCCTGTACGAGATTTTTTTCTTCTGTAAGAATCTGGTATACGTTCTCGCCCTCGGACGCTTCATCACCCAAAAAGCCGGGAACCCTGTGCAAGTATGCAAGGTTCGCAACAAAAAAGAGCACAAACAAAACAGCCAATCGCGAATCAGGGAAAAATCGGCGCACTGCATTCATATGCCTATACTATATCTCTTTTTTGCAAAATCCAGTATTCATACCAAAGCTGAAACGAGATAAGAGTCCATATTTTCTTTCTATGATCGAACACTTTCTTTTCATGTTCTTTCACGAGGCGCCTTACGGTGGAATACTCGAAGACGCCAACCTCTTCAATGCGATCTTGCGAAAGCGTTCGCTTCACGAACGGCAAAAGATCATCTGCAAACCATGCGGAAGTAGGTACGCCGAATCCCTGCTTCTTTCGGCGGATAACTTCCTCAGGAAGCCTATCCTTCATAAGCTCCCTTAAAATTCTCTTATTTCTTTTGTAAGAAGCCGGCAAGCGTAAAAGAAACTCTGCGACATCAGCATCAAGAAACGGCGTTCTTGCTTCCAGTCCTACGGCCATTGTAGCCCGATCTATCTTTACGAGAATATCTCGATGCAAATATGTAAAGAGATGATACAGCGACGCTCGGTCAAACGAATCTGCAATATCAGGAGGAACAGCAGTGTCCACAGCCCGAAGAACATCCGCAAGTACTTGCCGCGCTCGGGGAGTCATGAGCTTGATTATTTCCCGATCTGTAAACGCTCCAAGCCAAACTTGCAAATTGCGCTCGGGAGGATAGGAAACTCCGCGCAAAAAAGATTTTATCTTAAACTCCAAAGAAAAGTAATCATGCGACACCGGCAAAAGCGCATGTGCGGCAAAAAGCATTGCGCGAAATACTTCCTTGGGAATAAAACGAAGCTCTTCAGCGAGCTCATACGCGGCAAACGTACCGTATCCGCCAAGCAACTCATCGCTGCCATCGCCATCTAACACCACTTTCATATGTTTTCGGGCAAGCTTACTGACAGCATGCGTCGGCAATAGCGAAACATCCGCAAAAGGAATATCCATAAGTGGCACAATTTCCCGAAGTGATTGCAAAAACGTTTCCGGTGTAAATTTTATCGACTCATGGGAAAAAGAAAAATGAGAAGCGACCCGAGATGCAACATCATCCTCATTAAAACTTTTCGACTCAAAGCCGATTGAGCAGGAGTATATAGGCTCTTGAGGTCGCAACTTGCGCATATACCAAGCAATCGTACTCGAATCGAGACCTCCGCTTAAAAAGAGTCCTACCGGCACATCTGCTACCATTCTGCGGGCAACCGCCTGTGCGAGAAGATCATCAAAGCGGCGCATCGCTTGAGTAAAGCTCATCTCCAATTTCGGAACTGTTTGGGTATTCCACCACTTCTTTTCATCCATTCCAAACGAAGATATATTCATATAGTTCCCGGCTCCGATTGTTTTAATATCCTGAAATCCGCTAGACGGACTTGGGCAATATTCGTGCAAGGCATACTGCGCAAGAGCATCTAAATCAGCCGATGGAGATATGTCTCCCGATGCAAGAATCGCTTTCGGCTCAGATGCAAAAAGAAAAATATCTCCTGCCGACGCATAGAAGAGGGGCTTTTTTCCAAACGGATCAGTGGCAATAAGCAGTGACTGTTCCTGTGTATCAAACAGCGCAAGCGCAAACATTCCGCGGAGCATGGGAAGTGCGAGCTCCCGAAATCGGATGAGCATATGAAGCAGAACTTCCGTATCAGACTCGGAAACAAATTGCTGGGCAGGAAAATGCTCCTTTTTTAACTCCCGATAATTATAAATCTCTCCATTAAACACCAGCACATATCTGCCATCGGGAGAAACGAACGGCTGGGCAGCGGCATCGGAGAGATCGATGATAGAAAGTCGTGTATGGGCAAAAGCAACGTTCCTATCGCTATACAACCCCTTGCTATCCGGTCCGCGATGCAAGAGCGAGTCCTGCATAGCCCGGATTGACTTCTGGTCAATAGCCTTGCCTGATCTGTCCCAAATTCCCGCTATGCCGCACATGGTTTAAACAGTATCAAAAACTGGTATACTCGAACAATGGAAGAAAAAAAGAAATGGATAGTATTAGCAATCATCTCCGGATTTATTGCCCTTCTTTTTATCCCTATATACCAAACCCGCGTCGTATCCTATGGCATAGACGCATATAGCAACCACAAGCCGATATACGGAAATAGGGGAGAGAGATTCAACATACAGACTACATCACATACTCGCGCCATCGGCATAATATTGGTCGATATGCGAAGATCTAAAAGCCTTACTGATGTATCAGTACGTATAGCAGACGCAAAGACAGCTCAAACAATCGCGCAGTCAATAATACCGAAAAACGAAATTAGAGACGATACGTTTGTATTTGCAAACTTGAAAGACACGCCCATTCCGGCAGGCACCGATATTCAAATTGAAGTATCCGCCCCCGATGCGACAAATCAAAATCCGATCGGCATGCGCTTCGAAGAAAATAATATCGAGCCCGCAATAGCACTCAAAGAGCGCGTACCGCTTTGGAACGCAATTGTCACTATCGGGAAGAACCGCGCATCCGATTGGAAACATGTCGGCATTGCGGCCGCCGCATCGCTCCTTATTGCGATGCCTGCGCTTTTCGGAAAAAATCGGAAACGATACTGGCTCATTGCGCTCGGAATAATCATTGCGGCAAGTCTGTATTCCCGCTTCTGGATAGTGTCGCAATTCGGAGGAGTCAGTGGCGGAGATGCGTATAACTATCTGGCAATTAGTACTGCGCTCTCGGAGTTCCAAAATCCGTTCGAACATACAAAGCGCCTACCGGGATATCCGCTCCTCTTAGTTCCCATACTCGTATCAGGGGCCTTTGACGAACAATTCGTTATGCGCAGTATGCAGATTATTGCCAGTATGTGGGCAATAGCCGCACTGGTAGCGCTTGCGCGAAGCCTCAACATTACTTGGCCGGCTGCAATAGCATCAGGCGCAATTGCTGCATTGCAAAAAGATTATTTTTGGACATCTACGCGCCCCGAACCGTACGCCCTGTACACCGCGTTTCTTATAACAGCACTCTGGCTGTACGTCCGAATATACCAAAAAGCGCCGGCATATTATTCTTTTTTATTTGGAATTATTCTCGGATACTCTGCCATGGTTCGGCAAGAAGGATTTGTTTTGGCGGCAGTGCTCGGAATATGTTCTCTTGGATATGAACTGTATTTGATATTCCGGACTGGGATAACATGGCGAACATCCGGCAAGCGTTTTGCTCTCATGTACCTGCCCGCACTGTTGATTGTATCGCCATTTTTCATCCATAATATATCCTCATACGGAACGCCGTTTTACACTCCGTACCTGGAAGGGGAGCGCCTGCAAATTGTAGACTCATTCCATGCCTTCAAAGATGCCGTAGGCGCGTCCTGGGGCGTTCTGGGGTCTATGTGGAAGCCTGCATGGGATCAGCTGGAACGGCTAGATCTTACAACACTGCCTTTCATGGCTTCGGTTATTGGCATGTGGGCTTGGTACGCACTAGTAAGAAATGTGCATACCAAGAAATACACACCGCTTGTAACAGCTTTGCTTGTGCTTACATGGTTTGCGCTTATTGCAGGCGCAGTATACGCAAAGCCGTTTATAAATGGAAATGTGCCGATTATCACTGCAGGATTTATTTTGGCGAGCATTCCTGCGTTTCTTTTGGAAACAAAGTTTTTCGGAATAGTTATTTTGCTTGTCCTTATATCCCAAATAGGCGTTGCAACGTGGTTTCACCCATTTCCGAAACACTATGAACAATCATATCCGTTAATTGCACTCATGATTGCGACAGCTTTGCTCGCTCGTCTTCCCGAACGCAAAGTACTAACCGCATCGGGAATGGCCATGGCGCTGCTGCCCTTTTTCCTAATTGCTTCGTTTCTTGCACAGAAAGTAAACGATGCAATAGACAGGCAAAACGAAGATGCTGCACTCGATTCCGTTACCTACCGAGCAGCCCGCTATGCACGAAACCTGCCCGGCCCCATAGGGTTCGATCAAGCATACCTGCCCGCAAGATTATATTTCGATCCGAATGCAATATACTTTCCTTCAGAAGAAAATCCTGCACAAAAAATGGAACAGCACTGGCTGAAAGAACATGCAATCAAAACGCTTGTGGTGACAAACGTAAACAACGTTTTCAAAAAGCCATATCCGGACTGGAAACATCTGGTAACCTTCAAAGCGGCATCACACGATGAGAGAATAGAAGAAGCAACCATCTATGAACTTCCTTGATTTTGAGCCTTTGCAGGGAGCTCTTACCGGAATTATCTTCGGACTGGGCGTTTTACTTGTTGCATATATCCCGAAATACAAATGGCTTGCTGCATCGCTTATCTGCATCGGTATTACGCCGCTAGCGCTTATGCCGTTCTGGTTTTCGTATGGCGATCTGGGAATTTCTGATTGGGACTATTACTTTTCTATGCACAGCACGCTCCAGAAAAGCATCAGCGAGTTTCATCAGTTTCCGCTTTGGAATCCATACGTATGCGGAGGAACGTCCGCCTTGGGAGACCCAGAATTTCCGGTATTTTCTCCCCTGTTTCTCTTTGAGATAGCGTTCGGAACTCCTGCGGGCTTTGTACTATCCATATATACCTCTGTAGCAATCGGAGCGCTCGGAATGCTCCACTTTGCGCGCAAGATAGGCATCGGGCCGGTGGGGGCTCTTATGGCATCTCTCCCCATGGCATTCGGGTCGGTCAATCTTCTGGAGATAGTAGAAGGCCACCCGAATATTCTCTCGGCAATGTACATCCCCTGGGTCTGGTACTGCTGGTATAGCGCGTATGTCGGAACGGTAAAGCAAAAGAAATATTTTATTATCGCTACGGCATTTCTTCTTGCGTTGATGTTTTTCCAAGGAGGCATTTATTTGCTTATGTATATGGCGGGAGCGTTTATCGCGATGCTGTTTTTCGTCAAGAATCCCAAGCGGGCCATATATATAACCCTCTTGGCCGGCATCCTTGCCCTCGGCCTTGCGTCCGCAAAACTTATTCCTGTATTTTATTGGCTGCAGCAATTCCAAGATGCCGCATACGCAAGTTCTGCCTATACACTCTCTTCCTTGCATGAGATTCTCCTGGGAAGGCATCTGCATGGCGGTGAAGACATTATTCCAAATCAAGGCGGAGGCTGGCACGAATACGGAGCATATATCGGACCGCTTGTGCTGCTTATGGCGCTCTGGGGTTATATAGTACGCCGAAAAGAACGCTTAACCCGCGCACTTCTTCTGTCCGCCGTTCTCGCAATACTGGTATCGGCGATGGGTCCGTACTTGAAACCGATGTTCGACCAAATGCCGTTTTTTCCTCGTTCAAATGTTTCCCGCGTTATTTTATTTGCCATTATTCCTTTATCGCTACTTGCGGGATGCGGAGTTGATGCACTTGCAAAAAAGAAAAAGTATATTCGGGGAGCAGCTATTCTTATCGTCACGCTCGCCGCAATCGATCTTATGAGCCTTGCATATCAACTGGCAGCCCAAGCGTTCGTTTTACCTCATACGGTAGATGCAATCCCCGAAGCTCCCCATCCTATTGCATACAGTCCGTTTGATTACAAGTTTCGGCATAATGGCGTTGACTATACGCGCGCATATGAGGCGACTAACAAAGGCTACGGCAATATGGCGTATTGTTCCGTACTGGGTCCCGATCCTGCCGTTCGCATTATTACTGATGAAGGAGATAACAATATTATTTCTTTCTCGCATAACGAAAACGCCAGTTTTGAGCTTCATGCATGGACGCCCAATACTATTATCACGACCGTAAAAAGCGTTGATGCATCTTCGGCAGTGTTAAATGCAAACTACGCCAAGGGCTGGGAAGTAAACGGCAAACCGGCAAAAGAAATCATGAACAGAGTAGGAACCGACATTCCGGCAGGAACTACAAAGCTGACGTTTACGTATAAACCGCCGGGGATGATGCTGGGGGCTGTTATAAGTAGTATTTCTATTATTGTCGCGATCCTTCTCCTGTTTTGAGGGATGAATGGCGGGGTCACTTTGCCACTAAAATACTTCTCTTATATTGATCCAGATTTTCAAGGGCGGCGCCGGCGCCTTTTACTACGCATACAAGAGGATCATCCGCAACGTAGCACGGCACTTGCGTAGCATGAGAAATAACTTGATCTAAGTTGCGCAACAGCGCACCGCCCCCGCTAAGCACAATGCCTTTGTCTATTACATCAGAGGCCAATTCTGGAGGAGTATCCTGAAGCACATATTTAATTGCTTGCAGAACTTCCATGATAGGGTCGCGCATTGCTTCGGTAACTTCATGCGATAAAATAACTGTTTCTTTCGGAAGTCCGCTTGCTAAATCTCTTCCACGAATGCTCATTTGCCGTGATTCATCCTCCATAATTGCCGACCCTATTTCTTTTTTAATTGCTTCAGCCGTCGGCTCCCCGATCATAATTCCATATCTTTTCTTAATATGCTCAATAATTGCATGGTCAAATGCATTTCCTCCAACGCGAGCAGAATGAGATACCACGATGCCGCCTAGTGAAAGAACAGCAGCCTCGGTAGTGCCTCCCCCAATATCTACGATCATGTGCCCAGATGATTCCCCGATAGGAATACTTGCACCTATAGCAGCTGCAATCGGTTCTTTAATCAAATATGCTGACTTTGCTCCGGCAGAAACAACGGCATCTACTACCGCACGCCGTTCCGTGCTGGTAATACCAGCAGGTACGGAAACTAAAATTTCTGGCCGCAAAAAACGAACAGATGCTCCTATTTTTTTAAGCAAATAGCGCGTCATAGCCTCTGCAACCCGATAATCTGCAATCACTCCATCTTTTAATGGACGGTGGACAATGATGTTTTCTGGTGTGCGCCCAAGCATAGCATATGCATCATTCCCCACAGCAAGAACAGCATTGTCAACTTGAGAGATTGCAACAACAGACGGTTCATTTAATACTATTCCTTTCCCAGGAACATACATTAAAGTGCTCGTCGTCCCTAAATCAATTGCAATCTTGCGCGTAAGTGCCATACCTACTGTTCCTCCTTCGAAATGCGTGCGCCTAGTTGCTGCAAACGCCCAACCAGATCTGCATATCCGCGGTCAATGAGTTCTGCTTGATCAATAATAGTTGTTCCAGCAGCAATCAAGCCTGCAATAACAAGTGTCGCACCAGAACGCAGATCATGGCTTGGTATGCGCCGACCGGCCAGGGAAACGGGTCCGGTGAGCACTACTCGATGCGGATCACACACAACGGCCAAGGCCCCCATTTTTTGCAACTCCTCAATATGCTTGAATCTACCCTCGTAGAGCGGATCATGAATCATACTGTTCCCCGTTGCCACGCATGCAACAACTGCAAACGGAGCTTGCAAATCAGTAGCAATCCCAGGATATGGCAACGCTTGCACGGTAAATGCTCTTAAATCCGCAGGACGAACAATTACATCAGCCCCGGATATCGTATAGTCAATTCCAATCTCATCGCATACTTTGAAAAATAATAATAAATCTTGAACCGGGACGTTCCTCACCGTAATTTCTGATTTTGATGCTGCCCCTAACAAGATAAAAAATCCAGCCTCTAGCATATCTTGAATATTTGTATACACCGCACCATGCAATATTTTCGACCCTGTTATGGAAATCGTATGCGTACCGGCACCCGCAACTTTCGCACCCATTTTCTCCAATAATTCACATAATGCAATTACGTGCGGTTCTGTTGCAGCAATCGAGATTGTAGTAGTGCCCTCTAGGGTTGCTGCTGCAAGTAAAACATTTTCAGTTGCCGTTACAGAAAATTCTCTCAACACAACATGGCCAGCCCGCATAGCCGCTCCATCGATATGTATCATATCCCCGTCATCATGAATCACGGCTCCTAGTTGTCTAAACGCATCTAAGTGAGCATTAATCGGCCGAGCCCCGATAACGTCTCCACCTGGTCGTTTCAATGAAACTGCGTGCTTGCGTCCCAATAAAGCTCCAAGCAACAAAATAGAACCTCGTAAGTGTCCTACAAGCCCTTGTGCAATGTTCTTTTCATCTATACGATCCGCATTAATTGTAATTGTACCGCCCTCACGCTTCGTCGTAACCCCTATTGACTCAAAAATTTCCTGTACTCGCGCTATATCTGAAATAGCTGGCATGTTGTGCAATATGACTTCATCCTGCGTCAGCAGACATGCTGCAATAAGAGGCAGTGCAGCATTTTTTGACCCATATACATCAATTGTTCCAGAAAGCTTTGCAGGCCCTTCTATCTTTACAATCATAGGTAGAGGATACATACTATGGAGCAAAGTTTCAATATACTTCATTTACCATGCATTTGCCTTTTCGACGCCTATTGCTGATCGTTGCAATTGTTGCTTTTGTTGCAATAGCGCCCGTTATCGTGCTCTATGCCATTGGATATCGCCCAGTAACCACTACCACACCGCAGCCGGTTGGAGTGGCAATTGTACAAACCTTTCCTCGCAAAGCGAATGTTTCTATTAATGGCACGCAATATGGCGCAACCCCCCGATCAATTCCAAACCTGCTGCCCGGCCTTGTAACTATCCAAGTCACAAAAGATGGGTATCAGTCTTGGGAGAAAAAACTTGAAATCAAACCGATTCAAGCAACGGATGCTCGCGCAATTAAATTAATTCCAAATACACCTGATCAAGACATTATAAGCGCAGATGTTTCACTATATTCCGCCTCCCCCGATTCTTCCACTATTGCAATCGCAACTTCTTCTAACGAAATTTTTCTAACCGACGCAAATGGAAAATTTAAAACAAATCGCATTGCATTTAAATCCACTATAACTTCCTTGCTGTGGTCGCCAGATTCTGTGCGACTATTTGTTACAACAAAAAAATCTGGGAACGCCATTCTTCATTTCTCGAACCAAACTATAGAAAAAATACCGAACGCCCTTCCTGCAGATTTTCAAAACGCTGCTTGGAGCGCATCAGCTGCAAACACGCTGCTAGCAAGCAATGAAAAACATCAGCTCATACAATACGACATCGAACAGCAAACATCTGAAGTGCTTGTAACAGATATTAATAATTTTACTTTGCTCAATGGTCAAATAGTCGTTCAGAAAACAGATAATACTATCATCCTTTCAGATTCTACGATTAATGTTCATAATATAGCTACTTCGTTCATTGCATCCTCTAGTGGAGATATGGCAATAATGCTCGATTCCGGGGAATTACAGGTTTTACAGAAAGACGGTTCTATTTTACCAATTGCTAAACACGCGCTATCGGCATCATGGTCGCCTGATGGGATTATGCTTCTCGTGCAAACATCTCAAAATGAACTCAATATTTACAATATCGGAAACAGCCTGACAAAAAATATTCCTCAACGAGAATTGCACCTACTAACACGCCTATCGACTCCTATTAAACATGCCCAGTGGCTTCCTGACAATGCTCATATTGTATATGAAACAGAAGGGAATATTATATGTTCTGAAATTGATCCGCGAGATCATGCCATTACCAACATTATTACTGTAACTCCGCAGAATAATCCAAATTTATTTTGGACTGCAAAAGACGGAACATCTATAGTTCATATACAAAAGGATAAAGATACCACAAACCTCGTACGTACTTGGCTGGTAACAAAAGAGGATAGGTAAATAAGCAATAAAAAAACCGGTAGCTGATAGTTTTCCATCATCTACCGGTTGGGGCGAGGCGAAGCGCTATTTCGCCAAATTATTTTTCGTTCTTTCAATCACCTACTGCGGCGATATTTGCTCGCACCGCTGCTGGTTTTCGCGTTGAATGGCCTCATAGACTTCCTGGCGATGCACCGGAACTTCCTTCGGAGCCTCAATGCCCAGCCGAACCTTGTCGCCGCGAATGTCGACCACCGTAATCTTGATGTTGTCGCCGATGAAAATACTTTCATCGCGCTGCCGAGAGAGCACCAACATAATAGACTCCTTTCGAAACGGGGGGGGTAAACAGACAAGCATCAGAATTGCTTGCCTAGGGGAACGCTAAAATCAAAAGATCAAACCGAACTATACTGCAATCCTTATAGCAAGATATGCTGGCAAAGTCAAGGAGAGATGTTACCAATATTGTGCTTTATATTGTTTATAATACGTAACCATGCGCGCAATACCTTCTGCAAGAGCCACAGACGGCTTCCAGCTGGTGATCTGCTCAATCTTAGAGGTATCAGCCACATAGTTTCCTGTTTCATTTTTTTCATAGTTTTCTGGCCACGGAATATTTTCTTTTGAGCCGCTCCCCACTTCTGCAAGCACCGCGTCAACCATGCCCCCAAACGTCACTCGCTCTTGGGTACCGATGTTATATACTTCGCCCGCAACCCCGTAAGCCGTAAGCTCGATAAATGCATCTATAATATCATCTATGTACATATAGTCGCGCTCCTGCGCACCATCGCCGAACACTGTGATTGCTTTGCCATCCATCGCTTGCCGAACAAACCATCCGACAATAGAATATTTACTGTGCTTCATCTGCTGGCGCGGACCATACGGATTTGGAATACGAACAGACACGGTATCTAATCCGAATGTATGTGCATAGTAACGATAATACTTTTCCGCTAAGAGCTTATGAATGCCGTACAGTGATAACGGATCCGTTGGGTGACTTTCCGAAACGGGGGAAGTAAGAATTTTTCCGTACACCATGCGAGATGAAGAAAATAGTATGCGTGCGTTCGGCGCAAACTGGCGCACGGCCTCAATTACATTCAAGTGCCCCCTGCCATTAATATCCAAATCTAAAAAGGGCTGATCTTTTGAATCTATATAGCTTACTTGCGCTGCAAAATTATAAATAATATCTTTTCCAGTTACTGCTTTTTGCACGAGAGCCTCATCTCGAATGTCCCCTTCTATAAATTCTATTTTTTCACGAATGCCTTCAAGGTTAAATAAGTTCCCACCATACAGCGGCAACATTGCGTCAAGCACAGTAATCTGCGCTCCGCGAGCAACAAGCGCATGCGCAAGGCTGCTTCCCAAAAATCCTGCTCCGCCAGTAATAAGCACGCGCTTTCCATTAAAATATTGTTCTGTATTATTTTCCATATTGCATAATAAGAGTATTATACTTATTCATAATATTCTTCCAATCATACTCCATTGCATAGGCTCTGCTTTTTTTACCCATACCTAACCGCAAACTCTTATCGTTAATAAGAGTAGAGAGCTTCTCTGCTAAGTCATCAATATTGTTCCCAGCAATTAAATACCCATTCTTCCCTTCGTGCACAATCTCGTTATTCCCACCCACATTGCTGGCAATAACAGGCAGTCCGCACCCCATCGCCTCCAATATAACAGACGGCATGCCTTCAGAAAGCGACATAAGTACAAACACGTCTGCATATTGGTAAGATTTTTCCAACTGATCATACGGAACCATCCCTACGTAGCGAATCAAATCACTCACACCCAGCTGCTCCCCAAGCTCATCAAGCTCTTGACGATACTTCCCTGTTCCAACAACTTCAACCTCAAATGGAACTTGTGCAAGCTCTCGCACTTTTGGCAATGCATGCACAACGCGGTCAAATCCCTTGCGGGGAATGAGTCGACCGATAAACAAGATTTTTACCTTTGGATTCGCCGGTCGATCAATTGGAACAAAACGACCAGTTTCTACTCCATTAGGAATATATAAAAACTCTGAATCAGCATCTGCCTTTTTTGCAAGCGCTTGCAAATCCTCGGAACACACTGATCGAAAGGATGCTCGCTTCCAAATCGCTTTTAACAAGGGAGTAATAATAGGGTATATCGCCGTAAATCGTGATGGATTTGCGTTTGGAATATCAGACCCTCCGAAATATACGCCGTAGGGGATACCGCGCACGTATGAGAGAATCCAGGCAACCCAGCCAGCCGGCACTGCAAAAAATGCAAAGACAAAATCAACGCGATACTTCATTATAAAATACAATGAATACGCCAGGGCGCTCACGCCAAATGACACAAGCTCTACTGCAGAACTATAGTCTTTGTATTTCCGCAACGCAGGTATCCGAATAACTGTTGCACCATCAATAGTTTCTCGGTGAGGCAGATCTTTATATCGGGACGTAATTAATGTGACAGTATGCCCAGCTCGTACAAGATAGCTGATCGCGTATTTTGTAACTGTTGACCCTCCCCCGCCAATTGGCGGAAATTCATTGTTGATGAAAAGGAGATTCATGCTTTACCTTGATCTAGTGGAAAGGTGTCAAATCCTTTGGTACTCTCTACCGAGTAAGGCTTCTTCTGTGCATAATATGTATGAGCAACAATATCAGCCAGTACTCCGGCAAGTAAAAACTGAAATCCGAGCAACACAAGAAGTACGGCAAGAAGAGGAGTAGAACGGCCGCTTAAACCTATTACTCGAAATAACCACAACACCCCCAATGTTCCGCCAAGGATAAACCCTCCGAGAATAAACACTGCTCCAATGCTCCCAAAAAAGTGCATTGGCCGAGCTGAATATTGAATCCAGAACTTTACGATAAGTAAATCCAGAAATCCTTTTAATTTTTTCCTGATATTATATTTTGTTTTCCCGTATTTGCGCGCATGGTGCCGTACAACCATCTCGCCAACACGGAACCCCTTCCAAGACAATAGCGCAGTAATATACCGATGCATTTCCCCATACAATTCCAAATCAATAAGCGCTTCTTTCTTGTAAACTTTCAATGAACAGCCTTGGTCGTGAATTCTTTCCCCTGTTACTTTTTTACGTACCCAATTACCAATAACGCTTCCAAGCTTTAGGGCGCTTCCATCTTTCCTATCTTTTCGCCATCCTGAAATAACGTCATAATGCTCATCGTGCAATTTCTTAATCATTGCAGGGATATCTTCCGGATCATTTTGCAAATCAGCGTCCATTACCACGACAATGTCTCCGGTTGCTGCAGAAAATCCTGCAGACCAGCCAGCAGTTTGCCCAAATTTTCTGCGCAATTTAACAATCTTTACTCTAGAATCCTGGTCAGATATTTCAGAAATAGCACGATACGTTTCGTCCGTACTTCCATCGTCAATAACGATTAGTTCCCACGTACCGCCCATATGTTCAAATACCTTCTTCGTAGCCTCATATAAAGGCTTCATTGACTGTTCTTCATTGTGCGCTGGTACGACGATACTGTAATCCATAGAACGTAATTTACGCTATAATATATACTTTGTCAACTATACATCGTAACACCTCTACTCGTTTGCAACTCCGAGCAAATAGGCTCCATACCCGCTTTTTAGTAGCCCCTGGGCGATTTCTTGCAATTGCTCTTTTGTAATATACCCCATTCGATATGCAACTTCTTCAACACATCCCACTTTTAATCCCTGCCGCTCTTCAAGCACTTGGACAAAATTACCAGCCTGTAACAACGATTGATGCGTCCCCGTATCCAGCCATGCCGTACCTCTACTCAATACAGAAACTTTAAGATTTCCTTGTTCAAGATACTTCAAATTAACGTCTGTAATTTCATATTCTCCGCGCGCAGATGGCTTCAAATTCTTTGCAATATCAATAACTAAATTATCGTAAAAATAAATTCCAGGAACTGCAAAATTTGATTTCGGATGCTCCGGCTTCTCCACAATCGACGTTACTTCCCCAACATCATTAAACGATACAACACCGTATCGCTGAGGATCTGCCACATGATACCCAAAAATCATCCCTCCACCATCTTGCTCTACCTGCTTTCGCGCAGACTGCAGCGTTTCCTGAAAATTACTGCCGTAAAAAATATTATCCCCTAAAATGAGTGCGCATGAATCAGTCCCAATAAAATCTGCTCCAAGAACAAATGCCTGCGCAAGACCATTAGGCTGCGGCTGTTCAATGTACGAAAATTTCATACCGAGCATTGACCCATCGCCAAGCAAGTTTTTAAACATAGGCAAGTCGTGTGGCGTAGAAATAATCAATACCTCCCGAATACCTGCCAACATGAGCGATGAGAGCGGATAGTAAATCATCGGCTTATCATATACCGGCATCAACTGCTTGCTTACTGCCTTTGTAAGCGGATATAAGCGCGTACCAGAACCGCCTGCGAGAATTATTCCTTTCATACAAAAACTATAGCACCGCTTCCCCTATATGCCTATGGGGAGCCAAATA
>Ga0209542_10002911_pt1 | contig 37578 bp, 33 predicted proteins | sample RifCSPhighO2_01_FD_184028 | JGI IMG/M metagenome (GOLD analysis project Ga0209542, IMG submission 184028) | Soil microbial communities from Rifle, Colorado - Rifle CSP2_plank highO2_0.1 (SPAdes) (version 2) | ecosystem: Environmental > Terrestrial > Deep subsurface > Rock core/Sediment ... | reverse complement strand
TTGAAGATATCGGTACACTCGAAGATTGGCGAACACACAGCGTCATCGGACGCCTCGAAGAGAGCGGCTATACGGTGTTTCTCACTTTTCGGCGCGACATAGTCGATGGGAAACCAATAGACAGGAAATTTTTCATTGCGTCCAAGGAAGGAGATATGTTCATACTCTCTCCAAGTAGGAAGCCGTATTTCGATGGATGTATTCTCTATTCGAAAGACAGCGGTACTATGTTTAAGCGCACGCCAATTATTCCACCGGGTGATGCAAACCCCAACTACTCAGTAACGCATTCCAAGGAAATCTCCACATTCCTCATGAGGATGAAAGTAGATCCGGGCACTTTTACATTGAAGGAGAAAATGGAAACATCCATGCCCGATGCCTTTTGTGGAGGACTTCTCCTCCCAGAGATTCTCCCTGGTAAATCAGAAGAAGAGATTAAGAAATTACTCGGGCAGCAAATAGGGACTGACCTGGGAGCTGAATTTCGAAAGGCGCTCTATGCTGAAAATCACAGGAATGCTCAAAAATAGCTTATTTGAAGCAAATCCTAAGTATGGAACAAAAAATAAATATATGCTACAATAGCATTAAGAAAAAACATGAAACATAAAGAACGTTTTCTCATCGGTCTTCTGCCTGTGGCATTTCTGCTTGGTATAGCAGTGATGATGTTGCCAGCTGTATCCACTCTCATCTTTCCCTCCTCTCTTGGGGTAATGCCGGAAACGAATATGGGTGATGGAACTTGCGGCGATGGATCCTGCGATTCCATGAATGGCGAAACCTGCGATACGTGCCCCGATGATTGCGGAACCGCCTGCTCGTTGACGGCTGATCCGCATCCTGCTGCGAATTGCGGCGATGGATCCTGCGATTCCATGAATGGCGAAACCTGCGTTACGTGCTCTAGTGACTGTGGTCCGTGCCCTACGGGGTGCGGTAATGGAGTCTGTGAACCGGGTGAGGAATGCGATTCCTGTGGAGGAGATTGCGGAACTTGTCCTGAAGAAGATTCTCCAGGCGGAGGGTGCGGCAATGGCGTGTGCAGCCAAAACGAAACCTGCTTGAATTGCGTTAGCGATTGTGGCGCATGTGGAAATACCGAAAGGGATTCTTTCTGTGGTGACGGTTCATGCGACAGTATGGATGGAGAAACCTGCGGTAGTTGCCCCGGTGATTGTGGGGAATGTTCCTCGTCATCTTCTTCATCTTCTACCCCTCAGCATTCCTGTGGCGACGGCTCCTGCGATAGCATGTACGGGGAAACCTGTGATACCTGCTTCAGTGATTGTGGCTTCTGTACCCCTCAGCCCGCTGATCCTCCTGGCCGTGGCATTGCCGGCAAAATCCAGGAAATTGCCAAAGCAGTCATCGAACCCCTCCGCGATATTGTCTCTGTAATCTCGGAGAAGGTCACACAGTTCCTCTCTGGAATCTTCTCGCGAAGGTAAGCGATGGACGGGATCATCCCATTGTTTGCCCCTTCTCCGATTCCTCGCTAAGCTACGGAGTGTATGCAGCAGGCGCTCCCGATTTTTAAGGCAGGGCTCCGGAAAAGTATCGATCACCTGAAGACTGAGTTCGGGAAGCTCCAGACCGGGCGTGCTTCCGCAGCACTTATTGAGAATGTACCGGTGGATGCCTATGGGCAAATACAACCGCTCAAAGCGGTGTGTGGTGTAAGTGTGCAGGATGCAAAGACGCTCCTCGTACAGCCGTGGGATAAATCGATCATCAGCGATGTGGAAAAAGCACTCGTGAAGGCGAACCTGGGGACAATGCCGACAAACGAGGGCGCGCAGATTCGGATCGTGCTCCCACCAATGACGGAGGAGCGCAGGAGGCAGCTCGCGAAGATCGTGAAGGAACTTGCGGAGGAAGCAAAGATTTCGATCCGGCAGCAGCGGCAGGAAGTGCACACGAATGCAAAGAAGGATACCTCCCGGAGCGAAGACGAACACCGCGGGTTCGAGGACGATGTGCAGAAGGAAGTTGCTGCCGCAAATAAGGAAATCGAAGACCTCGCAAAGCACAAGGAGGAGGAGATCATGAAGGTGTAGCCCTCCCGCACAGAACTTCCCGTGTTCTCCGTGCTGCTTCTTTCAGCTTCTCCGGTGTCGTATTCACCACTGACGCACGAACCATGGTGAGGGTTTCCTTCGTCCGGTCGTTTCCCGCAAAGAAGCGATGTGCGGGAATATAAATCACCCCGCTCTCTGCAAGCTTTGTGAGCCTCTCTTCCATGGGGAGATTCTGTGTGGTGCAGCCTGGTAAGGTGTTCAGATCAAAGAGAACGTAGTAGAGATTCCCGATGTGAGGGAGTCCGAGCTCCTTGCAGAAAATCCGGCCATTCTCGGCCAGATCCTCCTTGTACGTTTTCCGCTCCTCCCCTCCAAGGAGAATGTGCGTGATGCCAAGGAGTTGAGATGGTCCCGGTACGAAGGTCGTGTGCTGAAATTCTCCCCCCATGCCACCAGGCGCCTTTGCGGCAATCAAGAGATCCTCGAGCGCGCGTGCATCTTTCAATCCGAGCATCGAAGCGACTTTGGTGCGACCTTTCGGGAGGATGATGATTTCCCCAAAACGGAGCCCCGTGCTTCGCTCGATCTTCGATCTCGCATTCAAGCAGATCACGCGCTCAGGGCAGAGCGAGAGCATCGTTTTCTTCTTCGGGAAAAACGAAGAGTACACCTCATCTGTTATGACGAGGAGATCGTGTGTCTCTGCATACTTCGCGAGTGCCTGGAGGGATTCCGGCGAGAGCGAAAAGCCTGTTGGGTTATTAGGATCAATGAGGATGAGTGCCTTGGGTTCTACTCCTTCCTCCCTCTTAGGGAGTGCGGAGACTGCTCCAGTGACTGGGTGGATGGAGAAGGTGAGGGGAGTGATGCCGCGCTGCTCTAGGATACTCACGTACGGTGCGTAGACGGGGGAACCGGTTACGATAGCATCCCCACGCTTTAAAAATCCGCAACCTTCTTCCCCGAGTACACGGAAGAGTGTGCCAATCCCATGGCTCACGCCGCTCGTGAGCAGGAGATCCTCGCTCGTGATTCTTACCCCGTATTCCTTTCTATGCCATGCGGCAACAACGATACGCGTGAGCTCTTCACCTTTGGGATTCAAATAGCTCCCGCCGCTCATTGCTGAGGATGCAAAGAGGCCAAAGAGTACATCGAATGCGTCCCATGATTTTCCTTCTCCTTCTGCCGCCTCGATGATTCCATCGATGAGTTCCTGGAAGAGTGCGTGATTACGATCAGTAGTTTCTTTGCTGTATTGCTCCCGAATTGCGCCATCAATTTCCTGGAGGATGTGGGGAAGATCTTTCCGCTCGCGCAGGAGGAAGCGGTGGTTCGCATCACGATTGAGGAGCGCATCGAGCTCCAGGATGAGACTGGAACACTGTCTTCCCCTCATGGAGGGTGTAAAACCGTAACCTGGATCGCCACGTGAGAGATCGATATATCCACCCTCTCCAAACTTCTTCCGTGCGATATCCTGCAGCATGCGGAAAATGCGGAAAGGATTATCCTTTTCAACCACAAATGCTTGTACGAATTCCGTAGGCATAGCGCATTCTCAGCGTATCGCTCTTTCTTTCCTCCCACAAGTAACCTCTCCTTTTTACACTGAGCTCACAATGCCCGTTATCAGGTTGTAGACAAAGTTGATGATGGTACTCGAAAGAATTGCAAGCATCAGACCAAGGAGCGCATAGAGAATGATTTCCTTCATTGCCTTGCGGACGGTTTCGTCATTCCCACCAGAGCTCACGATGCGCGCTGAGGCATAGAGGATCACGAGCACCGCAGCCGGGCCGATCGTAAACAGAATCACATTAGACACAATCCCCACTGCCGTTGCGATCCCCTGTTGCCCCGCGGGGGTTGCACAGTAGGGGAGCATCGCACAGGCTGCCGCCCAAATCGGATCTGCTGCTCCGCCGCCGATCGATCGGATGCCTGCGGCAGATGCTGTTGCCACGAAAGGGAGAGCGAAGAACATCATGCGTTAATGCGGAGAATAGCCTGCATCACGAACGGAATCACATTGATGAGCACCGCTCCAACAATTGCGTAGATGATGGTCTTCTTCCCCTTGGATACTTCATCCTTGTTTCCGGCCGCCATCACCATACGCATCCCACCCCAAAATACCGTGAGGAAGAATCCGACGTTCAAAAGTGCAGTCATAATGTAGACCACCGATGCGCTGAATTCGAGGAGCGGATCTGTTCCCGATGAAATGTAGTTCTCCGAGAGAACAGCAATAACAACGCGTTGCGATACCAGTGCAATCAGGACACCACCAAGTGCCCAGAGGATGGTGGTCTTTCCCTTTTCCAGCTCCTCATCCCGTCCAAAGCTAAGAAGGTACCGTGCGCCGCCGATGATTCCAAAGATCACTGCAAGCGCAACAACGCCATTGAGGAGGATCTGCGCAAACATCGGAATCGCCGCCAGATTGATCACATCAATGGGTGTTGGATTACATCCTGGGAATGTGCAGGCGGGTGGAGGAAGTGTTTGGGCAAGAGCAAGGAGCGGGAGGAAGAGCAGGCAGAGCACGATGATGCTCTGGAGCAGGATCATCTGTTTCTTCTGCCGATGATGGTGAGAGGAGAACATCATCAGCAGGCAGGCGCACCGCCTGGTGTCGTAAAGACAAAGTAGTTTGCATTGAGGATGTACAGAATCGTTGCGGAGAAGACCAGAACCATGAGCCCGCCGAGCGCCGCCATGACCCGTTCCTTCCCCTGGCTTTGAGCAATGTTGCCATCCGAAAGCATGATCTGGAGTCCCCCCAGAATAATCATGAGCACTGCAAGGCCTGCTGCCATGCCGACCGCAAAGGGCATGAAAGGTTGAAGATACTTATTGAGTGGACAGAGGGGGAATGATCCAAGGGGAATCGTCAAGACTCCTCCCGGGAGCGGCTCCAGGAGTTCAATTGGTCTTGGGCCTCCTGGCTGCTGGTTATTCGGCGGATTCTGCGCAAGCGTTGTGAGTGGCAGAAGGAATGCGATGAGCGCAACGAGTGTGAGCCGGCGCATGTGGGAGAATGATTTCATGGATTAGGGGTGAGCTGCGTGTGTGTGAGCCTGGGGAGCATGAGCATGATCACGTTGACGTTCTGCTTCCTGCTTTGCGTTTTCGTACGTGTAGTCTGTGTTGTGTGACTTAAATTCCGGCTCAAAATCCACCAGGAGATCTCTTAACTTCCCAGCGCCCTGCTCCAAGATTGCTGTTCGAAGCTTTTCTCCAAATCCATTGGAAAGTTTAAAAACTTTGTCATTACTTTTGGATGCGTACTGCTCATTAAAAGGGCCATATCGTGGATCGGAGGTATCGTAGAGCATAACTTCTGTGTACTCCGGCTCAAACCCATACGCATCGATGACAGCCTTAACGAAACGATCAACCTTACCCCGCTCCTCATAGACTGTTTCTCCACTTTCGTTCACGACGGAGCGCTGTGTGCGTAACTGATCCCATGTCAGTGCCATGCGTCGTGCTCCGTTATCATCGAATGCAGATCGCTGCGTCATGATTCCATCCATTCGGACGAAGGTGGCAATTGCGCGAACAACGTCATTAATGTCGGTGGAGGAGAATTTTTGTCCCAGATGTTCATCCTCCAGCTTTGCAACAATGCCGAAGGATTTGAAGTAGGAGTTGAATCCGCTGTACGCGTTCATCCAAGCCTGGTCACTGAGCTGCGGACGTCCGCCACCTGCCGGTGTTGTGAGTTGATCAATGGTCTTGTACGAAAGACGCGGGATGAAGAAGTGCATGTCATCGTGATCTGTCTCCTGTCCGCGTTTGATCATTCCCTTGCTCAGACGTTTTTGTACAGAATCTTCGCGGGCGACCTCGAGCTCCAGCCACATGGTTGTTTTGGCGCCTGGCTTGTAGTAATCATCATTCGTTTCATCATCACTTTCGCGCAGACGATCCGCAAGATTACGAATCTCATGGAGCGTGTTATTGCGCCCATAGAAGTAATCGATGAAGGGGAAAGTATTGAGGAGCCCCTCACCTCCCTCTCCTGCAATCACTGCGAGGCGATCACGGGAAATGAGGCCAAAGGCGATCCCCTGCACGAGGTAGTAGAATTTATCTTCCATGGTCATTTTGCCGTTGCGCATGGCGAAATGAATGATTTCCTCGTAGAGGTGCGGTTGGACGTCATCAGGAATCGGTTCATGGTGATGCGTGGCGTGAATATAGAGCTTCAGTTGTTTCGCCAGTTCCTGTGTCATGCCGCCTGATAAGTTGCTAATGCGATCCACTTCTGTGGTGAATTCACTTTTTTTGCTTTTAATGGCTCCATCGTTTTGCGTGCGCCAATGGCGATAGAGATCTTTATCCTCGTAGATTTCGGAAATGGTTTTCCGCAGCCAATCCTCGCGCAGGTTTTCGTCACGTTCACATTCCTCTTCTGGAATTTTATAACCAGAGAAGCGACTCAAAGATCTCCACAGGTACTTATCTCCCCAGTTCACACGACCGCGCTCTGCAAGCAGAGTGAGAATTGCCCTCATATGGTCAGCATTCGAAGGATGATGGAGCATTTCCTGGAGCTCGTAGGAATCAACTTCCGTGAGTGATTTCTTCCAATTTTCGATTTCCTCTCCTTCTGCATGCTTATCACGCGCATGAAACTCTGCAGAGAGTGTGCCGAGGTAGGGGAGATCTTTGAGCAGGGGTACATGAGTAATCCATTCCGTGAGGCTCTTTCCCACGCGACCGATCCGGCCCTGCTGCCTGCGGTGGTGGGAACGTTTGATGTCTTCTGCGATTGCCTGATAAATAGCGATGAAGTCATTTATGCTCATGATTTCCATGCCGTACCAGAACGTTTTCAGAAATCCGCGATTTTTTTCCTTATGGCGCAGATCGCGTTGTTCTGTATCCCACTTTCCTATTGCTTTTGTGATTTTCTCCACATCACTTTTTAAGCTGGTTACGCGTCCCCGAAATTCTGTGTTTTCCTCTATATCTATGCGACTGTTAAATTCTGTCTTTACATTCTCAAACGTTACTTCCAATTGATTTTTCATTTGGAGATTCGACTGTGTTCGTGAGGAGGCACTGGCATTGAGGAAAGTATTAATTTTGATGAGTCCCTGCCGTATTTTTTCGAAATCATTGGGTATGGAAGAGCTTTCGACGAGTGGAGGCGGACGGTAATCAGGGCTCCTCTGTACTGGCCCGGAAGGTAGTACAGGTGCTGCAGGTGCTACTGGAGCGGCTTGACCACTCTGTGCCACGAGAATCCGACCTTTGCTCCGTAAACCCCCTTCTTGGAAGTTAAGAGGGAGATCCATGTTGTTCATTGCTTCGAAGAGCTCAATATCTTTTCTCCCTACTCCTAGTCCCGGTGGCAATCGGGTGGGATCAGAAAATTTTTCTTTGTTCTGTTCGTAGACAGAGTGCCTCACCAAAAGTTCATCCATGACTTCGTCCTTCCATGCAGCTTCGGAGAGACCTTCTCTGCTCATGAGTTCCTCTCCTCGTTTCTCAAGCTCGGGTACCGTGAGGTGGAGCGCGTCGTAGACATCGGTGAGGAACGTAGGGAAGACTTCCCGCAGCGCATCGTGCAGAGCGTGCCTACGCTCGTGAGAGAGCGTGAGTTCCCTCATCGATTGGCCATAGTGATCAATGGCCGTTTTATTGAGCACGATTTTTTTCTCCGTGCGGCTATAGACTCCAAAGACGAAGCCCGGTTTATCTCGGAGTGTTTCTTCTTGTGCGACATATTTTGCAAACTCATTTTCTTCTAATTCTGTGTATTCCTTTTGGTTCTTTTCGAGAATCGCGATGAGACGCTTGAGCGAATCTATCCGCCATTTTGCATCGATGAGGAATCTACTCCCCCGATCCTCGCGCTCTTTTGCAGAGCGAAGGAGCACGCCGATGCCTCCTACTTCCCGTGCGATTTCCCCCCGTACTTTGGTTCCGAATGCATCATCTGAAGCTCCAAGGTAAGAGGGGAGTATCTGCTCGATACTTTGCTCTATGGAACGAAATTCCTCTTCTACGCCACGGATTTCCCGTGTTGTTTGAGGAGCTTTTTCCTGCAGAGATATTTTCTTCTCCAGAACCGATGCAGTGACTTTTTGCGCGTCTACACTTTGGAATATATTGATGCGGTTCTCTGTAGTAGAGCGGAGGTTCACTTTTCCATTTGCAACAGGTTCCAGTACCTCACGGATAACACGAGTGGATTTTGGATTCTCTACAATTTTACGTGCAGTGTTCTTTGTTTTCTCGCGCCGGCGCTTTTCCTCCTCTGCAATTTCATCAGCATCTCTGACATCATTCGTAAGCGCCTTGAGCGCCTGCAATGCGATATTTGCAGCACTGAGGGGATCTGGTTCACTTCGGAGCGAAAACGGAGGGTACAGTTTTTCGAGTGCGAGAATGGTGGCGATTTCATCTTCCGTCACTGCCTCTGGCCACTTCTCCCATGGCATTTCTTCGATGACTGTGGCCATTTTCTCTACGTCTGCATCCTGAACATTCAGACGTTCCTCCATCCTCTGTTTGAGTTTCTTCGAGAACGATTCGAGGAGTGATGCGCTTTCTGCATGGATCTCCGCCTCGAGCACTCGGAGAATTTTCTCTTCCTGCTCTGCGGTGAAAGATTCGTGCATCGCAAGGCGGAGGATGCGTCCCTGTTCGTACTCGTGATCGAGTGCCTTGATGGTGGAATCCTTGGGCACCGCAGCGAGCGACACATTCTGCTCTACGAGTTCCTGTACACGTTTTTCACGCTTCATTGCATACTCAAGATCACTCTTCCGATGGAGGAGTGATGGCTCCCGATAGATCTTTTGACTTTTTTCGGGCGGGAGGAGATCTTCGTAGTGCTGAAGACGCTTTCGATTTTCTCCAATGATTCGCTCTTCCGAAACATCTGCGAGCGCCTTGAGGAGTACCTCGGGATTTGCTTCCCGCAGAATCTCCGCTCCCTCAGGAGAAGTATCTTCGAGCAATTCTGCGATATTTGTTCGTGCCCTCGTTGCTTCGCGGCGTAAATCATCAGAAGAACTCAAAGCATTCTTTCTCCACTCTCCTATCTTCTTCTCCACAGTGTGACTTTCATCAAATGTTGGCTCATTACTCATGAGCCATGAGTGCAGCACCAGAATTTCCTCCACATCTGCCTTGAGTGGGTGATCGGTGGCGGCGATGCGCTTTTCGAGAGAGGCAAAGTCTGCGCGTGCTTTTTCCGTGGAATCTTCGATCAAGGGAATAAATCCAGCTCGCTCCCGTGGGAACCCGCGGGCTCCACGCTGCAAGAGTGTAAGCACTGTGCCCTTCACTCGTTCAAGTAGACTCACAGGTTCTGTAGCTCTACCGAATGCGATCTCGTGCTTGAGGAGTGCGATTTCCTCGAGCGTGATGAGGGCACAGGTGTACTTGAGTCCTTCCGCGCGGGGCCTCAGTGCTTGGAGCCAGCCGCCTTGTTCGCATGCCTTACCCAGAATCGAGAACACGTTCTGTCCTCCTTTTTCTGCGCCCTTTTCCTCCAGACGTTTTGCAATCCCATCATTCCCTGTGAGCGTGCGCTTCTTCTCGTGTTCCTTCCGAAGAAACTCACGGATTTCCTCACTCTCTGCGTAGGTTTCCTTCTTTTTTGCTTCCGCTTCCTCCTCTGGTTTCTGCTCCTCCATTGCAATTTCCGCTTCCACTACTGTCATTGCTGCAATCACACGTGCGGAGAGCTCAAAGTATTCGCCCTGCTCTGTAGAATCGAGAAGGTATTCCCCGTAGTGGAATATTGCATAGAGACTCTGCAGCGCCCTCAGCCGTTCCTCGGCGTTGCCGCTCTGCGGCAGAACCAGATCGTGCCTGGTGCTTGCAATTCTCCGGAAGAGCGAGAGGCGCTTCCCTCGATCCTGTAGTTCCTGAAAAATGGTATCGGGAGAGAGATCCATGCGCTCCACTGCAGCATTCGTGAGGAACGATGCGATCGCCCTATAGAGCGGGTGCTGCATTTTGGCAATTTCGGCGAGGAGGAGTTTCCAGCGTGATTTCTTCTTTGCCGGTGTTTCTGCTTTTTCCTGTTTCTCATTTTGCTTGAGTGCCTTCGTGAGATCCTCATCCTTCTCTGGCTTTGGTGCTATGCACTCTGCAATCAGCGAGCGGATTTCTGCAGGTCGCATCGCTTTTTCTGTGATTGCCTGCTGTACACGTTTTGCGGTGCGCAGCGAGTGACCGCCCTGCTCGTAGACTGTTGCAGTGATTTCGTCCCGGTTCTGTTCCAGGTAGCGTCGCAGCGCATCCTCATTCCCCTGGTATTTTTCAAAATTGCTGAGGAGCGTATCCAGGGCAATCGCATTGATGCGCTTCTCGAATCCGAGTGCGATTTGTGCCGGAGGAATTTCTACACCTCCAGCAGGATGTTGCTGCCCCTGCTCGCCTGTGTTCGTGTTTCCGATGAGGAGTCCACCGTCATCATCCCTCTTCTTCCGATACAGAAGGAGCGGCTCCCCCCAGAGGGACCGCAAGGTTTCTGCGAATTGGCGATGAGTCACCCATGCCGTTTTTCGGAAGGAAGCGAATGAGTGCATGGTTATAATCGCAGAAGACGGGCAACGGTGTCAAGAAATCTTTCCTGCATTCCGGCGCGTTCCGGAAGGTACGAAAGGAGTATCTGTCGCACGATGCCGGGATCCGGACTCTCTGTGACCGGGGTTTCCGGATCGCGAATGAGCACCACGACCTCTCCACGGAACGCACTCTGTGATGCAAAATGCAACTCTGTAAAATCTTTTCCGAGGAGGATCCAGAATTCTTTGAAATCAGACCAGAGGTGAGTGCGATCTTCGATTTCGATACCGATTGCGGTGAGACGAATTGTAATTTTCTTTGGATGGACGTTCCGGAGGAGGAAGTACGTTCCTCCAAGCAGTAATGCGAGGAGCGCTGTGAGCCACGATCCATCGAAGAGTCCGTACGCTGCAAACATCAGAATGAAGACGCCACCCACGGCATACCACTTTGTACTCCGCTTGTAGGGGTAGCGTTCCAGGGTCTGCCACAGCAGAACTATCTGCGAAGTAGGGGTAGTTGTCATGAGTGTTTTTGTGGGTCTTTAAATCTCTTGATTATAGCAGAAAATGGCTCATTTCTCAATGATTGCTACAATATGCCCATAAGCAATAACTCCGCTTTCTGTTCATTGTTTTACTGGGGCGCCTAGCTCAGCTGGTTAGAGCGACTCGCTTACACCGAGTAGGTCAGGGGTTCGAATCCCTTGGCGCCCACCAATTTTCTCCATTCAATCCTTCCGAATCCGCGGACGATTCCGGAAGTAGCGAAGAGTGCCATCCTGAAATTTTTTGCTACCCGTATCAATTGTTTTTGATGCGGGACCGGAGAGACGATTCTCGTACGATGCATTTTTCTGCTTTCTGCCTGCAGCTTCCCGTAGGCGCATTTCCTGCCGGTTCTTGAGGAAGAAGACGCGGGCCTTCCTTGCATTGAGAGGGTTTGCGGCTCTCTCCAGTACTTCTTTCTTACGATCGAGTGTCTCCTGTTTTTTCTCTTCTACTGACTTCGCAAATTCGGGAAGCATTGCCTTTGCGCTCTCTTCGTATTCCTTCACCCTCCGGAATGCGCGACTCTCATCAATTCCTGATATTTTCCTGTTCTCGATGCTGCCGAGGAGTAAGCACCACTGCCTCTGGAGGGTCGTGAGTTTCTGTGCGGGGCGACAGCGAGTGCCTCCATTGATGAGGAGGGGGAGAGACTGACCTGCTCCCTGGATCTCGAGTCGTGTGCGGCACTCTGCACGTTCCTGTCCGTTCAGATCTTCGCACACAGGAGATTCTGCTGAACTCATTTCTTCAGCATTCGCATGGAGAGGAAGAATGCTGAAAATAAGGAGGAGAAAGATGATGGAGGGGAGGCGCATGCTGTTGACAGGAGGTTGAAAACAAGGCTACCGATTTCTGGCACGGGGGGCAAGTTTGGCTTCAAAAAAAGCCCTGCAGCGAGTGCAGGGCTTTCGTATCATCATTTTCTTTATTCACCATCCGCTGGTTCTGCATTCTGGAGTTCCATCTCCAGAGAACGCGTGCGATCGCGTAAGTTCCCCGGCTCCTGGCGCTGACTCTGGTAGAGCTCCCGGCGGTTCTTCAGACGCTCGCTGCGCTCGAAGGGGGAGGGGTGTGGCCTAAAGTAGTTCCGGAGATTTTGGTTCAGCTTCATGAAGTCACTGTTACTTTCGTTTTTCAAGCGTGCCTTACGCTCTGCAGCAAAATCAGGCGATTCTGCTCCACGGACTTCGCGGCGGATTATCTGTGCCTCTGTGCGAAGATCCAGAGCTTTCTTCTGATTTGCGTTGCGACGGAGAACAGCCTGCTTCTTGCATTCCTTCACTGCTTTCATTCCATCGCCGTACCGTGTCATTTTGGAGCAGTCATCACGCATTTTTCGCATGGTGCTCCTCCGCATGCTCTGCATGGGAGCTGATTCCTCCACAGGCATGTATTCATCCATCATCATGGGATCAGAAGTGCCATCTTCCGGCATCATGCTCTCCTCTGCGAGAGCAGTGCCTGTGAGTGCAAAGACGGAAGCCAGGCTAAGTGAAAGGACTCGGAATGTGTTCTTCATAGAGGGAGAAGAGGGAAAATCACAAAACACGGGGGAACGTACCGAATGTTCGTGCTCTTCGGCAAGAGCATTTTCTCCATTGAAAAACACTTCCAGAAGGTTGCAACTCCCTTGTTTTCCCCATAGTATCCCTATGTCTATGGCATTTGCTGTTGTCGACATTGCCGGTTTTCAGGAAAACGTCACGGTGGGTGCTAAGCTCTCCGTGCCTTCCCTTCGCGGAAAAGAAGGGGAGAAGATCACTTTTAGCAATGTGCTCCTCATGGAGGATAAGGGCACGGTCCGCGTAGGACAGCCGTTTGTCTCGGGTGCCTCGGTAGAAGCCAAGGTCATCCGTCATGGTAAGGCAGAGAAGATCCGGGTTTTTAAGATGAAACTCCGGAAGCGCTACCGCAGAACTCAGGGGCATCGTCAGCCAATCACGGAAATCGAGGTAACGAAGATTAATGGATAGGCTTGCAAAGTTTCTGATTCCTACAGGCGACGTATTTTCTTGTGCACAGAGCCTCGTATAATTTTCCCTACATCTCTCACTTCCTTCCTTTTTCTCTATGAAACTTCCTCCCTCCCCTAAGTGCGCCGCCAAAATACTCCTCCGCGTGAGCTTTGGTGTTGCACTCGCGCTTGTCGGCGTGAATCACTACATGACGATCAGCACGTTTGCGCCATTTGTTGCGGGAGGCCTCGGACCGATTGACGGTCTTGGTACGCTCTGGGCATACATTCTTCCCGCACTCATGATCGTTGGTGGTGCACTTCTTGCTGCGGGATACCGCGAAGATATCGGCGTCTATGCTTCGGGTGTTGCGCTCGCTTCCATTGTCATTGGTATGCTCCTGAAGCCAGTCTTTGGTGATCCTGCATCTCTTGGTACCGTGATGCCAGCCGTGAATGATGCATTCCTTTGGCTCCTCGTGTACTTCTTCGTAGTGAAGAGCTGCCTCTGCTCTGGCTCCTGCAAAGAAGGAGGCATGGCAATGGGTGGTCATGGGAATCAGCAGTCCTGTGGATGTTGCTAGGAAAAATTCTAAGATTCTAAAAAAGCCAAAATCTCGAGAGTGCTCCTCTTGAGGTTTTGGCATTTGGACTTTGGAATCTTTAGCCGATGATCCTATCAATCAAACCGTACTTGAGTGCTTCTTTGGCGGTCATGAATTTATCGCGCTCGGTATCATCCTTCACTTTTGCGAGCGTCTGTCCTGAGTGCTTTGCAATCATCTCATTCAGCATTTCCTTTGTTTTAATAATGTGATCTGCATGGATTGCGATATCTGTTGCCTGGCCCTCGGTCCCGCCGAGAGGTTGGTGGATCATGATCTCAGCATGCGGGAGCGCGAAGCGCTTTCCCTTGGTACCCCCCATTAAAATGATAGCCCCACCGCTTGCCGCCATCCCGAGGCACACAGTGGAGACGTTCGGCTTCACGATTTGCATCGTGTCGTACATGGCAAGGGTCGAAGTCACCTGTCCGCCGGGAGAATTCACATAGAGGGTGATGTCTTTGCCTGGATCCTGCTTCTCTAAGAAAAGGAGCTGTGCGATGATGGAGTTTGCGACTTCATCATTAATGGCGGTTCCAAGGAAGATGATGCGTTCCTCGAGGAGTCGACTGTAGATATCGTAGGTGCGCTCCCCATTTTGGGATCTCTCCACAACGTAGGGGATTACAAAGTTTCCGATGGGAGGAATCTTTCCCATGGAATGCGACTGAAGTGGTGAAGGCATGATGTACTCTTTGGAAAGGAAACGATGATGTCATTATACGCCAAAGTGAGATTTTCCGTGAGTAGGCAGGGGAGGGGAATATGGTCTAGCTACTCTTCTCTCCTTGCTCGCAAAAAATGAGTATCCTCTCTCCCCATGAACATTAAACTTGTCCGCATCGTCGATATATTCCTGGAGGGATCCAAGAAGCCCCTCATCGTTATTCTTGGGCCCACGGCAAGCGGCAAGACAAAATTCTCGATCGAAGTCGCAAAGCATGTTAATGGAGAAATTGTGAATGCGGATTCGCGACAGCTCTATAAGCAACTCGATATCGGAACTGCGAAAATCACAGAGGAAGAAATGGAAGGCGTGCCTCATTCCCTCATCGATGTTTTAGATCCAAAGGAAGAAATAACGATTGGTACGTATCAGGAAATGGCGATGAAAAAAATTGATGACATTCTTGCGCGTGGGAAAATTCCTCTCCTCGTTGGTGGATCCATGCTCTACATCGCTTCGATCACTGATAGTCTCTCCCTAGCACCTGTGAAAGATGAAAACATTCGAAACCGTCTGGAGGTGGAATACGATCGTGATGGGGGAGAAACACTCTACAACCGACTCCAAAAAGTGGATCCCGATGCTGCGGCAGGCACGCATCAAAACAACAAGCCGCGCATTATCCGTGCACTCGAAATCTACGAGCTCCTCAAGATGCCAAAATCGCAAGTCATTTCCTCCCGCGGAGAACTTCGTCCCCGTGGATCATCGAAGAAGCGATGTGCATACGATCTTCTTATCTTTGGTGTGGAGAGGAATCCTGAGGAACTCAAAAAAAGGATCGCGGAGAGAATGGAAGCCATGTTCGCTGCAGGATGGATAGGTGAAGTAGAGAATCTCCTCAACCAAGGGTACCAGGCCTCGGATCCAGGAATGAAGAGTCATGGATATTGGGAGATTATCGACTATCTTCAGGAACGTGATGGGGGGGGATCTGATCCGGATCTCGATGCGATGCAGGAGGCACTCAAGCGCAGGATTACATCACGCACGCGGCAGTATGCCAAACGCCAGATGACGTGGTGGCGTGGAGATGAGAGAATTCGATGGATCAAGCCATGAAGAAGTCTCTCCTCCTCATTGTGCTCTCCATCCTTCTCTTGGGAGGAGAGCAACTCCACGCAGAAGAAGGGTCGCTTCTCCTCCCTGCGGAACATGCATACTCAAACGAAGAAGCACTCGCGAGTTTCGTTCGGCTCTTAAAACCCACACCCGAGCACGATATCTACTTTGATCCGATCAAGGCAGATCAACTGAACGAAGGATCGCACCTCCGTATTTTCTATCAATCGAAGAATCCTGTTCCTGTGGAATTTGGTCCGCTCGGAATGGTTGCAGGCGATATTCTTTCTGCGGTTCTGCCTCCTGCGGAACAGGGAGATGTTCTTCTCCCTCTTGCACCCTCGCCTTCGTGGCGAGCAGGAGCGAAGGGCATCTTCCTCAAAGTTTATGGGAAAATTGGTGAGGAGTCTCGCATTCAGAAGCTGCGAGTGGAGAACCACCTTTCAATTTTTCAGCGTTTTGTCTCATACATTCATCAACCCTTCTCCCCAGAGCGATTCACCTATTCCACCATGAGTGAGCTTGCAGGCTATCGCATGGGGGGCGCATCTCTTGCAGTTCTCATCGGAATATTGATCGGTTTCATCATCGTTCTTCTCATTGCGATTCCTTTTTTTCGGCAACAGAGAAAATTTCCATCGCAGCACATCATCCTCCGCAACGCATTTCTCACCTGCCTCTGCTTTCTCTTTCTCTACGAGGCGCGATTCCTCATTGATCTCACAGCCTATACCGTGAGGTTGGAACGTGAATGGTTTACCGAGGGACGCCTTGGACATGCAGGGGATATCTATCAGATTGCAGATGCGGTTTTGGAAAGAGTGGCAGAGAAGAGGGATACCCCCGTTCTCCTCTGCAATCCCGAGATTGCCACGCCTCTGCGGTATCTCATCTACCCCACACCTCTTCTTTCGCCTGAGGAGCTCGTAAACACTACCTCTGCTCTCGCTATCACCAATCGGGTCTGGGATCCTTCCACAAAATCTTTTCAATGCACTGATTTTCGCTTCGATGGCACCGTCATTCGCTTATTCCGAGATGGCGCAGTGCTTGCTGGTCCTCCTTCTGATTTATGATTCTCCTCAATTGTATCGGGACTGCCCTGATGCTCCTTGCCGAAGGAACAATGCTCCATCGCTTGATCACACGATCGGAAGAAGAACGGGCGATAGGAGTGTTGCTCGGCTATCCACTTGGAGTATTTATCAATGCTCTCGTTTTCTTTTCCCTCCATCTCCTCCATATTCCCTTTAACTCTTATCTCTCGGTGTTTGGAGCACATGGAATTCTTATTGCAACATTTTTCACGCTCCTCTGGAGGGCGGAGTTGTCTCTCTTGAAGAATTTTCCGGTGAAGTCTCTTTTTTCTTTCTCCCTCCCAAAGTCCCCCCTGGAACGCGTTTTCTTTTTCGTGGCTCTCCTCTTCCTCATCGTGATTCTTCTCACAAGCTTCGTCACTGCGGCAACACTCCCTATGTTCTACTGGGATAGCTTTTCGCACTGGGCTTTACGATCAAAGGTGACGCTCGACGCGGGATCGTTTGTGACGGAAGGAGTAATCCAACCGCAGTACCCGATACTCTTCCATTCGATCCAAATGCTTTTTTCACTCTCTCAGTTTCGCGATCAGGTAGTGAACACCGCTACATTCCTCCTCTCCCTCACAAGTCTCTGCAGCCTTTTCCTCTTTGTTCGTGATCGACGGGATTCATTCTGTGCGCTCATTCTGCTTATGCTCCTCACAGGGATTCCGCTCATCGCGATTCACCTGCGGCAGGGGATGGGGGATATCCACATCCTGCTCTATGTTTTGCTTTCTGCAATGCTCCTTGAGCAGGCACTCACGAGTCGGGAACGATCAGCATTTCTCCTCTCCGCAATCTTTGTCAGTGCTTCCGCTTGGGCAAAATACGAGGGACTTTATTTTGGTGTGCTGCCGTGGCTTGCGATTGTTAGCATAGATGCACTCCGAAACCGTTCACCTTGGGAAAACATTCGCTTTGGCATTCTCCCGGCACTTCTCCTCACGATTCCTTGGCCGCTCCTCACGCTTCTCCGAGGACTCAATCTCTCTGCGCACGGTGGAAGCCTGGCATTCCATCCAGAAGCGATTCCACTCATCTTTGAGCAGCTCTTTACCCTTGGGAGCTTTGGCATCATCTGGTGGGTCATTACTCTGCTCCTACCTCTTCTCCTGTGGTTTGAACGCCGTCGCCTTGTCCAATTTTTCTTGGAGCATCCAGTGCTCTTCTGGGGATGTATCTCATTTATTCTCTTACTCGGTGTGTACATTTTTACGAACGACGTGCGCGGACTCATCCACCGCGATAACTTCTCCCGTGCGATGCTCCTTCCGGCACTCCTCTTCACCTATGCGATTGGCATGGAAGGGTATAAGAGGTTCTACTCGCCCCATCCCAATTTATCGCGCAGCGTCTCATAGAAGGAATCCTTTTGAGAGCGAAGGAAGCGGATTTTCTCCGGGTGGGTGGTGATTTCCACGCGATCGCCACGTGCAATTTCGTGATGAGTCTGGCCGTCAATAGTGAGACTGACACGCACGTCCTCATGCGAGGATTCACGGTGGAGAACTTCTACCGTTACATGGGAATGTGAGGGAATGCCGAGCGGCTTCTGTGTGAGAGTGTGAGGATTGATCGGTGTGATGATGATTTCCGCAGAACTTGGATGCAGGATCGGGCCGCCCGCCGCCAGGTTGTAGGCAGTGGATCCTGTGGGGGTGGAAATGATGATGCCGTCCGCACGGAACGTAGTGAATGGCACATTGTTGATCGTCGTCTTGAGTTGAATCAGTCGTGCGATTGCACCCTGACTCACGACGATTTCGTTGAGGGCGTGCCCTGTGATGATTTCCTTCCCTTTGCGTAGCACTCTGCACGAAAGCATCTCGCGATCATCGCTCTGTGCGCCACCTGCGAGGAACTTCGGGATCTCCCTCAGGCACTCATCCACGGGCAACTCTGAGAGGAATCCAATGGTGCCGGTGTTCACCGTGAGGAGCGGAGTCGCGAACTCCTTCATTTCCTTTACAGTGCGCAAAATTGTTCCATCTCCTCCGACGACAATGATGAGATCAAAACCCCGGAGCTCATCGTACTTCTCATAGTTCTTGAGCGCAGGAATATCGCACCGTGCTCTATCCACGGCAACTGTGACCTTGGCCTTTTCAGCAATCGCTGCGATCTCTTTTAAAATTTCGTCCTTTCCCTCAAATTCGCTCCGTGCGGTGAGGGCGATGCGAAGAGAGGAGAGAGACATGGCAGCATTCTCGGTTCATGAGGCTTATTTTTCAATCGCTTTCAGGATCAAATCCACGGTTTTGCCCCACGAAAATTCCTTTGCACGCCCCTTGCCGCGCTCTATGAATTCCCTCCGTAACTCACTCTCCATGAGGAGTTTCTCCAATCCCTCTGTAATTTCTTCCACGGACATTGGATCGATGAGGAGAGCCGCATCCCCTGCGATTTCCTTCATGCTGCTCATATTCGAGGTGAGGACGGGAACACCGAGCGTCATCGCATCGAGCACTGGTAAACCGAATCCTTCCTTCAGTGATGGATAGGCGAGAATCGTTGCATTTGCGAGGAGCGCTGTGAGCTCATCTGCCGGAACGTATCCGCGCCATTCTACATTCGGCGAATGTTTTGCAAGAGCGATGATCTCTGCATCACGCCATCCTCTGCCGCCTGCGAGGATTAGTTTTGTCTCTTTTTTGAGTTCTTCTGGAAGTGTGTTGAATGCCTGGATAAGGCGGAGCTGATTCTTGCGAGGGGAAAAGGTGCCGATAGAAAGAATATACGGATTGGAAAGTAAGGACCAGCCTTCGCTCCTCTGGGAGCTACGGCTGGCAGGGGTAAGGAGGTAAGGAGGTTGAGATGGAAGAGTTGATCCCTCGTAGATCACGGAGATTTTTGAGTTATCAACCTCTGGGAATTTGGTCAGGAGCTCTTTTTTTGTTGCCTCGCTCACACAGAAAATATACGTCGCGGTTTTGAGAGCCCGTGGGAGGAGTAACCTCTCGATGAGTGTTGCCTTGCGGTCGTGGGGAGAGGATTCAAAGGCGATGAGATCGTGAATGACGATTGCTGTTTTGATCTTCTTACGGAGGAGCCATGGCACAATGAAGCTCGTAGGACTGAGGTAGAGATCGCAGGAGCTCACCCGCACCGCCCGTGCTGATGCAAAGTGCCAACGTAATCCACCTCCTCCACTGTACTCGGTGATCGCTATGCCTCTTTTCTTCAATTCCTCTAAAACATTCCTTGCGAAGAGTCCTTTTCCTGTGGGGTGCGGGGAGTGCGCTTCCCTTGTATCCATGGCGATTCGCATGGAGTGTAGTATAGTGGCATTCGTGGTAGGATTCTCTTCCATGGCCCGCTCGTCCTTCCTCCGCGTTCTTCGGCATCTTGATATCGAGGAGAAAATCCTCAACCTTGGCTCCATTGTGGCTTTGCTTGGGATATTTGTACCCTGGTTTGGGGGGGATTGGTTTGGTGATCCTGCAACGTGGTCGGGGTTCCAGTTCTATACCTCCTTTATTGGGCTCCTCATCTTTCTCGGGCATGTCTTCATCCTCTCGCTCACGGTACTGCCGCTCATGGGGTACTCCCTTGTAAAAACGTCGCTCCGGGAGCTCCTCCGGCTCATTGTTGCACTCGAATCTGTGCTCCTCACGATTGTGGCATGGTCAGTCCTCACCAATATTTCGTTCGATCGTTCCCAGATGGAGATTCGCTTTGGGATTTATCTCACACTTGTAGGAAGCATTGTCACTTCGCTCTATGCATTTCTCCGCGTACAGCAGCAGCGACACCGCAGTGTGCGGGAGCTCTTCCACCACCCCGATGATACGATCCAACCTCCTGAGCATCCAGTCGAAAGAATTGCAGCGGATCTTCCGCCGGCACCTCCCCCTCCTTCGCTTTCGCAAAATCCGGAGGAATTCCGTCTCTTCTGATGAGTGATCAAGCATTTCAGGATGATGATCTTGTGTACGTCGACCCGGAAACCCGGAGCGTCCGCAGCGTGGTAACGTGGGATAAGGATGGCAATCCAGAATCCATCGCCTACAAGAGCTCAACGGGGAAGGATCGCTGGCGAAAGTTTTTCCCCTGGGGCTCGTACCGCAGCATGAGGAATACGTTTCGACTCGAAGGAAAGAGGCGGGAAAAGGATGGAGATCTTTCCCTCGATGAGGCACTGCCGATGTTCATGGAGGATCGGTTGTGATTTCTTTTATCACATGATGCAGCAATACCTCCTTGCAACATCCAATAAGGGCAAGATTATCGAAATGCGCGAGTGCTTCTCGGGTCTCCCGATCGAGCTTCTCGCGCCAGATGATCTCCCTCATCCTCCTACAATGCCCCATGAGGAAGAAGATACGTTCGAGGGGAATGCGATAGAGAAAGCTCGCTACTATTACAAAAAAACTGGCATTCCAAGTATTGCGGACGATTCTGGCATTCTTGTAGAAGCACTCAAAGAAGAACTGGGGATCCACACTCGACGGTGGGGTGCGGGTCCTGAGGCAAGTGATGGAGAATGGATTGAGTATTTTTTGGAGCGCATGAAGCATGAAAAAAATAAATGTGCGGAGTTTGTCTGCGTGTTGGCACTTGCGGATGGAGAAAAGGATATTCACACCTTCGAAGGCCGATGTTCTGGAGTAATTACCGAAGAACTAGAAGCGGAATACCTTCCCGGTCTCCCGATTTCCGCATGCTTTAGGCCAGAAGGATCTTCCAAAGTTTTTTCTGCGCTCAGCGTAGAGAAGAAAAATCAGATAAGTCATCGTGGGAAAGCGGTGAAGGAGCTGAGAGAGTTTCTTGAGAGCAAAATATAGTATTATACTATTCAATTGAATAGTATAATAAGGATTATATCTTGGTAAAATCGAGGGACACGATCTTCCCCCATACTTTCTGTATGAGCTCTTTGAGTTCACTGACCTCTTGTTCCGTGATCTCGAAATCAATCAAGCGCCGACCTTCCTTTTCGTTCCCCACGAAATCGAGTGTGAAAATCGTGGCGGTATGGGAAAAGCTTGGTGAAAGATCACAGAGGAGTTTGTAGAATACAAGTTGCCGGAAGAGATCTTCATCCTTGCGTATGGCTTCCGCAGTTTTCTTCGGGGTTCCCGTTTTGTAATCGATAATTCGGCAATTCTGTCCGTCTTTCTTATGGAGATCGATGCGATCTACTTTGCCGAAGAGCGGAATACCTGTCCCGAGCGGAGTCGAGGGGTCATTGAGTCTTGCGGTGATGGCGCGTTCGGCGGAGAGGATGATAGGGTGATCCCCTGCAGTTTCCTCCCCATAGCGCGTAAGGAGATGGCGACCCTCGTGGAGGTAGTATTCCCGCTCCTTCTCGGTAAAGACTTCTCGCTCGAGGAGTATTTTCTCAAATTCCTGAATCAAATCGTCTGTTTCAAATTGCTCTCCTGCCTGCCATGAGAGATTTCTTTTTTCGAGTGCCGCATGAATAACGGTTCCAAACGAGAGGTGCGGCGCTTTTGCCTGCGGTTGCTGCAGAAGCTGGGTCCAGAGGAATTCTTGGGGATCGCGAAGGAAGATATTGAGCGCCGTGACCGAGAGCTGAAACTCTTCGAGCCGTTCGTTGAGGAATGTGCGGAATGCCTCGTCGATCGCGATGGGCGGAGCATGGAGCGTTGGCAAAGGAGCGGGCACCTCGCTTGGGGGGACGACTTCTTCGGTCAGCTTTTCTCCCGCTTCCGCAATGAACACCGAAGGCTGCGCGTCTTTGATCTCGTCCCCGGAGCGATACGTTTCGGAGAATGTGAGAATCAGGCGTTCCTTCGCCCGTGTCATCGCGACATAGGCGAGCCGACGCTCGTCTTCCTGCTTCATGTTTTTTTCTTTTTCCGCATCGGTGCCGGCAATGAGGTGGTCTGGGAGCGAAAGGAGGGAACCCCGTATGCCGTTGCCCCAGTTGCGGTAACGAAGATGCGGCACGATGACGAGCGAGAATTCCAACCCCTTGGCGCCGTGTGCGGTCATGAGTTCCACGCCGTCTGAGACGAGGTGGGGGACTGCGTATTCGAGCGTGAGGCTGCGTTCCGTAAGATATTGATCGAGATCACTGAGGAGCACCGTGAGCGTGAGACCCTTGTTTTCGTAGACGCGCCCCTTCACGTAATCGTAGAACGCATGGAGCCCGGCGATTTTCCGGGGATCGGCGGAAGCATCATCCTTTGCAGGGAGTAACTTTGAATCCTTGAGGAGCGTTTCGAGGAGTGCCGGCAGGGTGATCGAATCTTTTCGCGCGCTGAGGGATTCAAGGAGATTATAGGCATTCTTGATCGATGCGGGCAGATTTTCTCCGAGTGAGAGGAGGTACTCCCGCAGGGTAATTGCACGCTCGCGTTTGAGCGTGCGCAGCGAACACCAGAGCCGCCCGAGCTCCGCCGGGTGGCAACCGAAGGCGGGACAGCCGAGCGCTGCGCTCACCGCTGCATCGTTATTGATATGTTCGACGGCTTTCATGATATGGATTGCCTGCCTCACTTCTCCGTGGAGCATGAGATCCTGATTCGCCGTGAGGATGACGGGAATTCCGGCGGTGTGGAGCGCCTCGAACATATCGGTGAGTTCCTCGTTCCTGCGGCAGAGGATTGCCATCTCCGTCCACGGTGTGCCGGATGCATGCGCTTCTTTGAGGATTCCGGCGATGCCCGCTCGTTCGTTTTCGATTGCGGGGTAGCGGAGGAAGAGAGGTTTTTGCGCGGGGGTGGCACGATGTGTCTCCGCGGCAGTCAAATCCTTCGATAACCCTTCTACCTTTCTCACTAATCTCTCTTCATTGTTCTCAATCACCTGCGCCGCCGTATTCAGGATTTCCTGCGTGCTGCGGTAGTTTTCGGTGAGTGCAATGACGGGAGCCTTGGGAAACATTTCCAAAAAATGCGTCATGTTCGCGGGTGTCGCTCCCTGGAACCTGTAAATCGCCTGATCATCGTCACCGACGACGAACACGTTCGATTCCTGTCCTTCGGCCGGACTGCGCGTGAGGAGATCGATCACCTTGGCCTGCGATCCGTTGAGATCCTGAAACTCATCCACGAGCACGTACTGGTAACGTTCCTGCAGGCCCGCAAGGAGCCAGTCGTGCCTCTTGAGCGCTTCGATTGCAACGAGGATCATATCGGCGTAGTCGTAGCGATGGGTTTCTTTTAATTCCGCGTCGTAGCTGCGATAAAGAAGAATGAACTCTTCAAGCTGCTGTACCAATCTTAGATCGTCTTTGTAGGACTGGGAATTTTTGTCGCGCTCTTTGCCCGTTTTGGTCGTTTCGATCTCACTGCGGTATGCGGGAATATGTTTGGCGAGATCCTCGGGAGAAATTCCCTCCCGCTTCATCTCGCCGATCCGGTTCAGAATCGCCGACGAGCGGTCATGTTCCAGGGATGGTTTTCCGAGCACCGATCCCGCTCCCAAATTGTCCATCAGCTTTCGGATGATCCTCAATTGTTCGATCTGCGTCACCTGTTCGTAGGCGCGGAATTCTTCGAAGACATGGGGATGCTCCAGAATGATGTGATTGCAGAATCCGTGGACCGTTTCGATCGTGATGCCGTAGGCATCGGGTCCGATGATCGCGCGGAGCCTCTCACGCATTGCCTTTGCGCCGCTTGTCGAATAGGTGAGACAGAGAATATTGCTTGGCCGCATCTGTGTGCGTGCCAGAATATTTGCTACCCGCATCGCGAGAGTCTGTGTCTTCCCCGTTCCTGGTCCCGCAACCACCATCACGGGTCCCTCGATTGTGTCCACGGCCTTCTTCTGTGCACTATTCAGCTTTTTGTATGCCTCCTCGAATATGGGCGTTGTTCTAAGCCTTGGAGCTGTTTTAGGCTTTTTGGAAGCGGTTTTTGGGATCGATGACATCGAAAATCATCGTAGCATAAATCCTGCCAGCTGCACTTAAGACCTCAGGCGAGCCTGAGGTCTTTCTCTGTGCTTGAATGTAGAGACGCGCCAACACGACTGGATTATGAGTGGCTGATGACTTTGGGTTTTCCATGCTCATTGATGCGGCGCGTCTCAAAAGGGTTTGATCGGCAAGGAGACGCGCCGTCGTGGAGATCATGGAAAACTCTGAGCCTGAAGTCGTTGTCACGCACGCGTGTTGGCGCGTCTCTACAACGAGTGAATGCCATTCCCCGTAGGGTTGTTTATCGCCATTGAATGTCGTGGATGATATTCATCTTCTTCCCAAGCGCCGGGATTTTGAAGAATGTACTCGCGGATACTTTGTAATTCCTTCTCATTGCGTATCACGTGATCATGAAAGCGTTCCTGCCATTCGAAGGCGGGGAGAATGCTTTTGCGAATGCGTTTGGTCGCATTGTTCTTGAATCGGTTAATGACCGATCCCAGTGATCGCGCTTCCAGTTTTGCAACAGGTTCTGGTTCCTCATAGGGAACTGTAGATGTCGAAGAAACAGGTGATTGTTTCCGCTGCTTTATCAAATTATCCACAACTAGAATGAGGTGCAGGTGATTTGGCATGATGCACCACATATCGAGTTCTGCTTCTGGACGCCTACGTATCGTGCGAAGAAGCTCCTGTTCGACAATACGTCCTGCGGGAGTGGGTTGTATGACCCCATCGACGATCTTACCCAGAACACATTCGTGGTTCTGGACGCAGATTGTTATGAAATACCATCCGTAATCTGCATAATCCCAATACCGTAAGCGCGTTGATTCGATGCGGAATGTATCTCTGTAGAGGGTCATGAGAGTCTATCTTACACCGTTGAAAACTGTAGAGACGCGCCAACACGACTGGATTATGAGTGGCTGATGACTTTGGGTTTTCCATGCTCACTGATACGGCGCGTCTCAAAATGCACCAATGGAGACGTGCCGCAGTGGTGGTTATGGAAAACTCTGGGCGTTACGTGATTATTGCTCGCGCGGGTTGGCACGTCTCTACAATCTAAAACATGGTAGAATGAATCTCCCATGGACACTTCCGCGCCGCTCGCATTTCGCCTCCGGCCACTTACGCTTTCTGATTTCTTTGGGCAGGAGGAAATCGTGGGAGAGGGGACTCCTCTACGAAAAGCGATCGAACAAGATGTTCTCTCCTCAGTTATCTTTGCGGGTCCTCCGGGCACGGGGAAGACGACGCTTGCAAAGATCATTGCGGAAGCAACAAAAGCTGAATTCATTCAGCTCAATGCCGTCACAAGTGGTGTGAAAGATATCAAAGAGGTCTGTGCAAAAGCGGATCAGGTGAAGAAATCTCTCAAACAGAGAACTGTTCTCTTCATTGATGAAATCCATCGATTCAATAAAGGCCAACAGGATGCACTCCTCCCATCCGTTGAAAGCGGCACAGTCATCTTGATCGGCGCGACGACCGAAAATCCGTACTTCTCGGTGAATAGTGCTCTTATCTCCCGCTCGCAGGTGTATCTCCTTAAACCACTCACTGTTCTTGACCTTGTCGCGATTCTCGAACGTGCTATCGATCATCCGAAAGGGTATAACGGAAAACCGAAAGTTCATCCTGATGCGCTCACAAAAATTGCAGAAATGGCCAATGGTGATGCGCGCATTGCACTCAACATGCTGGAGCTCTCGATTTTGATGATTGGGACAAAGATTACCCGGGAGGATGCTGAGAAAGTGCTCAAGCAGCGGGCTTACAGGTACGATAAAAAGGGAGAGGATCACTACGATACGATTTCCGCATTCATTAAAACGATGCGCGGCAGCGATCCCGATGCTGCGCTCCTCTGGATGTTCAAGATGCTTGCCTCGGGTGAGGAGCCAAGGTTCCTCTTCCGTCGTATGGCGATCTTTGCGAGCGAGGATATCGGCAACGCAGATCCAAGAGCGCTCCAAATTGTTGTTTCCGCATGGCAGGCATTCGAGATGGTGGGCTTACCCGAAGGAGAGTTCTTCCTTGCGCATGCATGTGTGTATCTTTCTCAGGCTCCAAAGAGCAATGCAGTCACTCGTGCGATGGGTGCGGCAAGATCAGCCGTCTCTCAATCACCTTCACTCGAAGTGCCCTACCACATTCGAAATGCTCCTGTAAAAGCGATGAAGCAACATGGGTATAACGTTGGATACCAGTATCCGCATTCAAAGGAAGGAGCTGTGGTTTCCGAAGATTACTTCCCGATCAATTACAAAGGATCAAAAGAGTTCTACACCCCTTCTGATAGGGGATTCGAAGTGGAAGTGCGAGAGAGATTGAAGAAAACGAAGGAAATTGTGCGAGGCTGATTTAAGCCGCCACCTTTGCGCACGTATCGCACTTCTCGATGTATCCCTCGCCATTTGGATTTGGTACTTCGATGAGTGTGCCCTTGTGGCAGAACGGGCAGGGAGGGCCAAAGGCGCCGATCGAACTGCTCATATTGCCGCCCTGGAGCGCCTGGAGAAGCTCCTCGTTTGAGATATCTTCCCGAATAGCAGCAGAGCGCGGGTGATCGCGCATCTTCTGCAAGACTTTGGCTTCGATCTGACGGATGCGTTCGCGGGTCACGCCGAATTCCTTTCCTACTTCCTCGAGCGTGTGCCCAATACCATCCGCGAGGCCAAACCGCATCTCGATGATCTTGCGCTCACGGGGAGTTAAGAACTTGAGCATGTCGTGGACGCTCTCTTTTTTGAGTTGCTTGTTGGTTGCTTCAAACGGGGAGACGGCATCTTTATCCTCGATAAAGTCGCCGAGAGTGTTATCTTCCTCCGATCCCACTGGGGCCTCGAGCGAGATGATATCCTGGCTAATTTTGAGAATGTGGCGGACTTTCTTCACATCCATGCCAAGTTCTACTGCGAGCTCCTCCACCGTTGGCTCGCGACCGAGCTCCTGAACGGTGCGGCGCTGCGTGTGAGTGAGTTTATTAATGGTTTCCACCATGTGCACGGGGATACGAATCGTGCGAGCTTGATCCGCGATTGCGCGGGTGATGGCCTGACGAATCCACCATGTTGCATAGGTCGAGAATTTAAACCCGCGTTCTGGATCAAACTTCTCTACCGCACGGAAGAGGCCGATGTTTCCCTCCTGAATTAGATCGAGGAACGAGAGCCCGCGGCCGATGTACTTCTTCGCAATTGAGACGACGAGGCGCAGGTTCGCCTCGGCGAGCTGCTGCTTTGCCGCCGCATCGCCCTTGCGGATCCTGCGTGCGAGCTCCACCTCCTTCTTTCCATCGATAAGAGGCACGCGCCCGATCTCCGAGAGGTACATTCGCACGGAATCGTTAGAGATTTCGAGGAGATCCACCTCTCGCTCCTTCTTACGCTTCTTTGCCTCATCCTTCGGGAGATCCTTCGTGAGCTCGTCTGTTGGAATGCCCGCAGTTGCGACGACGTGCGTCATATCAGTGTCTTCCATTTCGCTCTCCTCATCACCTTTCTGCTTCTTCTCCCAAATGAGCGAGTCTTTGACATCAATAATCTCCACACCCAGATTCATGAAGAGCTCGTAGACGTTATCCAACATCTCCACGTTCTGCTCTCCATCTGGGATAGCAGTCATGATCTCTTGATGTGTGACATAGCGTTGCTCACGCCCCTTTTTTACGAGGTGCTTTACCTCCGGAGGGAACTTTTTAAGATCCTCCTCGGTCGGTTGAGCGATGAACTTCCGCGGGTGCGAGGCCATGTCGGAATCAGAGTATAAGGCAAAAAAATGCGATGAAAAGGAGGAATGTGCTAAAAAAGCACGAAATTCGAGAGGTATTCCTTTAAACCGAGTCTGATTTAGGGAGCTATCGAGACGAGCTTGAGGACCTGCTGGTATTGATTGAGGAGCTTCTCCTCCTCCATTTTCTTCCCTGTGCTCCGTGCCTCCTTAATGCCCTCAATGAGCTCCTGCTGCTTCTGCTTGAGCACATCGCGGTTCACCTTGGCGCAGAGCTTCCGGATTTCCACCCCTGCGAGATCCTCTGACCACGTCCCAAACTGCTCCTCGCAGTAGAGGTGGAGCACAGCTGCGTATTCACGGAGGTTCTCTGGTACATCCTCCTCTGTAATTGCACCGCGCTCTCCCAGATTGAGCGCGCGGAGTGCATGGTAGAGCGCCTTTGGTTTTTCCGCATCCGGTGCTACGAGCTCATTCACAATTGTAAGATGTTGAGGGTAAGTGAAGATGAGTCCAAGGAGGAGCTCTACGGGGTGGAATGCAGCGGTTGTGATCGTACGCCCCTGCTCTTCGTTTCGCCGTCGCAGGAATTCCTGTTCGCGTCGAAGATCATCATTGAGAGCGATGACGGTACTCCCGAGCAGTGCTGCAGCTTTCGCTATGCAATCTTCCTTCTCCACAGCTGAGGGGATAATGGTGAGGAGGGGGAGAATCTTCCGGAGCATGGCCCGTTTCTCTGGACGTAATGCCGCGAGTTCCGAGAGCACATGGTCAAAGTAGGGGACCCCTTTCTGGTCCGCTGCCTTTCGCATTTCTTCCGGCGCCATATTTGCGCATTCATCCGGATCCTTCCCCTGTGGGACTCTGAGAAATCGAACCGCGAGATCTTGAGTCTTTGCAAACAGGTATGCGCGCTCTGCTGCCTCCCTCCCCGCTGTATCCTGATCGAGACACAGGATCAGAGTTTCTGCCGTTCGCTTGAGGATCGCGACGTGCTGCTCGGTGAGTGCGGTACCCGAAACCGCCACGACGTTTTCGATCCCGATCCTATGGAATGCGAGAACATCGAAGTATCCCTCTACCAGGATCACTGCTTTCTCTTTCCGAATTGCTTCCTTCGCATACGAAAGTCCAAAGAGTGCGACGGATTTATTGTAGAGCGGGCTATCGGGAGAATTGATGTACTTGGCATCATCCTCCCCCAATGTTCTCCCCCCAAAGCCAATCAGGTTCCCTAAGGTATCTTTGATTGGGAACATGATGCGGTTCCGGAATCGATCGTAGATGCGCTCTTCTTTGAGCTCCTTTTGGATACCGAGTCCTGCTTTCATGATTTCTGATCTGCTGAATCCTTTCTTGAGGAGCTCTGTATACGTTGCATCGTAAGAATCGGGGGCAAAGCCAACGCCAAAGAGCTCGATGAGTGAGGCTGGCACTTTGCGGCCTCGTAAATACTCCGATGCTATTTGATTCCCCTTTAAACTTTCGCAGTAGAAGACCATCGCTTCGTTCAAGCACTCACGCAGCCGTTCCTTTTCATCTTTACTCGGTCCCTTCGGTGCGAATTCGTGCTTTGGGAGTGTGACCCCTGCCTTTTCCGCAAGATCCTTGATTGCTTGGGAAAATTCCACGCCCTCGATTTTTTGGTAGAAGCTGAAGATATCCCCTCCGCTCTGACACGCAAAGCAGTAGGCGATCCCTTTATCGGGGGAGACGAGGAGGCTCGGGTGGGTATCGTTGTGGAAGGGGCACACGCAGACAAAATTTCTGCCCTTCTTCTGGAGTTGGCAGTATTCGGCGACAAGCTGCTCAATCGAAAGCCGGCTCTTAATTTCGGCAACGGAGTCCATAGAGGACTGATATCATAACACGTTCCGTTCAGTCCTTGACTGTCTCCTCTTTTGCCATTCCGATTTATTCAATTCTACATCCCAGTGCATCCGCAACGGCGATTTCTAAAATTCGATGTCGGAATGCACTTTTCGCACGATGAAGTCTTGATCGTACAGTTCCTAATTCAATCCCGAGCGTTTCTGCAATCAAGACGTAATTCATGCTTTCATAAAAACGGAGCATCAGAATTTCGCAGTGCTCCTTTGTAAGTTTTTCCACAATGCCACGTACAAATCCGGTCTCCTCCCTTGATATCAACCATTCGCTTGGGAGAATACAACTAGGGTCGTAACTTTCGTGCAATGTTTGGAGGAGTTCACGATCGATTAAAGTTTCGGAACTCGATCGTCCTCTATACCTCGTAACAGCTTGATTCATCGCAATGCGGTAGATCCATGTATAAAATTGGCTCCTCCCGCCGAATGAGTGGATCCGTTCGAATGCAAGGCGAAATGCATCCTGAACGATGTCCTCTGCTGCATGGTAATCCGATGTCCTCTTCGACATTGCTCCAACGAGCCGTGGCATGTATCTCCGAAAGAGTTCACCGAAAATTTCACGGTTGCCATTTTGTGCAGATTCCACAATCTCCTCATCTTTCAATAAAGACACATCATCAACGTATGTTTCTTCTTCATGTACCCCGATATAATTTTCGAGAAGCATGGACGGACGCTACAGATGCCTTTCTCCAGTGGCAAGAGCATTACGGAGATATTTGCTTCACCACACTTCGTGGAATCCAATTCTTTAAAACCCCTTCTTTTGCGAGCCCCATACCGATTGAAATTCCGTGCCACCGAAGAATGAGCTCGCCATGGAGAGTGGAATCGCAGGGGGTATCTTTCCCCTGGAGCAGCATTTCCTTTTGCGCATCCATGAGTTCCATTACTCCTTTGGTTGCCTCCTTCCCTCGGAGCGTGATCATCTCGTGCGTTAAGCGAATACGGCTATCCTTCTGGAGTTTGAGGAAGGGGAGACCGAATGCGTAACGCGGGCAGGGGAGTTGGAACTTGGAGGCCGTATCATTCAGGAGTGTGACGTACTGCGCTGTTTCGTAACACCGCTCATCCTCGTGCATGAATGATGCTCCGTAGCGCTTTATGAGTTCTGCAGCGATATCCTTGGTACGTGAGGGCGTGAGCTCTCCGCGGAGTTGCACATATTCCTGCTGCAGAACATCGCGTGTGCTCGATTTTTTTTGGAGCACGGCACAGAAGAAGCCTTCGGTATCGTAGGTTTGGGGCCATAACCGCAGGAATGAAAAATTGAGAATTGAAAATTGAGAATTATGTGCAAGATGTTTTTGCACTACGCCTGAGTCATCAATGGCAGAATCCATTTTCCATTTTCCATTTTCCATTTTCAATTTCTCCGGATCGAGCACCTCCAATTTTCCACCAAACTTTGTCATAATTTCCATCACTACCTCTTCGTTCTCCTCCGGCGTGAGCGTGCACGTGCTATAGACGATTCTCCCGCCGATTTTTGTTGCATGGATTGCGGCCTCTAAAAGTTTGAGTTGCATCTGCTTTAGCTTCTCGATGTGCTTAGGGGTCCCGAGCTTGAGTGCATCTGGATCTTTGCGAGCGATTCCCTGTGCGCTGCAGGGAGCATCGCAGAGCACGCGATCGAAGCACTCGGTGAGGTGCCCACCAAACCACTCGCCGTTTTTACTCGTGAGTATGGTATTCAGGATTCCTGCACGCTGGAGTGCCGCATGCAGAGTCCAGAGTCTTTTCTCCTGCACGTCGTTTGCAACAATCACTCCCGTGTTCTCCATCTTCGCTGCGATCTGGGTGGTCTTACTTCCTGGTGCCGCGCAGAGATCCAGAATTTCTTCCCCGGGTTTTGGATCCAGGAGTTCTACAGGGAGCATGCTTGCTGCTTCCTGTAGGTAGATTGCCCCAAGTTGGTGGAGGAGATCTTTCCCAAGAGCCTTCTCATCGGTTCGCTCAACGAAGAAGCCTTCCCTGCACCATGGCACAGGATTCAGTTTCCATCCCTGCTTCTCGCCCCATTTTTTCACTTCTTCGAGAGAGCTCTTGAGGGTGTTCACGCGGAGGCTTTTACGCAGGGGTTTTTTCGAAATTTCCTGCAATACTTGCAAGTCCGTGAATACAGCGTATCGATCCAATGCATGCGACATTAGCTTTTCGAGGAAAATGGTTTACGACGACAGGATACACTGTCAGCATAGAATCCATTCATTTTTTTACCCCATACCCTCATGGCAAACGATAACAGATTATGGGAACACTTTGGTGCAGGGATGGAATATCTCCCCGTGGCTACGGGCCAAGCGCCCAAAGTTTTTCATGCGCCGAATTTTTCTCAGGATCCAAGTTTGCCAAATTTGGATGTGCTCGTAAGTTTTGTGGATGGTCCTGCCCGCAATGGTGCACCTATTGATCCAAATATTTGGGAAAGGGAAATTAATGTTCGCATCGCGGGATCTGATCCCTCTCATGTATCGCATGCCGATTTTGTTATTCAGGGGTGTCGATGGGAGTATGCGCTAAGGGTACGTGAACAAATCCAAAATTTATCTGGATTGGCGCCTAACAATGTTGTTGCTGCCGTTGATACATTATTGAATACAGGTTTTTTTGATTACAAGAAAGATGAAGGATGGAAGGGAAAAACAATCCATGAGAGGAGTGAAGCGCGATTATACCCTCAGCCAATTTTGCAGCGTAACTGATAAAATCTGGATCGAGAAACTCTTCTCTATGCAAGTAGATACATTTGCTCTCCTCAATCAAATTGAACAATCTCTCGAATCTTTGAGTGATACGACAGCATGTGGTTTTAGTCATGAACGCTGTTATGCAGAGTGTTCTCTTCCTCTTCAGAATTCGCGTCTCGGTTGTGCCCATCCCGAGAAAAGAATTCTGCTCTCTGCATTACAGGCTCTTCATGCGATAGGTATTCTCAACGATGATTCCCTTCGAAGGCATAGGGAGAATCTTGCGGTACTTGATGGAGAATTATTTGATCTCGATGACCTTGTTGCCTCCTGGGGGAAGCAGAGCGATCCAGAACAGGTGGTTGATGCACAAAAAGATGTCATTGAGAGGAAAGATCATTTCCGTCAGTCAATTCTTCTCTTTGTGAGAATGAAAAGAAAGAAGCTCACTGAAAAATAATTTTTTCTCTCCTCCTTCCGAATGTCCTTTGAATGTTCTAAGTTGGAATTTGTAGATTTTGTCCTCAGACGAGGATGCCTTCCGCTGCAGTACGAAGTGCATGGAAGATTCGAAGAGCAGGAATTAATTGCAAAGCTTTCTACGGATGCTGGAAATTTCACTTCTTCGGAGCACAAGCTCTGCTTTGGTCGTCAGCGAGATGCTTTGGATATACAATCCATGCTCGATTCCAGTCATCGCATTCTTGCCGTGCGCACTTGCGCAAGAAAAAATCTTCTTGGAATACTTGCTCTCCGTCTGCAGAATGCTGGCTGTGTTGCAGAAGCGCTCTGGAGAAGTAATTCTGAATTACGAGATCCGTTCGCAAATTCTGGAATCAAGCTCATGACCTTTGCACGGGGATGTACGGTGGCACGTGATGATCTTTTTGCAGAAAACCTATTGACCACAGTTCCACTCCTCAATCCGAAGGCTTGTGAATTTTTGCAGAGTGTCGGTTTTCGAAAAATAAAGCAAGATAGAGGTTTCGCGGATTACCTTCTACAGTTTTGAATACTACACGACAAGACTCACTAACTTCCCCTCCACATACACCTCTTTCTTCGGCGATTTCCCTTCGAGATACTTTTTCACGTTTTCTTGTTCCTTAGCTTTTGCGATCGCTTCTTCTTTGGAAATATCTGTTGGCACTTCGATATTTGCCCTCAGCTTCCCATTCACCTGTACAACAAGCGTGAAGCTCTCCGAGATGATTTTTTTGGGATCATAGGTTGGCCATGAGGATTCGATCACGAAGCCCTTCTGCCCTACACGTTCCCAGAGCTCCTCTGCAAGATGCGGAGCAAGAGGGGCGAGGAGTTTGACGAAAATGATTGCTGCATCACTCGAGAGTGAGCCTTCCTTTTCCACAGCATTGAGGAACATCATCAGTGCACTGATTGCAGTGTTAAGGTGAAGGGATTCAATATCTTCCGTTACTTTCTTGATGGTTTTGTGGAGGAGTGAAGTGATAGGGCTGGGGTTTGGGCTAGGGCTGGGATTTTTCACATTTGCTTCGCTTGTAAAAAATTCGTGCACACGGTTCACGAAGCGATCGATGCCTTTTATGCCGGAATCCGACCAGTCGCCGCCCTCCGTGAAGGGACCCATGAACATCAGGTACATGCGGAACACATCCGAGCCATAGCGCTCTATAAAACTATCGGGGGAGACGACGTTGCCCTTGCTTTTACTCATTTTGGCGCCTTTATTTGTAATCACGCCCTGATGGATCAACTGCTGATACTGCTCCCCATGCGAAACGAAACCAAAATCTTTAAGGGCCATCCCCACAAATCGTGCATAGATCAAATGCATGCAGGCGTGCTCTGCACCGCCAATGTACATCTGTACCGGCATCCACTTCTTCTCGATTGGCTTCGGTACAAATTCCTCCTGATTTCCCTCAGCGAGGTAGCGGTACGAGTAAAAACTTGAGCACACGAAGGTATCCATGGTATCCACTTCCGGAGTCCATCCTTTGCCGAAAATCTTCTCGGTTCGTTCTTTTAATTCGCGCGACTCCGCCATCGGTGCGGTGCCGGTCGGTTTAAATTCAACATCTGTAGGGAGAAGCCAGGGCAAGTGTTTTTCCGGAATGGCGTGTGCTTTTCCCTCTGGATCATACACAACGGGAATGAGAGCTCCCCAGTAACGCTGTCTGCCTATGGACCAATCGCGGAGGCGGTAATTCACCGCCTTTCGGCCCCACTTCTTTTTTTCCATGTACGTGATGATGTCTTCGCGCACTTCTCCCCACTTTCTCCCCTTAAATTCCTCCGGTTGTTCCATGATGGCTTCGGGTTCCTTGGCATAGCAGTACTCCAAGTTTCGCACCTTCTCTGTCTCTTTTGGATCCGCTGGAAACATCACTGGGCGGAGAGGAATCCCGTATTTTTTGGCGAATGCAAAATCGCGCTCATCATGCGCCGAGCAGTGCACAATGCCTGATCCATATTCCGCGACGACGTAGGATGCTACCCAGAGTGGGAGATCCCCCGTGCCGAATGGATTATCCACGAGGCGGCCCGTAAAAACTCCCTCCATATCCTCATCAGGATTAAAGCGCTTTGCCATTTTCTTCTTCTTGATCTTCTCTGCAAACGCCAGTACTTCCTTCTCCTCAGGTAATCCCTTCACAATCCGCGGGAGATCGGGGTGCTCTGGGGCAATGACCGTGAAAGTCTGTGCTCTAAAGGTCTGTGGGACGCTATCCCAGACTTCGAACTCATAGTCGATATCTTTCAATCGAGAGGTAATGAAAACACCTTCTTTTCTCCCGATCCAGTTCTCCTGCATCAGCTTCGTCTTCTCCGGCCAATCCAGATTTTTGAGTCCATCGAGGAGTTTCTGTGCGTACTTGGTGATCCGAAAGTACCACTGCGTGAGTGGTTTCTGTACGACTTCCGTATCGCAGCGCTCGCATCTGCCCTCCCACACCTGTTCATTCGCAAGCACTGTCTGGCAGCTCGGGCAGAAGTTCACATTCCCTTTCTTGCGGTACGCGAGATCGTTCTTCAGCATCTCGAGGAACAGCCACTGCGTCCAGTGGTAGTACTCTGGTGTACTTGTGTTCAAAGTCTTGCTCCAATCGTACATGCAGCCGATGCGCTTGAGTTGCTTCGTCATAGTCTCCACATTCTCTGCGATTGATTTACTCGGATGCACTCCTGTCTTGATCGCATAGTTCTCTGCAGGGAGACCAAATGCATCAAATCCAAGGGGTGAGAAGACATCGAATCCTTGCATCTTCTTCCACCTTGCGTACGAATCTGCCGGGGCATAGTTGTACCAGTGCCCCACGTGCAGCTTATCACCTGAGGGGTAGGGGAACATCACATGGGTGAAGTAGGGTTTCTTCGCGCTCTTGAGGTCTACCTCGTAGGTTGCAGCCTCTTCCCACTTCTTCTGCCATTTGGGTTCTACAGATGACGGATCATAGGACTTCATCTCTGATAGAATACCACTCTCCCGTGGCAAAACTCCCAACAGTTGCAATCATCGGCCGCCCGAATACCGGTAAATCCACGCTCTTTAATAGGCTCGTGGGCGCACGCCGTTCGATTGTGAGTGATATTCCAGGCACAACGCGCGATCCTGTGGTGCAACGGGTAGAAGGGGAACAGCTCTCGTATCTCCTCATGGATACAGGGGGCATGGGTGGCGGCACCGAGGATATAGATTTTGAGGATGATGTGGAGGCGCAATCACTCCTCGCGCTAGAGCATGCGGATCTCATTCTCTTTCTTGTGAGTGGACGTGAGGAGATTACTGCAGCCGATCATGCGGTGGTTCAGGTGCTGCGGAAAAAGCATAAGAAGCATGTGTCGGTGTTTCTCATTGTTACAAAATGCGATGACCCGCAAAAAATGGAAGAGCTCCTCCCGCAGTTCTATGAGCTTGGAATCGGCGATAAAGTTTTTTCGGTGAGCGCCACGCAGCGCCTTGGCACAGATCTCCTCGCTGAGGAGATCGAGGAAAAGCTCCTCGAAATGCATTTTAAGAAGGAAGAATCAGAGGATGGAGAAGAGCACACAGTGCCGCGCATTGCACTCGTCGGCAGGCCAAACGTCGGGAAAAGCTCACTCATCAACGCGCTCATGTCAGATCCACAGCGCAAGGTACAAGCGCGCATGGTGAGCGATGTGCCGGGCACTACGCGTGATACCACCGATACCGTGATCACATTCAAAGGTCGTGAGTTCCTGTTCCTGGATACTGCAGGGCTCCGCCGAAAATCGCATGTAGAGGGGGAGATCGAAATCTTTGCAACGTTCCGCACGATTCAGGCGATCGAAGATGCAGATGTCACAGTTCTTGTGCTCGATGCAGTGGAGGGGATTGGGAGGCAAGATAAGCGCATTGCGAATCTTGCAGTAGAGCGGGGGACTGGCCTCATTCTTCTCGTGAATAAAGCGGATCAATTGGATGCGGAAAAGAAGGAAGCTTTTCGGGAGGAAATTGAACGATCATTTCAATTCTGCCGATATGCGCCAGTCCTCCTCACTTCTGCTATCACGCGCGAGAATCTGCCGAAACTTTTCGACATGATTACGATGATTGTGGGCAATCGCGCACGCAGGATCGAAACACCCCTCCTCAATCGCTGGTTCCAGGATACTGTGACTCGTTACCAACCGAACGGCATTGGAGGTCTCAATGTGAAGACGCGGTACATCACGCAGGCATCCATCAATCCTCCCACATTCGTCCTGTTCCTCAATGATCCGCGTCGATTGCACTTCTCCACGGTCCGCTTCATGGAGAATAAACTCCGCGATGCGTATGCCTTGGAGGGGACACCTGTTCGGTGGGTAAAGAAGGGGAGGGATGAAGAATAATACTACCCTCTCCGTTCTTTCATATCCTTCACTCTT